>ENA-OUOG01004670-OUOG01004670.1-marine-metagenome-genome-assembly--contig:-NODE-4670-length-11632-cov-6.049502_pt1 | contig 11632 bp, 8 predicted proteins | sample MGYA00248635_ERZ508505 | MGnify/ENA primary metagenome ERZ508505 (study PRJEB26176, sample SAMN06267871) | marine metagenome | isolation source: Saanich Inlet, British Columbia, Canada | place: Pacific...
AAATGCATCCCTACAAACCTTTCTGGATGTTTTAATGCCTTGGCAATTCTAGTGATTGGGATCGAGGAGGTGTTTGAAGCAAGGATTGTTTCTGCGGAATTTACCTCCTCTAAGCTTATAAAAAGCTCCTGCTTCGCATGAAGATCTTCGATGATGGCCTCGATGGCAATATCACAACGCACATGACTGATCTCATCTGTAAATTCGATTCGTTCGAGTGCAGCTTTTTTGTCGTCAGCTGTCAATTTACCTTTCTCTATTCCTTTATCGAGGTTTTTAATGATCTGCTCTTCTGCTTTACGAAGACTTGCATTATGAATATCAAATAAGATGACGCTATAATCAGCTAGCGCCGCAACTTGAGCAATTCCCTGCCCCATTGTCCCAGCACCTAAAACGCCAATTCTCTTAATACTCTCTAATTCCATCAGATCATTTTAAATTGTTTCAAAAAACGAATATCGTTTTCTGTGAATAACCGGAGGTCTTTGATTCCATACTTTAGCATGGCAATCCGTTCAATACCCATTCCGAAAGCAAAACCTGTATACTTTTCCGAATCAATCCCACAGTTTTCTAACACATTGGGGTCAACCATACCAGACCCACCAATTTCTACCCAGCCGGTATATTTACACACGTTGCAGCCATCGCCATGACAGATCTGACATGAGATATCAATTTCTGCACTCGGTTCAGTAAAAGGAAAATATGAGGGTCTAAATCTGATCTCTGTTTCCGGTGCAAACATCTCTTGAACGAAATGATAAAGGGTTTGCTTCAAGTCAGCAAAAGAGACATTTTCATCTACATACAGCCCTTCCATTTGATGAAACACACAGTGCGCCCGTGCAGAGATGGCTTCATTCCTGAAAACCCTTCCTGGAGATAAGGTCCTAATCGGTGGTTTTTCGTTTTCCATGACCCTGATCTGCACACTGGAAGTATGTGTCCTTAGTGCGATATCGGGGTTCTTCTCTATAAAAAAGGTGTCCTGCATTTCCCTTGCAGGATGGTTTTCGGGAAAGTTCAGGGCTGTAAAATTATGCCAGTCATCTTCTATCTCAGGCCCCTCTGAAACGTTGAAACCAATCCGCTCAAAGATCTCGATGAATCGCTGTCGTGTTGCCGTTAATGGATGAATGGTACCAAAAGCTGTTTTAACTGGTGGCAAGGTGAGGTCTACAGGCGCGTCAATACTCGTTGTATTTGCCTGCATAGAATCGATTAGCTCCTGAAATTTGGTTTTTGCCAGTTCTTTCAACTCATTGACTGACTGTCCAAAAGCCTTTTTCTGATCATTCGGAACCATTTTTATTTCAGAAAAAAGATCGATCAAGATATTTTTTCTACCAATAAACCTGAGGCGATATTCTTCCAATTGTTGCCCGGTCGAACAATGCCAATTATTGATCTCATTTTTTAGCTCCTCAATCCTCTTTGCCATATCTTTATAATTAGGAACAAAAATAATAGTCTCGGCTATTAAATGTCCCAAACTGGCCATAATTTGATAAGATGAAAAATATTTTAGTTACTGGTGGTGCAGGTTACATTGGCTCACATGTCGTTGTCTGCTTACACCAGATTGGTGTTAATCCGATCATTTTGGACAATTTTTCAAACTCTGATTCCAGCGCAATCAAAGGTCTTAAACAGATCACTGGAAAAGATTTTACCGTTTATCGAGAGGACTGTCTGACCCCAGGGATATTCGATACCATTTTTCAAGAACAGCAAATCGACGGGGTAATTCATTTTGCAGCAAAAAAAGCTGTAGGTGAATCTGTTGAAAAGCCTCTTTATTATTACGAGAACAATGTATCTGCGCTAATCAATCTGCTTAACTCAATGCTGACACACGGTATTAAAAACATCGTGTTTTCATCGTCCTGCACAGTATATGGGCAACCCGAATCCATCCCAGTTACAGAGCAAGCACCAAAACAACCGGCGAACTCACCATATGGCAACACAAAACAGATCGATGAGGAAATTTTAGAAGATGTGGTAAAAAGCGGGGCTTCTCTTAAAAGCGTCGCCTTACGATATTTTAATCCAATTGGTGCACATCCTTCGGGGGAAATTGGAGAACTTCCAATTGGAGTCCCAAGTAACTTGGTTCCTTTTATTACGCAAACTGCTATCGGGAAGAGAAAAGAGCTGACTGTTTTTGGTGACGATTATGATACCCCTGATGGTACATGTATCAGAGACTACATTCATGTAATGGATTTAGCGGATGCCCATGTAAAAGCCTTAGATATTCTTGACAATGAGAAGAGTCAAGGATACTTCGAAGCCATTAATGTGGGAACCGGAACCGGAAGCACCGTATTAGATGCCATCAAAGGATTTGAAAACGTCTCAGGTGTAAAATTGAATTATAAAATTGGGCCTCGAAGGCCTGGCGACGTAGAGAAAATATATGCCGATGGTGCTTATGCCAAGAAAAGACTGAATTGGGAAGCGAAGTATAGCTTAGCAGATGCCATGAGAGATGCGTGGAACTGGGAGGAGCGATTAGCTCAACGATAGACCTTTCCCACTTAACTTAATCAAAACACCAACCAACGAAGAAATAAGAATAAAAACGCCCCAGATGCGTCCTTTGTAAAAAGTAAAAAATCATGAAAATCACAATAGTAGGAACCGGATATGTTGGACTTGTCACTGGTACTTGTTTTTCTGAAGTAGGTATAGACGTGACCTGTGTTGACATAGATGAGAAAAAAATCGAAGGCCTGAAAAAGGGCATTATGCCAATTTATGAGCCTGGCTTAGAAGCAATGGTCAAAAGAAATTACGCGAAAGAAAGACTACATTTTTCAACTAACCTTGCCGAAAGTGTAAAAGGAAGCGATGCGGCCTTTATTGCAGTTGGAACTCCTCCAGGAGAAGATGGCAGTGCAGACTTGAAATATGTTTTGGCTGTTGCCAGAGAGATTGGACAACACATTGACAACTATACTGTTGTGGTCACAAAAAGTACCGTGCCCGTTGGCACAGCCAAAAAGGTGAAAGCCGCAGTCAATGAAGAATTGGAAAAAAGAGGTGCCAACATCAAATTTGATGTCGCTTCAAATCCGGAATTCTTGAAGGAGGGAGCTGCCATCGAAGATTTCTTAAAGCCCGATCGAATTGTGGTGGGTGTAGAGACTGAGGACGCGAAGAAAACCATGGAAAAGCTCTATAAGCCTTTCCTTTTGAATGGACACCCAACAATTTTTATGGACATCCCTTCTGCGGAAATGACCAAATATGCCGCTAACTCAATGTTGGCAACAAAAATCAGCTTTATGAATGACATTGCAAACCTTTGTGAGATCATGGGGGCTGATGTCAACATGGTGAGGAAAGGGATTGGTAGCGATAATCGGATTGGTCATAAATTCATCTATCCTGGAGTGGGATACGGAGGGTCATGCTTTCCTAAAGATGTTAAAGCTTTAATTAAAACAGCTGACCAACATGGGTACGAAATGCAAGTTCTAAAGGCAGTTGAGAGCGTAAATGACGCTCAAAAATCCGTATTGGTACAAAAAGTTAAGAAGCACTACGGGGACGATCTATCTGGCATGACTTTCGCCATTTGGGGGCTTTCATTCAAACCAAAAACTGACGATATGAGAGAGGCTCCGTCTCTTGTGATCATTGAAGAGTTGATGGCTGCTGGTGCCAAAGTTCAGGCCTTCGATCCAATTGCTATGGAGGAGGCTACCCGAGACCTTGGGGATACGATTACCTATGCAAAAGACGAATATGATGCCTTGGTAGATGCCGATGCCTTACTCCTAGTCACAGAGTGGCCAGAGTTCAGAGTACCTAATTTCAAGGTGATTGGTAAGCTACTTAAAGACAAGGTGATTTTTGATGGCCGTAACATTTATGACCGTGAAGAACTAAAAGAAAACGGTTTCACTTATTACGGCATAGGCCTCCAATAACATGAAAAAGCGCGTATTAATAACAGGAGCAGCAGGCTTTTTAGGTTCACATTTATGTGATCGATTCTTAGCAGAAGGTTTTCATGTGATTGGCATGGACAACCTCATCACGGGTTCCATGGACAATATAGAGCATCTTATGCCAAGGGAAGATTTTGAATTCTACCATCATGACGTTTCTAACTACGTCTATGTTCCTGGAAAATTAGATTACATCTTACACTTTGCCTCACCGGCAAGTCCGATAGATTATCTGAAAATCCCAATTCAAACCTTGAAGGTGGGTTCCTTAGGAACCCATAATCTTCTTGGCCTTGCAAGACACAAAGGTGCTCGAATGCTAATTGCCTCCACTTCTGAGGTATATGGTGACCCAATGGTTCATCCTCAAACAGAAGAATACTATGGAAACGTCAACCCTGTTGGGCCAAGAGGGGTGTATGATGAAGCGAAACGCTTTCAGGAAGCCATGACGATGGCATATCACACCTATCATGGATTAGAGACACGTATTGTGCGCATATTCAATACATATGGCCCTAGAATGCGCCTAAACGATGGTCGTGTACTTCCTGCTTTTATTGGTCAAGCACTCCGTGGAGAAGATTTAACCATTTTTGGAGACGGGAGTCAAACACGTTCTTTCTGTTATGTTGCTGATCAAGTTGACGGTATCTTTAAACTACTACTGTCAGACTATGCTCAACCCGTGAACATTGGAAACCCCGATGAAATTACGATATCGCAGTTCGCAGAGGAGATCATCAAACTTACAGGAACAGACCAAAAAGTGATCTATCAAGATTTACCAAAAGATGATCCAATGCAACGTCAACCAAACATTAAGAAAGCAAAAGAAATATTGGGTTGGGAACCCAAAGTAAATCGTGAAGAAGGATTAAAAATTACTTACGAATACTTTAAGTCTCTCCCAGAGGATAAACTCTTCAAGAAAGAACATAAGGACTTTAAAAATTACGTCAAATAAAGGAGGAGGTCAAGGCTAAGTCTAATAGGCTAAGTCTTGGCCTTTGTATAACGAAATAATCGTCTTAGTGATGATTTTGATATCCAACCAGAAGGACCAATTCTGAAGATAAAATCGATCTAGTCGAACTCTAGAGTTCATTTGGTGAAACTCCTTGATTTCGCCTCTAAACCCCATAGATTGAGCAAGGCCTGTTATGCCCGGCTTAAAACTGTGTCGGTTGGCATACTTTTGAACCCTGTTCTGATACGACTCATTTAACTTGATTGGATGAGGGCGAGGACCAACAACAGACATTTGACCCAACAAAACATTGAATACTTGTGGTAATTCATCGATACTTGATCTGCGTAGGAAGCGCCCAATTCTAGTTATGCGATAATCATCCTTGGTAGCCCACTTTTCATCTGCTTCATCATTCTTCACCATGGTCCTGAACTTATAGCAATTGAATACTTCGTTATTCGCTCCATGGCGTCTTTGCTTAAATAAAATAGGCCCTCTTGAATTCCATTTGATCAAAACACCAATAATGGGGTACAACCAAGACATGACCAAAAGCACAATTGCGAGAGAAAATACAATGTCAAAGCTCCTTTTCACCAATCGGTTGAATAGATTATCCAAGGGAATCTGATTCAAATCAATAACAGAGATGTGTTCATAGCGTCGTAGCACCAGGCTTTTTAACACGTCAAGTTTGATCTCTGGTAGAAGCTTTACTTTAATGAGGTTTTCGTCAGCGAAATCGAGAATTTGTGTTTTGATGTCTGAGGAGACTTTATCACTGATGTAGATAAAGTCTAATCCAGTATATTCCTTTGAAAACAATTGTTCAACAGTTCCCAAAAGGGGATAGGAAAAATTCTCTTCAACCTCATTTCTTATGGAGAAAAAACCCTTCACTCGAATCCCGAATTGAGGTCGTTTTGACAATAGTTTAAACAAGTCAAAGCCTAGCTGATCATAACCTACAATAACAGATCTGCGAATATTACCACCAAAGGTGCGGTATCGATCTAATACCAAATGAACGGTCACCCGATATATGCTTATCCAAACAAAAAGGAGGAGAAAAAAAGTTGTCAAAAAGTGACGGTCAAACGTCTTTTCACTTTCAATCAGAACCCATGCTAAGGCTATGCAGGAAATGAATAAAAAAACACTTCTAAATGCTTTTTTGAACGTGTGGTAGAAGCCTACCGCTCGACCGATTTTGAAATCTCTTGTAAACGATGAGATAAACACCCAAACCAAAAGACTTAAGCCTATCCCCAATAGTTCATTCTTGGCTAAAGGCAAATCAGTATTCGAAACATAAAATGCAGCAAAAAACATGGTCAAAACGACCATCAACTCTCCAAAAATGAAAAGAGAAGGGAAATAAGTATTAAATCTTTTTTTCAAATCAATTACAAAATTAATAATCCATCTCTAAACATGGCGAAGTACATATTAATTATTCATTAAAGTATATTTCAATGACAATTCAGCTCCAACATTTTCATACAGTTCACCAAAATCATATCCAAAAAGCGTGGTGAAGGTAACATTCTTAAACCCAAAAGGCTCAAAATAAGACAAGCTAGCCAATGAAGAATGCTGCGTTTTACTGGGCCAAAAAGGATATTCATAGTTTGGATCCTGTTGAATTCCTCCCCAGTTAAACCTACCATCGTAAAGCCCCTTGTATGACCCAAAATGCCTGCTTCGCACATACTGAACTCTGTAACTAAACTTGCTAGAAATACTCCCTTGCACAGATGCTACCCAGGCCTGGATTCGGTTACTGCTCACGGATACATCGTAAGCTTTATAAGGTGCTAAAAAATTCATGGTCCAATCATGTGTCAAAAACAGTGGATTACCCATGATGAGTCCCTTGTATGTGTACCCATTACGGTATAACCAATTATTATGGTAATCATCCCTGCCTCCAAACTCATTTCCGAAGTTTGCATCCTCATCTGGAAAGTTTGGAGTCGCATCTGGTAAACCAGGGCCACTTTGTCTTAGGGTTTGTGTATACTCAACTTGAACTTCATTTAACCAATTGATCTTTTTCGATGGTTTCCAATTCAAGGCAAGCAAAAAATTCTTAAAACTCACATATTGCATGCTGCCGCCGTCTTCAAAAGGGGATTGATAATCAAGCGTCAACTCATGATCTCCTATATATTTTTTGAACATGATCTCGTGCATTCCTAAATGATTACCACGGCCATTATTTTCACCGGCTGTACCTGGCCCTTCCCCAGCTCCTCTTCCAAAAAACACATCCATAAACGTTGAGAAGTCCTTAGGTTGCTCCAATCCCCACGGGGACGTGCCTCCATACTGAGCGACATGAACTAAGCCCGTACTAATTTCCCAACCTATTGACTTTTTAAAATCAAATAAGACATAAAGATCTTTATTATGCATCAGCGCCCTACTTTGGTATCGATTTTCTTCTAACCATCGATGTCCTATCCTCGCCTTGAATTTGACGATGCCATTCGTAAAAGGAACATCGACGTACCTGTTCATACTAAATTCGACCATTGGGGCTGGCGCGGCATTGCGTCCCATCCCATAGTTAACCATCATTAGGTCACTTTCAATTCCACCAATCACAGTTCTCTTGGCGCCAAAAGTAAGATCTAAAAAGTCATAAGAAGCTGTTGCATAGTACTCATTTATTCTATCGTTTCTGAAGTAAGTACCCGCTTGAACGAACCATTTATTGGAAAAACTCTTTCCATAACGTACCTCTCCCTCAATAAAAGAAGGCTGCTCAGGGGCTACAATACCCCAACGATTGTGCTCAAGCAAAAATGGCATAAACTCAGCATTGCTTCCTAAATAACCAATCCCCACCTGAGCGAATAGGGTATCCTTTGGATTCTGGGCTGATACATTAATCCACAAGCATAAAGCAATAACAGACAGTAGTAATCTCGACATAATGAATTGGAAAAGTACAAAGATGCGTGAAACTTTAGCAACTGCCATGTAAAACTAAACCAAAGTGTCCTTTTACTGCCTACTTTGATTAGTTTTGCACATTAAAAGTTGGAAATCGGATTTTTCACATGTACAAATCAGCACTTAAAAGATCAAATAAAAGGATTCTCACGATAGTAGTGATCATGGTATCATTTTGTCTTTTTGGCTGTACATTCGACCAAGTTGATGAATTGGTTATTTACCATCACACCTATGAACAATTCTCACCACTTGAGCAAAAAGGTCACAATATTGCATTTACAACCTACCACAATGCCGAAGAACGATACTTCGAGTTTGACGGAGATAGGAACTTGGGGAGATTCGAAAGAGGGGGAATAACCCAAGTCATAGAGGGTATTATTCCTCATAATTACATAAGAGTTCAATTTGACCTTTACATCCATGATAAATGGGAAGGAAATGGTCTTAGAGGAAATGGTCAAGATGTTTTTATCTTTAAAATAGATAACAGCACACTACATTTTTCTTCTATCATTAACACGAAATGCTTGGACAGAAACTGCGAGGCAAGCCAAAGCTTTCCTAATATCATCGGACAAGGAACAAACCCAGAGAACGCGGGAATTAACAGAGCTGATTTACTTGGTGTCTGTCATTATAAAGATGAGTCAGGAGGCACAAAATTGATTAAAATTGATCAGTTATTCCCTCATGCCTCCAAGAACCTCAGCATCAATATAGCAGCAGATATCAAAGAAAGCGGTAGCGATCTTTGTTTAAAAAGTTGGTCCTTAGACAACCTCAAAGTAACCACTTACACACAAAAGCCAAGGTAATATGTTGAAGACCTCAATCTCTGTCATCCTATTTCTTAGCTTATGTCAAGCGACTAGCGTCCTCGCCCAAGGACAACTGCTGGTAGGAAGCCCACAAGAGGAATATCTTCGTCGTCAACAGCTTTTAGGGAAACATGACACCCTTTCGTCTTTTTTAATTAGACCTTTGGATGCTGCTCGGGCAGACACTTCTTTTTACAAAAGTATTCCCCTAGCAAAGTGGGCAACCTTAAGCCTTATGCCTATTAGCGTTCAAACTCGGTATATGGATAAACATCCATACAGTTGGAACGATGGTTCTATGCTACCTTTAAGCGGCTACCAACAATTGTTCAGTGCAGGTTTCGCAATAAAGTCCGGACCTCTGCACATACAGTTTTACCCGGAGTACCACTATGCGGAAAACCAACCCTTTGAAGGGTTTCCATTGAATGGGGGAAACGTGTTATGGCAACGCTATTTTAACAGTCAACTCAATTTCATCGATACACCAGAATCATTTGGAACTTCGGCTATTTCTAATTTTTATCTCGGCCAAAGCTTCATCAAATTAGACCTAGGTCCAATGCAGCTAGGCTGGTCAAATGAAAATATTTGGTGGGGGCCGGGGAAAAGAAATTCACTTGTCATGTCGAATAACGCAAGGGGGTTCCAACACTTGACCCTCAATACGCGTCGCCCAATCCAAACACCCATTGGACACTTTGAATTGCAGGTCATAGGAGGTCGCTTAGAGAATTCGGGTTATGATCCTCCAAATGCGTTCTTTGTTCAAAACGGCAGTTTCGTATTCAGAGATAAAGACCCAGACTGGCGATATCTTTCTGGATTTACCATGAATTATCAACCGAAATGGATCAGAGGACTTTCACTTGGCGCATCGCGGGTAGTTCAGCAGTACAGCGCAACAGCCAATGAAAATAACGACTGGTTTGGCAGCTTTTCAAACCTTTTTAGGTCTAATGACGCCTTTAATGATATTGTGCGAGATCAATTGGCAAGTTTGTACATTCGTTATTACTCGACCAAAACGAATACCGAGTTCTATTTTGAATTTGCTCGGAACGACGCAGCTTTTGACTTCAGAGATTTCTTCTTAGAACCCAATCACTCTGCAGGCTACTTATTTGGCTTTACAAAGTTGTTCCCTTTTCAAAAGAAAAAAAATCAATTCATTGAAGCCAATGCAGAATGGACGATCCTTGAACAAAGTACTAGCCGTATGTTTAGGAATGCAAGTACATTCTACATCCATAATCAAGTAAGACAGGGATATACACATCGTGGGGAAATACTAGGTGCTGGCATAGGCCCCAGTAGTAATAGCCAAACCTTATCTGTTAGTTATGTGAAGGCATTCGATAAACTCGGGATTAGATTAGAACGATACACTCACAATGAAGACCTGTTCATTGATCTATTAGCCGACACCGGAGACTGGATGAGGCCTTGGGTCGACATTAGTGCTGCCCTATTTGGAGCTATTCGATTGAATAAGGTGCTTATTGAAGGAGAATTCAATTACATCAAATCGATTAATTATCAATATCAAATCGTTAAAACAGCCGGCTTTGAACCTGGGTATGCAGACGTGAATAATTATAGTCTACAGTTCAACCTACACTACTTCTTTTGAACCTATCGCCTTGTTTGACAAATAATCTCTCAATTATTCAAGGACTAAATCTTGGAAGAACTAAGTTTGTGTTCATAAACCTTTGATTTCGAGACTTGGGCATTCGTAAGAATTACTTTTATCAAATTACCCTGAATGGGATAAACATCTTATACCCATTGATTACCTTTCCCTATGTCGCGCGTGTTTTACAGCCCGAAGGACTTGGAGAAGCTCAATTCGCATTTAATCTTGCTCTTTATTTCAGTGTCATTGCCTCTTTTGGTATTCCTTACTACGGGATCAAAGAGATTGGTAGGAGCCGAAATGACATGCTCGCCATGGAGAGGACGTTTACTGAGCTCTTGGTCATTACTGCTTTTACTTCACTCCTCAGTCTTACTCTTTACATCATCGCATTAGGATATGTCCCTAGCCTCGATATTCAGCAAAGCTTTGCAGTGGTTTGTGGTGCACTAATTTTGTTTGCTCCACTGAATATCGATTGGTTTTTTAGTGGATTAGAAGAATTTAAGGTCATCACCTTAAGGTCCGTTACCATTAAGCTTATTTCTCTTTTCTTGCTTTATGGCTTTGTAAAAACTGAGCACGATGTACTTATTTATTTGGCCGTGCTCACATTTAGTTATGTCGGCAATTACCTGCTCAATCTACTTTTGCTAAGAAAAAAAATAAAACTCAATTTCAGCGGCATTTCACTGAAACGACATCGTAAACCCCTCTTATTTATTCTCTCCTCGACCTTCGCTACAACCATTTATACGTCCTTAGATAGCGTTGTCTTAGGTCTATTGAGCACTGATTATCAGATAGGGCTGTATAGTGCTGGCGTTAAACTGTCCAAGGTTTGTATTCCCATCGTAACAGGGCTAAGTGCAGTCTTGATTCCAAGCATTTCACAAGCGATCAAAGCGAATGATCAATCCTATGAAATACGAATGGTGTCTAAGAGTTTCTCTTTTATCCTTTTTTTAGGTATACCTATTTCATTAGGTCTTTTTGTGTTTAGAGAACTATTCATCACTGTACTCCTAGGGATTGAATACATAGACGCAATGCCAAGTATGGCTTATCTCAGCTTTTTGCCCTTATTTATTGGCTTGGGTTATTTATTTGGTCTACAGGTACTCGTACCCAATAACCTGAATCGTTCCTTATTTCTAGCAACACTCCTTGGTGTGATGGTCTTCATAATGACCAATTGGCTGTTTACGGAAAAACTGGGAGCAACTGGAGCGTCGATCGCCATTTTAAGCACAGAAATCATCGTAAC
>ENA-OUOG01004673-OUOG01004673.1-marine-metagenome-genome-assembly--contig:-NODE-4673-length-11629-cov-8.205159_pt1 | contig 11629 bp, 10 predicted proteins | sample MGYA00248635_ERZ508505 | MGnify/ENA primary metagenome ERZ508505 (study PRJEB26176, sample SAMN06267871) | marine metagenome | isolation source: Saanich Inlet, British Columbia, Canada | place: Pacific...
TAATATTGAGGCCAATCCATCTTCGGCATCTATAAACATTTTAGCCGCATTCTGCTTCGTCAGCGTTACAGGGCTAGAGCCGTCTGATGCTACGATTGTATCTGCTTTTAATGTACTCATAGCGTCACCAATGTACCACCGCTATTGACAGTCAGGGTAACACCCGTTGCAATAGTTAGTGGCCCTGTTACGTTAGCGTTTTCAGTTGCGAGGATGGTTGTATCAGTGTTCAGGGTTTGGGCATTGATACGGAAGATGCCACCTGTCTTGAAGTTACCTTTGTATTCCTCTGGAGGTACAACCGACCCCATTGATGTACCCATGTACATAACAAAGATATTGCCAGTGCCGCTTGATGGGGCAGCACTGAATGTCAGGGTAGTTCCGTCAGGCACAGTATATGCGTCAGTAGACTCTTGCACAACACCGTCTACAGATACAATAATGTCTTCAGCACGAACTGTCCGATTGAGTGTGAAGGTGGTAGTTGAACCATCCCCATTAAACTCTTGTCTAGTAGGACGAGATTGAAATGCTGGTACTGGTGCTGCACCTTGATACGCCATGCCCTACTCCTTATGCAATGTCAAGATGGCTAAGAACAACGTCAGCAGATGAGGCAGTATCGGATGTCACTTTGATTGCGTCACCAGCCTCAAGAACTACTTTTTGGTCACCACCAACAACTACTAATGAACCACCTACAGGAACAGGTGCAGCTTTTACAAGATACACACTATCTTCTGCACCACTGGTACGTCCACTTGCATCTAGCACAACATCAACAGCAATCTGAGATGTTACGATATTTGCAATGGATAAACCAATTACAGTGATTTCAGTAGCAGATGGGCAGGTAAGAATTGTAGCTGGGCTAGTTCCTACTGCTGTATCTGTTTCACTGAGAAATGAGTTTGCCATTTATCTTCTCCAATTATATGATATAATTATACCACACTACTAATGCTTTGTCAAGCAGTTTTTTATCCTAATGCAATTGCAAAGGCTAGACCATCACCATCACCTGCTGGTGTATCCCATGATAATGTACCTGAACCGTTTGTTACAAGTGCTTGGCCTGATGTACCATCGCCATTTGGTAAGGTAAAGGTAGTTGTAGTTGTTAGACCGTTAGGTGCTTTGAAAGCCATGTAGTCTGAACCTGCAGCACTTGCTTCGTAGAACTGTACTTCACCTCTGTTTTCCATTTCAAGGTTGCCAGCAACTTCTACCTTACCAAAAGCCGCTTCAAGTACTCTTGTGCCGTTTGTGTCATGCAACTTAGCACCAGTAGAACTATAGCTAATCTTGTCATTTGCACCAAACTTAAACTCTACTGCAAGGTCTGTATTATCAAATGATACTGTAGCATCATCATCTGTACCAAAGATGATTGTATCACCATCAGCCATCTGGATGCTGTTGCCATTGCTGTCTAACTCACCGCCTAGCTGCGGAGTAGTGTCAGATACAACGTCAGAAATACCACCTGCTGCTGCAGCTTCTAAACTGATGTGGCCTGTAGCATTATCATATGTAAGAACGTAGTCATCCTGTCCAGCACCTACTGTTTGGTCAACATCAAACTCAAAGTTACCCAGCAATACATTACCAGTACCGTTAGGCTCAATATCAATGTCACCATTAGATGCAGAGGTAATCTTATTGCCATTTACATCAAGGTTACCACCAAGTTGCGGAGTGGTGTCTTCTACAACATTCTCAAGTTCATTGCCTGTAGCTTGTGTTACAGTATCAAATGCAAGCTGACCAGCACCGTCTGTCTTTAAAAACTGACCAGTTGTACCATCAGCCTGTGGGTGCTTTAACCCATCAATGATAACATTACCAGTAGTGTCAGGTGTAATGGAAATATCACCAGCAGATGCAGACACAATACTCTGACCGTTAACATCTAAGTTACCGCCAAGCTGTGGGGTGGTGTCGTCTACTACATCATTAAGCGTACCTGCAGTACTTACCTGTGCATCTACATATGCCTTGATAGACTGCTGAGTAGCAAGATGGCTTGCACTATCTGATACCATAGTGTCTTCATCTTTGATAGACGTACCAGAAATTGTACCATTAAGTACAGCACTTGTCAGTGTTTTGTTGGTAAGTGTTTGTGTGCCAGTAAGAGTAGCTACAGTGCTATCAATTGAGAATGTGACATCATTAGAAGAACCAGCAGTATCAATACCTGTACCACCAGTAAATGTCATAGTCTCAGTGTCTAAGTCAATGCTTAATGCACCGCCTGTGTCTGCCTGAAAGTCTAGGTCAGCAGCAGTTACTTGTGCATCTACATATGCTTTAGTGGCTTTTGCGGAAGGAATGGTGTCATCTGAAGCAGACACAGTAGAAAGGTCTGTATCCAGAACACCAGTAGCTAGGTGGGTAGTATCAATATTAGATACAGTATTAGATGCTGCATCAATAGTTTTATTTGTAAGTGTCTGTGTACCTGTCAGTGTAGCTACAGTGCTATCAATATCAAATGTTACAGTGTTACCTGAACCTGTGGTATCAATACCTGTGCCACCTGTCAGTGTCAGTGTTTCACTATCAAGGTCAATATTAAGTGCGCCACCAGTATCTGCTTGGAAATCTAAATCCTGTGCAGTTACCTGTGCATCCACGTAAGACTTAATAGCTTTGGCACTAGCCAGTGTATCATCACTTGCTGATACAGATGTCAGGTCATTGTCTACACTTGTTACTGCTGTAGATGCACCTACTACAAGGCTGTCAATGTTAGCAGTACCATCAATATACAGGTCTTTGAACTCAGCACCAGATGCACCCAAGTCAACATCGTCATCTGTTACAGGAACAATAGCACCATCCTGAACACGAATCTGTTCAGTAGAAATAGAGGACACATCTACGTAGAAACCTACCCGATTGTTTGTGTCATCTACAACAACCTTATTGATAGGTGTAGTAACACCGGGGTCACCAATCAAACCAATGACTGGGCCTTCACCTGCAGTACCATTATGCTTGTGACCAGTAGTATTACTGAATGTATTTACAAGTTGGTTAAACTCGTCATTACTATCGGCAGCATTGATAATGTCACCGTCAGTAAATGTAGACTGTCTGGTATAACCTGCCATTTAGTTATCTCCTAGCGGCTGCAGAAAACTCTAACTGAAAGCCTTTTAGCGAATAAGGTGCTGATACACCTCTGTCATTAACCCTTAGTGCTACCGCAAACCCTGAACCCTCAATGGGCTGTCTATATAACGGGTTTGACTGACCACCGTATGTTGCTGTGCCATATATAGATGTACCATAAATAGCAACTACTGTTGTTGTGTCAAACGGATAAGCTGCAGGTCTTGGTACATTAGGTGACTCATAATCGTATCTAACAAACAAGTCAGCGTTCACAGCAGCTTCAGGTGCATAGTTAATAATGATACGCTGAAACGCTTTACGGATACCTGCATCGCCCATTGACAAGTCTGGTGAGCGATACTTACCAGTTATTGTGTTACCATCAAAGTCATTGCCTTGCTCTTGACGATACACATATCCATCATATTCACCATGAACTACAATGGACTCACCCTGTGCCGTAATAAAGTCTGTACAACTTGGGCGTATGCCACGAATATCTGCAAACTCATATGCATCGCCTTTTCTAACTGCAATCACGCCTGTTGTTAAAGCACGAGTATTATTAGCATTAGAAAAGAATATGCGATACTGTGTCTTGTCTGGTATAATTAAGCTATCAAACTCATCTACGTCAGTTAAACCTTCAAAGCGTGGCTGTACCTGACGGCTAATTGTACCAAGTTCAACGTCACCAATTCTTTCTGTACCAGCAATAGTACGCAGTCCATCTGGACCTAAGAATACAATATCACCTGCAAATTCTTGGATGGTAAAACCATTGACACATCCAATCTCTCTAGTCACTGGCTGTAACACAAAGTCTGCAGATGAGTTACCTACTAACTTAAAGATGCGTTCTTCACAGAAGATATACAGCGCATCACGAAACGGAAACAACCCAGTAATTTTACTATCTACTGCAATGCTACCTGCACCATTAGCAACAGAAAAGTCATCGTCAGTATAAGGTGCAGTAAATACAACTTCTTCTGTGTTAGCAGAATGTCCAGCAAAGAACAGTGTATTTTTAAATCCAACTACATACTGTGGGTTAGCAGGTGCGCCTGTTGCATTTAAGTCTGTTACTGTAGTGCCATCATACTTACTTGCGTGATTAGCACCATCTGCCCATGCAATATATTCTGTTCCAGCTAGGCTATAACGAAAGTGTGTGTACTTACCTGCGCCAGTTCTGCCTGTGTCTATCTGTGTCCACGCACCAGAGCCACTGCTGGCTTTGTATATATCTTCACCACGAGCAGCGATAATATCGCCCTTGAAGTATGCACTCATCAATACTTTTTCTGTTGATGATGCGGTATAAGGAACTACATTAGTGTTCCACTTCTCGTAGCCAGAAATACGTCTGTATCCACCTTTAATGTCTGGCTCAAAGTTTTGTAACTCAAGTGCCATACCGGGCTGGATATCAAAGGTAGATTGGTCTAATACTAAGCCACCCTTACATGCAAAAATGTATGGACTAAGGCCGGATTCATCTGCCATTTATACCACCTTAAAATCCTACGTTAATGCCATACCTTTGCGAGTGTGGAATATATGTTGACCTCACATAGTCTGTTCTGTTTAACAGGATTGATTGCATTTGTTTAATGCCCTCTTCAAACCGGGCAAAGTTAATACCATATTGCTGTGCTTCACCACGATACTGATAAGCATATGCGGTAGCACCGTCAGCAATTACTTGTCTAAATTGTTCAGGAATTGTTGGAACATCTGTTGGTGCTGACAGGGCAACTGGTTTATCAAAGTATTCATACTTTAGTTCGTATGCTTTATCTGGATACGGGTATAAACCATAGTTATTATCTGGTGTACGGAATACATATATAGGTACACCACCTACATTAGCAGTAGACTCTTGCTCAATATATCTGTCTATATATTCTTTATAGTCAATTACTTTAAGTGTAGTTCCTGCAACATTGAGAGCAGTATCTCTGCTTATTCTAAATGTTTCATAGTCTACGTGTGTAGCTGTAGCTGGAATAGAGTAACGAGTTTGGTTTGCTACTAGGGTAACTGTGTTGGTATTATGTGAAAAAGGCCAGCCATATTCACGCTGGTTAATATAATTGATGGCATCGTTTACTGCGTTCTTACACTGAATTTGAAATCCACGTGCGCCAGTAACAAAATTAGAGGCAGTCAATTCTACCTCATTCATTCTAGCAATAACTTCATTTGTTAAGTCTAAGTAATCGTATGCCATTACATATTCCTAAAAGAGTAAGCAGGGGCAACCGAAGCTGCCCCCACTAGTGATTACTTATGCAAGTGTATCACGGTCTACTTCATCAGCAGTACGTGGTGCAGTCATGTCTACGACAAGAGCGTAGATACGAGCCTTACCAGCAGTACCTGTACCAGTGACAGTTGAAACAACGTCAATGGTAGTAGCAGCAGTTGCACCCTGTGGTACAGCAGCTTCTGTGATGATGTCACCTACTGAGCCAGCTTGCAGGTCAATTGCAGTCACGATATCGTCAGACCCGATTGACAGGTCAGCAACGTGTGCAGTTGAACCAGCACAGGCTTCAGTGATAACTGCACCAGCAGCAAGTACCATGCAGTCAGCAGGGATGCTAACAGCAGTTACTGTGCCAGATGCAGTAGGGAGGGTTACTTCGGCTTCGTAAACACGAACACCTTTAGCAACGGTCTGAGAAAGTGTAGCCATTTTCTATACTCCCCTTACACCAAGTTGTACTTAGCGTTAATAAGACCTTCAGGACGTAGAATCTTACGACCATAAAGATGCATACCACGAACGATGTCAGCAAAGCTGTCTGGGTCACGGTATGTTTCTGTCTTATTAATCTGCTCAGCAGTGGCAACAGCGGAGTCATGTCCACCTACAATCACACCGTAGTTTGATGAGTTTGTACCACCAGTTGTGCCTGAACCTGTACCAATTTGTGGCAGGTTGTTTGACACGTACACACGGAAACCATGCAGGTTAGGCAGTACCAAACCATTCTGGATGCCTGAACCACCGAAGTCTGCGTTCAGAAGTTTTGAGTCTTCGTCCTTCAGTACTTCCATGAACACTGGGTCAATGACAAGCCAACGGCCCTGTGTGTCCACGTTCTGCTGGTCTAGCTTACGTGCCATACGTGCGATAACCATTGTTGGGTTAGCATTACCTGAACCCGGAACGGATGCTGCACCCGGCAAGCGAGGCTGGATACCAATTGAGTCACCAGCAGAACCACCGAACTCATCACCTTCCAGCTTCATTGAAGCAAGAAGTTCGTCTGAACCTGCAGTTGACACAGCTTTTGTACCATTAACAGTTGTGTTAGCGGTATCAGCTACTGCGTGTAATGCAGACTGAGTGTAACCAGCTAAGTAGCCAAGAACGTCTTGGTCATACTGGTCAGCAAGGCGGTAAGCAGCACGGTCACTTGCCAGAGACTGGAAGTTAACGTGGCTGTGAGCCTCTTCAATGTCATCAACCTTAAATGCAAAGTAGTTAGCTTTGTCAATTGTCAGGCTGAAGTCTTCATCGTCCAAGTCTTGTGCGGTAATTTGCGTACCACGATTGTAAGCCTGAACTGAAATTTCGGGTTCTTTGATAATCTTAACGGAATCACCCATGTTAGCAATCTCACCGAAGTAATCGGAGTTTGTGATTGCTTCAGCAACGGCAGACTTGCGGAAAGCAAGCTGCACCTGTTTGCTGTAAATTACAGGTGAAAAATTACCGTTAGGAAGATTACCGTACCCTGCAGCACTTGAAAATGCCATTGTACCATCTCCTATGTTTGGTATTTAGTTTTCACGACAGATGCAAACTAGCAGACTAATCAGAGGCTGATTCATATGGGTGTGTATCATACTAAGGTGGCCGCCCTAGTTATCAACAGGCCAAATTCGTCAGGTAATCCGTAAGGCTGTGACGTTTGCTGGTGAAGTGTACCTACTTGCGCTTTGTACATACACTTCTAGTTAACTATAGTTATACACAAAAATAACTAGTTGTCAACACTTTTTTTATTTTATCTGGCAGAACCAGATACATCATAGATAAACTTTCCTGTACGGATAGCTTCCATGATTTCATCAGACCGCTTCTCATACTCTTGAGGCGACATCTTTTGAACTTGCGACTCCCTTATATAAGAGGAAGTTTCATCTGCTTGAGGTGTGCTTCTAGTGTTTTTAGTGGACACTGCTTCAGCAGCACCTTTAGATGCTTTAGTTTTCTTTTCACTGTTAATGCCCCTATCTGCTTTATACAGGTCAATCGCCCGTGCTGCAGAACGAGCATCATTATCATTTTCGTACAGTGCATCCTGTACCCACTTAGGCTGTTCTTCAGCCCACTCATGGAAATCATCGCTATCACGAATGTCTCCAAAGTCAGGATGCAACCTCATCAACTCAGCTTCTGCCTTTTCTTTTGTGGCAGACATCTGCATCTCGTCAATTACCTTCATACGTTCTTCAAGCGCAGTAGCTTGTTCACGTGCTTTCTTCGTGGCAATTGTTTCTACGATTGCAGCTACATCAGGATACTCTTTTGCCCACTCTTCAATATCCTCATCGGACTTGGGCAGTTTCATTTCTTTCTTAGTAGCTTCACCAAGCTGACGCTTTAATTCGTCAATCTCTTTTTTAAAGTCTTCAGATTGTTTTTGCTGGTGTCTACGCAGGTCAGAGTAACGCTTCTTAAATGTTTTCTCTTCTGCGCTGGTAGGTTCTTCTTCTACCTCTTCTGTTACAACTTCTTCAACTTCACCACGTTGTTCTTTTAGTAGCTGCTCCAGTTCATCTTCTTCTAACTTACGCTTTTCTTCATTTTTATATTTACGATTTGCAAATGCAACTTTCTTTTCTGGTTGCATTTCTTCTGCCATAATAGCTGCTTCAGCCATTGTTTTCTCCTTATGGGGCTAACCGTAGCCAGTGTTGGGGGGTTAGGTAGCCATTGATGTGTGGTCTTATTTTTTAGGAGTCAGACCACTTTTCTCCATCTGTTTAGCGAGGCCACCTTTAGCCATGCCAAATTCTCCTGTTGCACCACGTCCTGAATAAGAAGCAGCAGATGACGAACTTCTATCTTGGCCTGTGCTGCTGTACGCCTGAGATGCTTGCTGAGAAACCGTATCATCTCCACCGCCATCTGATTCATACTGCTGCCTTCTCGCTCTTGCGGCAGCTTCAGATTTAGCACGTTCAAGTGCTTCCTTTTTCTTCTGCTCTACTTCTTCACGTATTTGAGAAACACTCTTTCCTTTTGTTTCCACACCATAGGCAGCGGCTTGCTGTTTAGCTGCTTCACGAACCTCTCCACCAACATCTTTAGCTATTTCAGTAGCAACTGCCCGTTCCATAGCAGCAACGCTTCTAAAGTCTTTAGGGTCTAATCCATAAGAAGAAAGTTTAGATGCTAATGAAGATTTTATTTCTTCCGCAGACTTAAATTTTTCTTTTCCCTTTTCATCTACTTCAGTATAAATGTCTTTCATTTGCTCTGACACTTCTTTATAAGTATCCGCTAATGACTGTTTTTGAGAATCAGAAAATTCATGTAGAGCCATTTCAGCAAATTTATTGCCTTCCATACCTCTAAAAACATCCATAACACCGCCAAAAACTGCACCAGAAGTTTTTCCGCTTGTAAAACCTATGCCTTTTTGTTCAAGACCTTTCTGTAACATTCCAGAAGGACCAGTAGGAATATCAGAAATTTGGTCAAATCCAACTTCATTTAAAACGGCAAGCAAATCTTCATTTTCTATTTTTGCTCTGTCATAACCTAAACCAGTCACATCTGTTGTACTATACTGCGGTCCTTTAGGTTCATCTTCATCACTATCAGATGGTCTTGCTGTATCTACACCAGTATCAGTCGTAGTTGCAGTCTTAGTAGTCTGTACCGCTTCTGTTTTTACTTTAAAACCTTCAGGAATAGGATATATAGGATTACCATCCTTAAATGGTATTTGCATTTCCATGCCAGCATCATTTACATAAGTTTTAGTTTCATCATACCCACCCGGAGATGGAGCAGCTATACCCGTTAGACTTGTAAATGTAGGTGCTTGTTGGCTAATAGTTGGAACAGCCTGTTGTTGCACAGGCGAATACTGTTGCGCCATTGTTTGGCCTGTAGGCATTGTAGGTGGAGTATATGGAGTGTACTGCGGCTGATATCCACCAAACTGAGATGCTTGGTATCCACCAATGCCAGTAAAACCTTGGGGCTGTACAAATGTACCAGCTTGTGCTTTAACTACACCGCCCTGTGCATATTCTACCACACCATCGTCTTCCATGTCAAGGTCATTTACATCAAACGGAATGTCATCAGGAATAACAGCCTCTTCTGAGTTACCCATCTGACCCATATCTTCCATCATTTGCAAACCAGCCTTGGCTTCTTGGCGCATCTTCATAAGCGTCTCAAGACCAAAGTACCGAACTACATCGGCAGGAAAAACAAATTCACCCTCACTCAATTGAGCAGGAATATCATCACGAACTTCTTCACGTGTAGAACCCGGTGGTACTTCATTGCCTGACGCTTCGTCAACCATGCCGCCTTCGTCCATGAGGCCACCGTCTTCAAAGAGTTCCATTTGTTTATCCATTGCCATTTACTTCATCCCGTAAGTATTTTAGTTTACGTAAAGCTGTGATAGCCCCTTGTTGACGGTGCATCATAATTGTATCGTCAGATTGTTCCAGCACCTTTTGATGCTGTGCAATAACTAAATCAATGTAGTTACTGAAGGCTTCCCATTGGCGGTTGTTGCCCACCATCGGCTTGAGTTTGCTGAGTACCTGCTGTCTGTCCACCATTACTACTAAATCCTTGTTCACCCGGAACTGGCACTTGCCCTGTTCCTATTGTTCCACCACCAGCACCTGTAGGGTCTGTTGCATCTGCACCCGGTGGTGGTGTCATTCCACCTTCAGGTTGAGCAGGTGCTTGGAACTGTTTCATCAGTTCTGCCTGAAGTGCTGCTTCACTCATGTTGTTGGTAACTTTGTCGGGGTCAAGGTCCATTGACTTTGCAATCTCACTGATGACATACTGAAACTTAGCAAACGGAGCAAGAGCAGGATTACTTGCAATCTGCAAGAACTGCATCAGTCTCTGACTACGTACTTCATTAGCCATCAGACTTTCTGTACCACGTGCTTTAACTTCCAAGTCACCCTTGATATCTGGGTCAAAGTCAAACTGCATATTAAAGCGGAAGAAACCTTCACCAAGAGGACGCAATAGATAATCGTCCACGTTCTTGATTACAGTCTTGATGTTTCCGCTTGCTGCGTTCATCAGCATTGAAATGCCAGAAGCAGTTCTGCCTACACCAGACACACCAGTTTGACCATGTGCAAAGCTAGGCATACCAGTTGACTCATCAGCAAGTTGTCTTGCCTTGTCAAATAGCATTAGGTTCTCTGATGACACATTCGGAAACTTAGTACCAAAGATTGCCTGACCGGGTGCGCCACCTTGTCTACGAAATACCTTGCCCGGATACAGTGTCAAGTCTTGACCCGGCACTAGGTTTGTTTCATCAACCTCAATAAGCATATTACCTGACAGTACAGCATTGTCTACTGCCATACGCATAAAGCCATTCATCAGTGTCTGTGTATCGTCCATGTTTTCTGCAATACCAACACCAAAGAATGAGTATGGGTTCAGTTCATATGGTGCAGCACAGTATGGAATTTTGGCTGGCTTGAATGGGTTAAGCACCATGCGAAGCAGCTTGTTGTTACAAATCCATACGTTGGCTTGCAGTTCATCAAAGTCTTTTAGTTCTTTTGGTATCTCAACACCCTGCTCTTCCAGCATCTGAGTATCAACCATACCCCAATACTCAAGAACTTCAAAGCGGTCAATGCCATGCTCTGGTGCGTAGTCAGACAGGTCATCTTCCCAATACTTCTTGGTGTAGTTCTCGCCATACTGAATAGCTTCATCAATAACAGCAGAACGGAAGTAAGGACGCTTCTTTAGATTACGCAACTGTGAACGAGACATCTTGTGACGTTCAATCACGAACTGTGCTTCGTCCATGTTATTTGAATCTGGGTCTGGATAAAAGTTCCAAACAGATACGTGTTCTACTTGTGGTACGGTTTTGAATAGTGGGTCGTAGTTGCCTTCGTCATCCCAATTAGGATACTCTTTGTCTTTGGCAAATGGCCCTTTCATAATGCCTGTACCAAACAGTGCCATTTCAAATGAACTGCTACGTAGGTTTTTATTAGCACCTGACTCTTCAAGCTGGTCATGTATCTTCTTCTGCATCTTCTTAGCTGCAATCATTGCAGGACTAAATTCAATAGCAGTAGGAGTTTTACCCGGCCCTTCTTTCAGTTTGTCTTGAACAGGGTCTAGCTTTTGCTCCAATGGGCCAAGCTGCTCCATAAGAGTTTTAGCTGTAGCACCTTTAGGAAACTCTTTACCGTCACCTGAATATCCATAAGGGCTAGTCAGTGATGTAGA
>ENA-OUOG01004674-OUOG01004674.1-marine-metagenome-genome-assembly--contig:-NODE-4674-length-11623-cov-3.165598_pt1 | contig 11623 bp, 18 predicted proteins | sample MGYA00248635_ERZ508505 | MGnify/ENA primary metagenome ERZ508505 (study PRJEB26176, sample SAMN06267871) | marine metagenome | isolation source: Saanich Inlet, British Columbia, Canada | place: Pacific...
AGTCGTTGATGCTGCCGGCAACCAGTCATTCACCAAACTGCTCAATGTCACCATCGATATCTCGGCACCGAGTACCGCTGCAGCAACTCAGGCGATAGCCAGTGGTCTACCGCAAACGGCAGAGCTCATCGCGCTACCCGGCGGCGGTTACCTGAATGTCTACAGCGACGATAACCCCTGGTTGCAACGCTACGATGAGGGCGGTAACCCCGTGGGTGATCTGACTCTGCTTCTCAATCACGCTTATGATGTGACTCATGTGAGTTTAGCAACCGTAGGTGACGAGTTTATTGGTATCGCCTATATACTTGAGCACGCAACCGGTAAACAAGGCTTGCTGGAACTTTACAACTACCAAACTAATACGACTATCTATCAGAGGGATTGGGGTGGAACCGGTTTAAGCTATAGGTATGTTTTCTCCATGGTTCAGACTGAGAATGGCGAGGTCGCTGTATTGCGGGACTATACTCGACCCTCCTCGCAGCAATCGCTGTTGGCCCGATATAATACCGTGGGTGATTTGCTGGGGTATGTCGATCTCGGTGATGTTGCCGCCAGAGCAGTACAATTTTCTAGTGACGGCGAGTATGCCGGGGTTTATACCTATCGTGCCTCCGGTGCCTCGGCCAATGACAGTACTTTGGTACTGTCGAGCGGCGATGTGCAGCTGACCACGGGTGGCTCAGGTACAGGCCATGCGGATCTGGTGATCATCAACGACAGGGAAGAGCTAGCGATCGCCTACACAGTGAATAACGAGATGGCAGTCAAAATATTCTCGCGTGAAGGTATAGCGCTGACCACAGCCGTAGTCTCAAACGTCGCTTCCACACGATCTTTCTCGCCCGAGATGATCGCTTTTGGCAACGGAGCTTTTGCTCTTTCATGGACAACCGACGATGGCTTGCATCTGCAGATATTCACAGCCGATGGTGCGGCGAGCGGGGCAAGACTTGATCTGCAGGATAATAGAGACTTTACCAATGTCGATATGGTTGTTGTCGGGGAGAGCCGCGAACTGCTAGTGGGTTGGTACAACACTGAGACAGAGCTTTATACGCTGCGACGCTTTGACCAGGCCGGCACAGAGATAGGGACCCCCATTGTTTTTGATAGGCAGGGCTTGAGTCTTGTTGCCTTGCCTGGCGGTGAGTACGCTATTGCTCAGGTACCTACAGGCGATGCGGCGGTGAGTGATTTTGTGATGCACTTCCTCGCTGATGGCAGCCAAGCGCTCAACTCGGCAGTACAACTGAGCAGAGACAGTGGCCGTTTTGATAGCGATTTAATTACCGACACCGCATCGCAAACTATTACTTTAGAGTTGACGGCTGCGCTGGCGGGCAATGAAGATCTACTCGGCTCGCTGGATGGCGGCGCAAGCTGGATTTAGGCTGGGAGATTTAAGCTGGGGGATTTAAGCTGGGGGATTTAAGCTGGGGGATTTAAGCTGGGGGAAGTGGTCACAGGGAGTATGGTAACCGGGGAAATGGTCACAGGGAGTATGGTGACCCCGACAGGACTCGAACCTGTTGCCTCGAGATTAGGAATATTTTTATCTATGACTACATACTGTTATTAATTATTATATTACAATGTTTTAGATACTAAATATTCTTAAAAACACTCAAAAACATCATTTACTTTTTATTTACTTTTTTACTTTTCATCACTCATAAATTAATATGAGTTTATGACTACTGATAATCATAAACATTATGATGAATATGTCGACATCAGAAATGATGGTCGAATAGTGATGTATAAACGAAAAGACCACACAAAAAGACCAAATTGGACAGTACGGTTAAAAATACCAAACACTAAAGGTTATGTTGTCAAATCAACGAAAACTAAAGACTTCAACGAAGGTAAAAGATTTTCTGAAGATTTGTATTATGAATTAGAAGGTAAGGTTCGTAGAGGTGAAGTATTAAAATCACCACCTTTTGAATCTGTTGTCTCAGAGTTTATGGATGATAGTAACTTCATCTTCAAAGATAGGTCTGAACAATACAGAGAAGGTAACGTTGGTATTTGTCAAAACCACCTCATTCCCTACTATAAGAAAACACCTTTAGACGAAATCACTGAGGATATGATGACCAATTTCATATCCTATCAATTCAAAACACATAATTTTTCAAATGTAACGGTAAGACACCATCAAACCGTTATGAAAAAGATTTTAGAATTTGGTAGGAGAAAAGGTTATCTAAAAGAAGTTCCGATTATTCCTAAACCTCAACTTAAAATTAATAGTCGTTCCGATTTCTCAAAAGATGAATGGAAAAGACTTTATGAATATATGAGGAAATGGATTCATCATCCAAATAGTAGGATTAGTAGACAACGTTTTTACACACAACATTTCATTCTGATTTTAGGTAATAGTGGTATTCGTTGTGGTACAGAAATCAGAAGTTTGAAATGGTCAGATATTTCAACCACCAAAGATATGTTAGGTGATGAAAGAATTGTAATTACTGTTAAGGGTAAAACAGACCGTAGAGATGTAATCTGTAATGAAGGTATCCAAAGATATTTCAAACGTCTTTATGAATTCCGAACTAAAGAATTAGGTAAACCTCCCTCACCTTCCGAATGTGTATTGGTAAATCCTAACGGAAAACCAATTCAGTCATACAAAGGTTCTTTCAATAGTCTAATGGATGATGTTGGATTGACGTATGATGATGAAGGTAAAAGAAGAACACCATATTCAATTAGACATACCTACATCACTATGAGGTTGATGGAAGGTGTCAACGTTTATCAACTCTCATCTAATGTAGGAACATCAGTTGAAATGATTGAAAACTATTATGGTCATCTTCGAAACAGAGACCCAAATGTTGTATCTGAGGTTACTAAAAACTCATTTACAAAAGACCAAAATAACTCATTAGATTTTCTAAAATCCTAAAACGTCTCAGAACGTCACAGAGTCACTTCTTCAGTTCAGACATATTTACCTATATCTTTTATGAAGATGTGTCTCTGTGTTCATCTGAGAGGTTTTAAGAGGTGTTTGAGATTTATCTTCAAAGAACTCTATGAAGATTTGGAGAAAATCTTCTCATTGTTAAAACCAATGAGAACATCAACGACATCTAAGTTATTTTGAAAATCTTCAATGTGACTTTCACAAACAAAAATTTCGTCTTTTGTGTCCATTGTCTTCTTTAGAGAAACAATTTTTGAACCATCGACAGACTTCAAACCATCAATCTTATTGTTGAGGTCAACGACATAATTTTGAAGTTCTTCTTTTACTTTTACCAACATAGAATTGTTGGACATTATGTCTTCGTTTTTCAAATATAACAAAAAATTAAAGACATTCATCATAGGTGAAAGAAAGTTCACTGTGAGGTCAAAGATATCATCTTTATCAGTTTTTTCGTCTTTATAAAGTTCCCTAATTTCACACAAAAAACGATGGAATTCTCCGTTCAAAAATGAATAAAGGACACCGACGTCATTATCAAAATGGTCATATGTCACAGTACCTTTATCCACATCGAAATCGTATATTTTTTCCATAATCAAACCCCCTTAAACCGTACACAAATTCTCAGACATCTCAGACATCGTTTCTTCAACAATTTTTCGATTTTCTTCTTTGGAGATAAGTGACTTTACTAATTGGTCTCCTCTTAAAGGAGGATGAGAGATATTGTGGTAATACAAATCATCTACCGTCTCAACAATTTCTGAGACAATGACATTCCATTGTTTTGAGTTGATTTTTACTCCCTCTAATGAGTTCTCTAATTGTTTGATTTTGTCTAACAACCAATCTCTTTGAAGGTCAACAAACCGATAACCACAGTATTTTACACTTTGAATTTTTTCTAAATTTACACTCATCCTTTTTCTCCTTTGTGAGTGAAAAGAAAGACCTATTTCTTTCTTTATTGTTCTTATATTTTAGTCGAAATACGGTGTTCTTCTTAGGACACTAAACTGATGTCAGTGATGTCCTATTGAGACTTTTTGTGAACCGTCTTATCAGTCTGAACTGATTGGTGTAGTCGTCAAACGTCTGTTTGAAATGTTCAATAAAATCGTAAATTTTAGAACCGAAGAAATTCCAATTCTCTTCTGTAATAGGAGACTTACGACCACCTTTTTTTACTCCCTTTATCCAATCTTCAACACAATCGATTGTAGTGAATAAATCGAATTGAAAATCGAATTCATTCTTCTCCAACCATTTGATGAATTTGAAGTGTGTTTGACTGTCGAAATCAAAGTTTTTGATATTGTGTGGATATTCACACCTATTCAAAATATCAGTTATTTCTGTCAGACGTTTGTTCAATAATTCAATATTACCTCTGTGATTCTTCACAAATTCAATTTGTTCTCTTAATATTTTTTCTTCATCCCATTGTGTAGTGACATTGGATAACAATCGTTTTCTGTCCCACTCATTCATTTTTCTATCCTTTTGTATAAGTTTCTGATTATCCTTAATTGTATAAGGATTTCGGTTTTATTCTTAGGACAGTAGACGGAGAGAAGTAGTGTCCACTCAATCGTTAGACATATCGATGTGGTCAAAAAAACAACACATTAGATTGTGGTTTGAGTGTCTACAGATCTGTCATTCTCAAAGTGAATATTCTGAGAATTTAAAACAATCAAAAGACTTCTATGAAGAATGGGGTGATGTCACCAATATCAAATTTGATAATTGGTGGAGGGAGAAAAGATATCTTTTTGACGAAGTCTATGTGAGAGAGGTTAATAAAGTTTCTAACTCACCAAACACAATTACACTATCAATACCTCTTAATGAGAAAATTTCAGTTATCACCTCTGAGGTGAAAAAGATTGTTGAGAGGAAACAAACTGAGAAATTAATTGAAATGGGTGAAGACCCATCAAAGATGAAATCAAAGAAATTAGGAATTGGAAAATACAGTTTCACATCTAAGGAAATTAAAGGTGTATTTCATTATGTAAATTTAGAAATCTATAAAATTTATCTCAAACTCAACAAACCACCGATAAACAGAGAGTTTCTCTACAATGTCAGATTGAGTTTTGAAGAAAGAAAGAGGTCACAGTTACGAACCTCTGTTGTAACCATCCCAACACTCAAACAATTTGAATACGACAGATCCAAACAAAACAAATCCGAATGGGATAACCAAATTCGTATGGTTCGGAGAAGTATTAAAGGTGTTGAGAGAACATTAACAAATGTGAGTAAGGGTAAGTTTCCCTAATAGGTGAATTATGAAGGTCATTCACATTATCTGTAAGACGGATGAAAAAACTAAAAGACCAATCGGTGTCACACCGATTGATATCAAATCAAACCTATATATGAGTTGTTGTTGGGACTTCGATTTAGAAGAAATGAAACAACTTATCGGTGGAATGATTTTCTTTCATAAGTCCAAATCAGAGAGGTCTTACTTAGGTGGTAAAATTTACAACGTCCATCCCATCGAAATGACACCAAACTACGAAGGTCCGTACTACACCCCAACTATAGAAGATGTTGGTAAGAGGTCTGATAGGATGATGTTCGAATTTGAAATCACTACTGACGGAAGGGACGTTAAATGGAGAGGTTTAGATTATGGAATGTCTTATTGTGGTGGTGTAGTTGATACCGATAAGACAGATTGACGATTGTTAATCTAATAATCTTCTCAATGTTTCGACATAATGTGGAAGTGTCTTCTCAAAGTATTCAGTTCTATAATGTTTGTCCCAAAAATGAACTCTACACTTAGAATCATTAAACCCATTAACTTCGTTAAATGGTGTTTCATCTACAGAACAATTCTTTCGTCCCAAATAAAAATATTCATACATCCAATAATCAAACATATGGTCTTTGTTATCATACCCACCAAAAGGAAAATTCTTCAAAACCCACTGAATGTAATCTGACACAACTTCGTAGATTTCTGATTTGGGATTTTGAATGAGTAATTCTTCCAAAGATTTCTGTTCGTCTTTATTCAAAGATTTGTCTTCGTAATAAACTGAGACATATGAACAACTCCACCTTTCAACTGTAGTAATTGTGTGACCATCAATAATCTCTTTATGTCGATGAAAGTTTGGGTATTCCCATCCATCAAAGTTAGTAATCAGTTCAACTGTCTTTTCCGTTAACATTCTTCGACCTCCTCTTCGAAGTCTCCGAATACATTTTCCATTTCCATATATGTGTGTTCGTCCATCAAACATCGTTCAGTTTGGTACTGAATGATAGAGACGATTGTGGAAGGGTCATTCGATCCATATCGAACCAAATCATAAATCTGACCTTTATGGACATATCCCCAAAGATAGTTTCCTTCGAAGGTCATACGAAAACGAAAATCGTCATCAGTAGGTTTCACCCCACTGTCTAAGAAAGATGGTTCCTTAGTATCATTATTGGGTCGTTCAATTTCGACTACGAAACCTTCGATTTTTGTCTGTAGTTCCTCAATCATATTAAACGGAATTGAGTCACCTTTAACAAAGTAAGTTGTAGACATCAGATTTTAACTCCCTTTTCTCTGAGTTCTTCTAAGTTAATTCCCTTTTTTCTGAGGTCTTCTTCAGAAAAACCTCTTCGAAAAAGGTCTTTGATTAGTATTTCTAAGGGGACCCTTTTCAGAACTTCTTCTAAAATCGTTTCTTCACTTTTCATTTGTATCTCCGTTAATAGTGAAATTTTTCATTCTACTATTTTAAGAGATTTGGACGATTTAACTTAGGACGGTAGACCAACCAAACAGATGTCCTCTTAGTCATTTGAGACATAAAAAACCCACCCCAATTTGGGGTGGGTTTGGTTGGGTGGTAACGTAAATACAAAGAAGAGTTGAGAGGAGGAGACTAAAAATATCTCTTCTTTGATTATACTATTATATGTCAGATTATGTTGTTAACTTAGGACAGTAGACTAAATATACTGATGTCCAGGATTCTGACTAAAAATGAATTGGTTAATTATTGGATTAATAGTTATCGTTCTACTGTACCTATCACCGAAGATTATTCGGTTCATTTGGTACAGACGTTCTTCCTATTACAAAATCACAAAGAATAAGTTTCGAAACCTCAACAAAGGTGAGGTTGGTGAATATCTGATTTGGAAGGTTCTCAGAAGGTTTGAGAGGAAGGGTGGTAAGTTTCTTTTTAACCTCTACATCCCAAAACCAAATGAAGAGACAACTGAAATTGATGTAGTCCTTATTCATCCAAAAGGGTTCTTTGTCTTTGAGAGTAAGAACTATAACGGTTGGATATTTGGTAATGAGAATAACCGTTATTGGACACAGACTTTACCGATGGGTAGAGGTTACGAAAGTAACAAAGAAAAATTCTATAATCCTCTGAGACAAAATGGTTCTCATATCAAACATCTGAAAAGGATTTTGAATGAGAGTGTTCCTATGTGGTCACTAATTGTATTTTCGGATGAATGTACCTTTAAGGATGTCACAGTTTCATCAGATAAACGTTATAAGGTCATTCACCTCAATCAACTCAAATCAGTGGTTAATAAACTTATCAAAGACACCAAAGATGACATATTCTCAGATTCAGACATACAATGGATGTATGATGAATTACTTCCGTTTACTGATGTCAGTGATGAGGTAAAGGATTTTCACTTTTTAAGAGTTAGTCAAAAATGAAACAGTTTCTATCAACTATAGTCATTCTTCTTACACTTATCTTTCCAACTGTGAGTTGGAGTAGTGTCGATGGTAAGTATATTGTGTGTAAAAATTTAGGGATGACATTGGAATATGTTGGATATTCTTTCATTGATGGGAAGGTAACAGAACATTTCCTTCAAAGAGATAAAGATAAGTATTTTTTTGCTGTATGGATTCGTATGGATTATAAAACCTCTGAGAATTTTATTAGGTGGGGAAGTAGTGTAAAATTAGATAGAAAAACTTTAGATTTATATTTTATTGAACAACGACCACCTCAATACAGATGTGAAGTTTATAACAGTATTACTGAATTTGAGGATAGATTAGATTCAGCAATAACTGAACTTCAAACCATTTATGATGAAAAAACCAAAAAGAATAAAATTTAGGTAGTTGACCTCATAAGAGGTCAACTACCTTCCTTTGAGATTCACTATCCCATTCAATATATCTTTGGGTCGTTTGTAGGGATGAATGACCAACCATCATCTGAATGTCTCTGAGTGAACCACCGACTAATGAAATCTTCTTTGAAGTTTCGGTTATAAAGGTTCTCCGACCACTGTGAGACGAACAACCAATCAGACCTAATGTCCGATACCACTTCTGAAACATATTCACTATTGTTTGAGATGTGGTGAATGGTGACCTTTCGGTTCTAACTATGAAAGAGGTGTCGATGTTAAAACCTCTGTACCGTTTTGAGATATCCAATAGTTCAATGAGGTTATTACGAACGTCTTTGTGGAGAGGTATAATTCGTCCACTGAGACCTTTAGAACTTCTATTAGTAAGATTAATATGAGTATCAACTTCACCATTTGAATCACAAACCTCTTTCCAACTTAGTTGAGAAATTTCCTTTGAACGGAGACCACATTTTACAGACAATAAAAAAATGGTCTGATTTCTCAGACCATTTCGTTTCGACCTCAAATAAGTAGAAACCATTTCAATTTGTGATTTGTTCAGAACTTTAGATTGTTTACCTAATCCCATAATTTGTCTCCAAACTGATTATCAAATTATGGTTCCTAATTATAACATCATCAGTTTCTAAGTACACTGTTTTTATACACTTAAATAACTGAATAAAATCAATAATTTGGAGAAACTGATTATAGATTGTATATTCTATAATCAGTTAAAGATTTAGATATTTTAGTGAACTGTTTCGATGTTTGAAAGGTCACTATTGAAATGTTCAATTTTGATAACACCTCTTTTTAGTGTATCTACCCACTCTTCTTTACTCATATACATTTTATGAAGATTCGTTTGTTTTGACCAATCCATATTATCGACATACTTTTGTACCTCTTCATCCGACATACTTTCAACGTCTTTAAGGATTACGGTATTTTTGTCGGAAATTTTTGTGTAGTGATACGACTTTATACAATCGAATAGAAAGTCTCTATTTTTCAAAAGATACTTTATCTCTTTTGTTGTAGTACCAAATACGTCTCTTAATTCTCTTCGAACAGAAGGTGTATCACCTTTAATTTTTAGATAGGTGTATACAGTTGTCATTCGTTTTACAAAATGTCTGAACTCAAAAATAGTATCCTCTAATGACTTAGATTTTGTGTGGTCGAAACAAAGAGAATAAATCTTTATCAAACTATTCAAAATCTCTTTACCACTGAAAGTGAAGTCTACTCTTTTTGGATAGAGTTTTTCACCTTCAAAGTTCTGAATTTCATAAATCAACCTATAAGTTTTGTTTTCGTCAAATTCATCTTTGAGGGGTAAGTGAAATAGACACTTACCTTTCTTATCAAACCCACCAACTATTTTGTTTGGTATTTGTTTTAGATTGGACATTTTATTTCTCCTAAATAGTCAATTTTTCATTCTACTATTTTAAGAGATTTAGGGTCTTAAACTTAGGACAGTAGACTATCCTAAGTGATGTCCGAAAGGAGTCATTTTCCTCTCTTACCTATAAAACCTTTCTTCATTGTGTTTGTGAGTTGATTGTCTTTTGAATTAACTCCTATACCCAAACCAACGATATATGAGATGAGATTGTTTTGTTGTGAGATAAGTTGGTTTTGTCTTTTGGGGTCTTTCTCAGATTGTATTTGTTGAGATAGATTTCTTATCTTCATCACCATTCCACCAACAACGACCTTTAACCACATCGGTTTTCTACCTTCGGTTAATGAATAATAATCTCTAAACTTAATCATTGGAGGTGTTCTCCAATTCAGTACGAATAGAAACAATCTCATTTTGAAATTGTGAATAGATGTTTTCTATTTCTGTCTTAGTCTGATGATATTCATTTATGAGTGTATCATCTGAGACATCATCAAAGAGATTATCAACTATAAACACTCTTAGATGTTCAGTGACATCCAACATCATATCATCCATTTTTTCTAATGAACGATTGACCTTTTTATTCTTATTATTGATGAGTTTGTTTTTATCGATGTGAACAAAATCTAAAAAATCATCAATCGTATCACCATCCTCAACAAACATTACTGAACTGATATTATCCAAATTGATATTATGGATATCTAATCGTTCATTCCATCGATTAAGGTATTCTTCGTTTTTCATTAATTTCCTCCGTCTATGAACATCACAGAGAAATGACCATTTTGTTTATGGTACTTATCAAACATCTTATTAATGTTTTGTTTATCTGAACTATTAAACACCTCAACAACTTCAAACTTCGTTGAGGGTTTTAACTTTTGAATTACTGATACTAACTGTGTTTTAGATTGAGGTGATTTAGTCTGAGATATCATTACAACCTCAACAACCTATCTTCCCATTCATCATCTGATGAGTGTGGTATCATTGGTGGTTCGTATTCGGTTGATATCTCTTTTTTGACTTCCTCCTTTAACTCTTTCTTATTTCGTTGAGTGAGGTCGACTACCATTTGATTAAGGGTGTTGTCTTCTTTTAATCGTCTTTGTTCAGAACGACAGTATGTCTCCATCAGATGAACTAACATTGATGTTCTACTTACTCTTTTGAATCTTACTAAATTATCGAAATTCTTAATCAGATAATTTGGAACATTAAAATTAATCAATTTATGGTCAGACGAAATGTTCTGTGAGGTCATTTCCATTGGTTAATACCTTTCTTTGAGTGGGTTCTATTAAGGGGTCAAAGAAAGTAAGGATTTCTGTTCTATTGGAACTTTTGAATTCCTTTTCCCTCTCAATGAATTTGATAACTGAATTATATTGTTTCATTGTTATCGGTTGATTGTTCTCTAATCTTTTGACGATATTTTTGAGAACATTCTTCATTCGGAGGTCTTTCTTTAATAAATATTGTTTGAGGTATCTGAGTAATAATGATTTTTTATAGTTAAATTCTGTATACATATTAGTGACCTTTGGAATTTAGGTAATATTAGTCATTAAAGAGAATTCGGTACTCTCTTCTGACGGTGATTAAGATTGATTCAGTTAAAGGACTTTATAGTCATCAATTACTGAGAACTGTGGAGTTCACATAATCAATCGATGTACTCAATGAGACTTTGGTGTAGTCTTTCATTATGTAATCTAACCAACCATCCTCTCTTTGTTGAGAGGATGGTTTTTCTATATCGATTTGGTCATAACCAAACTTTGTATCTCTCCATATTTTCTTTATGAGAGAACTAAACTCATCAAACCGATACCTTAGAGGTAATTCAATAATACAATGAAGATGATGTCTCTGATTAAGACTTACTTCTCTGATTACTAACATCTCTAATTGTTTGTTAAATCGTTTGTATCCATTACCGAATACTTTTTGATTCAACACATTTCTGAAGTGTTTGAAATTCTGTTCTGATTGAAAGTCATCTATCCATTTACCATCAACTTTTTGTTTTTCAGTGAAGGTAACATTAAGTGGATTAACCACTCTCTTTGACTTTAGATAGGTTCTAATCTGATTAT
>ENA-OUOG01004678-OUOG01004678.1-marine-metagenome-genome-assembly--contig:-NODE-4678-length-11617-cov-3.536482_pt1 | contig 11617 bp, 10 predicted proteins | sample MGYA00248635_ERZ508505 | MGnify/ENA primary metagenome ERZ508505 (study PRJEB26176, sample SAMN06267871) | marine metagenome | isolation source: Saanich Inlet, British Columbia, Canada | place: Pacific...
GTATGGAACGACTGGTGGCTCAAGAGATACACTACAGCTTTGTTCAAACTTCAGTGGGGTGAGAACCTTTCGAAGTATACAGGCATGCAACTTCCAGGAGGCTTGACGTTTAATGGCGACAGACTCATTGCCGAAGCACGTGAAGAGATTGATAAATTAGAAGTCGAAATCAGAGAAAACTATTCTTTGCCTCCGATGGACATGATCGGATAAATCAATGCCAGCAACTAATCTATATTTCAACAACTATGATAACATAAATGAACAGACTCTTCTAGAAGATCTGATCATTGAATCTATTAAAATCTATGGTATTGAGTGTTATTATATGCCAAGAACTTTGGTAGCTGAAGACAATATCTTCGGCGAAGACCCATTGTCTAAATTCGAACAGGCATACAACGTTGAGATGTATATCAAATCCGTTGATGGTTTTGATGGCGAAGGCGATTTCCTTTCTAAGTTTAATATTGAGATCCGTGATGAGATCACCTTTGTAGTTGCGAAAAGAAGATGGTCTGAAGAAATCGGGGATAACCAATCTACTCCAGTTAATGAAGATAGCGGCGTAGCTCGTCCAGCCGAAGGGGATTTAATTTACTTCCCGCTCAACGGCAAGATATTTGAAGTTAAGTTTGTAGAGCACGAAGCGGTTTTCTATCAGTTTGGTGATCTGCAAACATACGAACTTCGCTGTGAATTGTTTGAATACAGCTACGAGGATATCGATACAGGTATTGCTTCTATCGACGGTGTCACCCTTGGTGTTGTAGGGGACGGTTTGCTGTTTGGGATGCTTGCAGAATCATACAACCCACAAGCACGTGGGTTTGTAAATATGGTCAACCAACATCAGGTTGCTAACGTTACTATCACTGAAGAAGGTTTGTATGACGTTCCACCAAGTATCACGTTCTCAGACCCACCAAGCTCTGTCAGGGCGACTGCTATCTCATATATCGACTATGCTCTGGAAGGTACAGTAAATCTGCAAGTCACGAATGCGGGCAGGGGTTATATCAATCCCCCAAATATTGACATCTCAGCTCCACCAGAAAGATTCTCACGCTTTGGTGATAACTCGCTTTCTTCCGAGGACATCGGTAGAAACGTTGGGGTTGAACCACGGCGTGATGGTGATTTGGAATTTTGGCTATATCCTGACGGTATGCCAGACGCAAATACGTTCCACACAGTAATCAGTCTTGGTGAAACTGTCTATGGTTATTTTTCTAATGGTGATCTTGGGTTTACAAGAACAGGCGACAATGCCAATACTCTTCCATATCACTTCGTGTCAAACACAGGTATTCAGACTCAGGTCGGTAATAAAACTTGGAACCATATCCAATTTACAAAGGATGGCTCGGCGACCACAGTTACTTTGAGTGCAAGAATTAATGGTTTGCTTGTCTACAGAAAGAGTACAGCAAATACAGAATTCTACCCACCCTCCTCTGGCGACTTGAGAATCGGTGGTCAGACTATCGTTCTTTCAAGTAATGCTGTCCTTGATGTTGAGCCTTGGAGCGGTTACATAGACGATGTTCATATAAACGAAAACCCAGACGACTTTATCGGTCTAGTTAAAGTCGTTCGTGGTGCACCCAGAACGGGCGATGAAGCTGGGACGCTGGCATACTTCGACTTCAATAATATCCAAGCCGTTGCAACAGCCAACCTAACGAACGGTGCCATAAGCGGTATCAATATGGTAAATCCTGGATATGGATATTACACTCAAGCGCCACTCGTGTCAATATCAAATCCACCAGTAGCAGCAAGAGCAAATGGTTCTGCTATCCTTGCTGTTGGTGGGGGTGTTGTTGACGTGAGAATAAATAACGGCGGCAGCGGATATGTGACGCCACCTACAGTAACTATTGGGCTCGAGCAACCAGAACTTCCATACTACCTAATTTCTGAGGAGAATGAATATATTATTCTTGAGGAATATAAAGGTGCGAATACAGCTGGTGCTAAAAACGCCGCCTTCCAACTTGAAGCTGAGGGTAAAGGTGAGGAAACTGACTTTATAGACTTTAGTGAATTTAACCCATTCTCCGAAGGAGGAAACTGGTAATGTTTGGACACAGCTTTTACCACGGCGCTTTGCGCAAATACATTATCATGTTTGGTAATATGTTTAACGATCTTGAGGTTGGAAGGTATGACAACTCTGGTCAACTAATTCAATCTTTGCAAGTTCCTATCTCGTATGGTCCGAAAGAAAAATTCCTCGCACGTCTACGTGAGGATCCAGGTCTCAACAAACCTTTCTCAACAGTTCTTCCAAGACTCTCGTTTGAGATCACCAATTTGTCTTATGATGCAACACGCACATACAATAAGATGAACCGTATTTTGCAGACGACAAGCGGCGGTGATATTCTCAAAACTCAACACTCACCAACCCCTTATGATATTGATATTGTTCTTTATGGGATGTTTGCAAACAACGAAGATGCAGTACAAGTTGTAGAACAGATCCTACCTTTCTTTAGACCTGAGTGGACGCACAGCGTAAAGATCACTTCTGACATGAACGAATATTTCGATGTTCCGACAGTCCTTAATGATATGTCCATCGAAGATTCTTATGATTCTGATTTTGAAACTCGTAGAGCTATTATCTACACCTTCAACTTCACTATTAAGGGTTATATGTTTGGACCAGTAACAAACAAGGGTGTGATTAAGAGATCCAAGATTACTGCTATTGCTATTGATGATGCAGTTAATGATACCTATTCTAAAGTTACAACAACTCCTGGCCAAAAAGCAAATGGTGAACCAACATCTTTGTCTTCTTTGAGTGTCCCTATTTCTCAGATTGATGCCAATTCCAATTATGGATATGCTTTTGATATTGAGAACTATTTTGATATCATAACAAGAAGAGAAGAAATTGGCGTGGATGCTGCACCTGAAGAAATACCACCGTTCTTTGGTGAAACTCCATTCTATTCCCTTTCTGCTACTCCAGTCACAGCTAACGAAGGTGACAACGTTACTGGCGAAGCAGCTGATGATGTTGTATTTACTCTGCAGGCTCTTAATGTACCAGACAGAACAAGGGTTCCTTGGACCATAACTGGTATTTCATCAGATGATATTGTTCGATCAAGAACTGGCTACTTTGTTGTTCTTGATCAAAAGGCGCAGGTTGTGATTCCTGTGAATAAAGACTTCTTAACAGAAGCGACCGAGTATATGACCCTCACTTTGGATAATGGTGAAGCAAATACTACTGTAACAATTCTTGACACTTCGTTTGATCGTAAGTTCTACCTTTCTGTTGTTCCGAATACTTCTATCCAGAGCTATACGAGCGACACACTTAACTTCTCTATTAATACTGATAACGTCGAAGAAGGTTCTGCATACAAACTTGTCTCGGATAATTTCCCAGTTGCTAATGGAACTTTCTCTAACGCAGTGGCAACCACAGCATCCGGTAATAATGAGTTTGTGATTGAAAACGGTGTTTCGCAAATTTCTCTTAACATCTATGACGATCTGAGAACCACATCAGGTGAGGTTGAAGCTAAATTTTATATTAAAAACTTCGATAATTCTCTAAACCAAGCAAATGTTTCGGTGGCGGTGCAAACCGCTCTGCCAGCTGTATTGCAAGTTTTAAGCTCTGATGCATCCTTTACCAGCAACACGACGCAAATTCTTGATGCAACAAACATTAGAGACGGAGAAGAAGTCACCTACACAATGCTTTCTGAGATGTTCATACCAGATGATCTGTTTAATCTCCCAGCAACAGGAACGCTCACTTCTAATACCCAAACTCAGAGGATAACGGTTGATCTAGCCATAGACCCCAATAACTTGAGAGATTACTTGGACAGATACATCCAACTTTCATACAATTTCAGTTATAGATCTCTTTCATCTAATGGCGAAGTAGCCATAGATTCTGTTGGTGCACTTGCTCAAGAAACACAATTTATAAATCCTCTCCTCCCAGCTGGAGCTGCGGCGTATGAAGTAGAAACAAGTATTGCAAATACCCAAGTTCTTTTGGAGGGATACGACAGCGGAACTCAAGCGAATAATAGATACAATATCGCAGTTTCTGAGTTCCCAACAGTCAATATACTTTCACAAAGTTCTATTCTTTATATAAGACACAAAGGCGACGAAGTTCTCTATATCTCCAATAATTCGAATGATGTAGCTAATTCAATTCTTTCTAATTCGGAGATAATTTTGAATAACGGAGCAAGTGCTGCACAAGCTGGTAATAACGTTATAGCCTTTGCTCCGAAAGAAACAGGTTCTTTCTTCTATTGGTCAGCTGCGAATAACCAAACATATGGAACTATCAATGTAACACAAGGCAACAATTCGGTTACTTTACCCATAACTCCAGGATAATAAAATGAAAAATAATGTGACTGATAATTTAAATGATCTTTTTGAGATAAAATCAGAATTGGTTGAGGATGAAAAAGCTGCGGTTCTTGCCCCTGTTGATAGGGGTGATGATATAACAACAGACTATGAGTTTGCCAGAAACAATATCCATAATGCTATTAGTAAGGGTTCAGAAGCTTTAGATTATCTTTTAGAAATCGCAAAGCAGTCTGACCACCCAAGAGCTTTTGAGGTTGTTGGGCAGCTCACTAAGACGTTGGTTGATGCAAACAAAGATCTTCTTGATGTACAGAAAAAGGTGAAGGATTTAAAGGTTGAGGACACTTCACCTGAAACTATAAATAATAATCTATTTGTTGGAAGCACAGCGGATATCCTCAAAATGTTGAAGGGTGGTGAAGATGGCGACAGAGACGTATAACGGTAACGCCAACCTCAAGCGAAAAGGTATTGACATTCAATGGACGCCAGACATGCTCAAAGAGTATGTTAAGTGTGCTGAAGACCCTCTACACTTTATCACTAACTACATCAAGATTGTTCACGTGGATCACGGGTTGATCCCCCTCAAAGTCTACGACTACCAAAAAGAAATTATTGAGAAGATGGGATACAGCCGTCAGGTTGCGGTGTGTACTTCTCGTCAGGCTGGTAAGACGACTACTGCTGTTGCCATCATTCTCCATTATGTTCTGTTCAACGATTATAAGACGGTTGCGCTTCTTGCCAACAAAGGCGATGCTGCAAGAGAAATACTTGATCGTATTAAAATTGCATATGAAGCCCTACCGAAGTGGATGCAACAAGGCGTTGTTGAATGGAACAAAGGTTCTGTAGAATTTGAGAACGGCTGTAAGATTATTGCGGGTGCAACATCCTCAAGCGCTATCCGTGGTAAATCTATCTCACTACTTTATATTGACGAAACGGCATTTGTTGAAAACTGGGATGAGTTTTTTGCATCGGTGTTTCCGACTATCTCATCAGGTAATACAACAAAGATTCTATTCACAAGTACACCGAATGGACTTAACCACTTCTATAAGACCTGCGAAGGAGCGAGAGACGGTACCAATGGCTATGAATACGTTGAAGTCCCTTGGTATCGTGTTCCTGGAAGAGACGAGAAGTGGAAACAAACCACCCTACAAGGTATGGACTTCGACTACCAAAAGTTTTCTCAGGAATTTGAGTGTGAATTTCTAGGAAGCTCAGGAACGCTCATCGACGGGTCGAAGCTGAAAGCTCTTGTTACTAAGACGCCATTACAAGAAGCCCACGGCATTTGCTTATACGAGAAACCAAAAGAAGACCATATCTATTCTTGTGTGGTTGATGTGTCAAGAGGTAAAGGTTTAGACTATTCAGCTTTTCAAATTATCGACATTACTTCTATGCCGTATAAACAGGTCTGCGTCTATAGAGACAACTTTGTGACTCCATCTGAATACGCAGAAGTAATATATAGAACGTGTAAAACTTTTAACGAAGCTCTCGTGTTGGTTGAAGTCAACGATATCGGCGAGCAAGTCGGGGAAATGTTACACTCAGATTTTGAGTATGAGAACGTTTTGTTTACAGAAAGTGCAGGTAGATCGGGTAAAAGAATATCTGGCGGTTTCGGTAGAGGTATTGATAAGGGTATACGAACAACAAAGACTGTTAAGTCTGTTGGATGTTCAATATTAAAACTTATGATTGAGCAAGACCAACTGATTATTAATGATTTTAGAACGATTAACGAGTTATCAACTTTCAGCAGAAAGGCGAATTCTTTTGAGGCGGAGCCAGGATGTCACGACGACTTGGTTATGTGCCTTGTGCTTTTTGCTTGGTTGAGTGACCAAATGTATTTTAAAGAAGTGACAGATATTAATACTATATTTAAACTGAGGGAAAAGTCCGACCAACAAATGATGGACGAACTGACACCGTTTGGATTCTATGATGATGGTGGTGTAGAGGAAGTTGAACAAATACAAAACGCCCCTGCTCCTTTCGATATCCAAGATTATATAACACAAGGTAACTATGATAACTACTAAAACTCGGCGTTTTATAAATATTGGGTAATTGAATGAGAAATAACTCTTTAATGAGAAGGAGATAAAATATGGCATTTCAAGTAAGTCCAGGGGTAAACGTCAGCGAGATTGACCTAACTACCGTTGTTCCAGCTGTTTCTACAACAGATGGTGCAATTGCTGGTAATTTTCGTTGGGGTCCAGTCAACCAGTCTGTATTGGTTGATTCTGAGGATAGACTGGTTTCAGTCTTTAATACACCAAACGATGCAACCGCTACCGACTTCTTTACTGCGTCTAACTTCCTAGCATACGGAAATGCTTTGCACGTTGTTCGTGGTAACGTAGATGGGTATAATGCTTCGGCAGGTGCATCCAACACAACAATCACAGTCGAAAACCAAGATGACTATGACACGCAAGCGACAACTGGTTCGCTGCCAAACGATCATGGTGATTTTGTTGCACGCTATCCAGGAACTTTGGGCAACAGCCTGAAAATTTCTGTATGTCAAACAGACGGTGCGTGGACATCCAACGTAACAACAGGTTATACTTTGGTGAGAGGTTCTAAAACTCTCACATTGGCTAACTCTGAAGTATCTAGTTCTTTCACAGTCGGCGACAACCTAGTCGTTGGTGCTGAGAAATTGACAGTTAAAATCTCTGCGATTTCTGGTCAAGACTTGACGCTGGAAGCTGAATATGTTGGCACAGACGTTGCTAACACAGACTTCTCCACCGTTACTCGTCGTTGGGAATATGCTGATCTCACAACTGGTGTTCCAGGAACAACTGATTACGCCACAAAGTTTGGTTCAACTAATGATGCCATCCACGTAGTTGTAATTGATGAAGACGGTCTCATTTCTGGAACAAAAGGTAGCGTTCTAGAAGTTTACAACCAACTCTCTGTAGCGCCTGATGCAAAAACCAACGAAGGTTCTAGCAACTACTACAAAGAAGTTATCAACCAACGTTCTTCTTGGGTTTGGTTCGGTAATCATAACTCCAACCTTGGTGGCGCTGGCTCGAGAGCTGACGGTACTGTTGCATATACTGGTTCTACACAGCCTATCGGAACTTCCTTCACTGGCGGTACTGACACAGCAACTCTAACCGCAGCTTCCCTGATCAAAGCTTACAACAAGTTTAAGTCTGCGGAAGATATTGATATTTCCTTGGTACTCGGTTCTGGTCAAGATGTGACTACAATTAAGCATATCATCAATAACATCGTCGAAGCAAGAAAAGACTGCCTGTTGGTTCTCTCACCTGAAAAAGCTGACGTGGTTAACAACAGTTCTTACGATGGTAAGCAAACGGATGATGTGGTAGCATACCGCAACACCCTGCCTTCCAGCTCTTATGCTGTTATGGACTCGGGTTGGAAATATCAGTACGACAAATATAACGACCAATATCGTTGGGTTCCGCTCAATGGTGATACTGCTGGTCTTATGGTTCAAACTGATCTTACACGTGATCCTTGGTACTCGCCAGCTGGCTTCAACCGTGGTAATGTTAAGAACGTTATCAAGTTGGCATACAACCCAAGCAAAACTGATAGAGACAACCTCTATAAAGCTGGTATCAACCCTGTCGTAACTTTCCCAGGACAAGGCACGATATTGTTCGGCGATAAGACTATGCTCTCGCAGCCTAGTGCGTTTGATCGTATCAACGTTCGTCGTCTGTTTATTGTTCTCGAGAAAGCTATCTCTACAGCTTCTAAATTTACTCTGTTTGAATTCAACGATGAGTTTACCAGAGCACAGTTTAAGAACTTGGTTGAACCATTCTTGAGAGACGTCCAAGGTCGTCGTGGTATTACTGACTTTGCTGTTGTTTGTGACGGAACCAATAATACTGGTGAAGTTATTGATCGCAACGAATTTATCGGTGATATTTACATCAAACCTGCTCGTTCTATCAACTTTATCCAACTCAACTTTGTTGCAGTACGGACTGGTGTTGAATTCACCGAGATCGTAGGCAGAGCATAAATAGGTAGAATAGGAGAAACAAAATGGCGTTTAATGTAAACGAATTTGCTGGTGCATTGAAGGATGGGGGCGCACGTAGTGCCCTCTTCCAAGTGCAGATCACCAACCCGATTAATGGGGTGGCAGATGTTACTGTACCATTTCTCTGCAAGGCAGCGGCTATCCCAGCTGCTACACTAGGCACGGTTGAGGTTCCATACTTCGGTCGTACCATCAAACTTGCAGGAAATAGAACATATGCTGAATGGGCACCAACTATTATCAACGATGAAGACTTTGCTATCCGCAATGCGATGGAGCAATGGTCGAACTCAATCAACTCGTTCCAAGGCAACATTTCTACAGCTGGTGGCTCTGCTCCGTCCCTGTATAAATCAACTGCTCAGGTTACTCAATTCAGTAAATCTGGAGAGATCCTTCGTGTTTATGACTTTATTGGGCTTTATCCCTCTGAGGTTTCACAGATTGATCTTGCTTGGGATCAAGAAGGTGTTCAGGAATACACAGTAACTTTCCAATATGATTATTGGCAGGTTTCTGGTGGCATCACAGGTAATGCTGGGGGCAATTAATGTCTCGTAAAGAGTGATCGGGGTGGCTATATAAATAGATGTATAGCCACCCTATTTATTATTAAGGAAACAAAATGGCATTAGAACTTTTCGGATTCCAGATTGGCAAAAAAGAACTAGAGGAAAAACCTCCCACCGTTCAATCGTTTGCCCCACCCCCTAACGATGACGGCGCTATCGCTGTCAACGAAGGTGGGGTATTTGGCACATCTGTCGACTTAGACGGAACAGCAAAAACAGAAGCACTTCTCATAACAAAATACCGTGAAATGTCACAACAACCTGAATGCGAACGGGCTGTTGATGACGTCGTGAACGAAGCTATTGTTATGAACGACCACGACCCTTCCGTCCAGATTGTTTTGGATGATGTGGATAAACTTGGTGAACCTATCAAGAAAAGAATTCGTGAGGAGTTTGATGAAGTTCTCTCTCTCCTCAAGTTTAATAACAGATCATATGATATTTTTAAAGACTGGTACGTCGACGGCAGACTCTACTACCATATTATGATCGACAAAGAAAAGCCCAGAGAGGGCATTCAAGAACTGCGTTATATCGACCCAAGAAAAATTAAAAAGGTTCGAGTGCAGAAAAGAAACCCGAAGGCTCCTATCAACAACGGCATCAATAAAGTTATTGATAAGAAGTATCACGAATATTACATCTACTCTGCTAAAGGCGTTTCTTCTGGCCACCAAGGTTTGAAAATTGCACCCGACGCCATTGCCTATGTACACTCTGGGGTTATGAATGAGAATAATGCTATGGTGCTTTCTCACCTACATAAAGCTATCAAACCGATGAACCAACTCAGAATGCTCGAAGACGCTGTGGTAATTTATCGGCTCGCACGTGCACCCGAGCGTCGGATTTTCTATATCGATGTTGGTAACTTGCCCAATGGTAAGGCAGAACAATACGTTCGTGATATGATGGCTCGTCATAAGAACAAGCTCGTATATGATGCCAATACTGGCCAAGTCCGTGATGATCGCAAGTTTATGACTATGCTTGAAGACTACTGGTTGCCACGTAAAGAAGGTTCTAGAGGTACTGAAATCTCCACACTTCCTGGTGGCCAAAACCTTGGCGAAATGGACGATGTAGATTACTTCAAACAGAAACTCTATGAGTCGCTCAACGTACCAACATCAAGACTTCAGTCTGATGGGCAGTTTAACCTCGGACGTTCTTCTGAGATTACTCGTGATGAATTGAAGTTTGCTAAGTTTGTCAATAGACTGCGCACTCGTTTCTCTGAGTTGTTCCAAGTTCTTCTCGAGAAGCAGCTCCTACTTAAAGGTGTGATGACAAAGGCTGAGTGGAAAGAGATCAAAGAAAAGATCTACTACGATTATGTCGAAGACAACCACTTCACCGAACTCAAGAACAACGAAATCTTAACAGGCAGAATGGCTCTGTTGCGTGAACTTGATGAGTATGTTGGTAAGTATTACTCTGTAGAATTTGTTCGTAAGAATGTGCTGATGCAAACTGAAGAAGAAGTTAAAGAAATCGATAAGCAAATCCAAGGTGAAAAAGATTTGTATGACGATGAAAATGAAGAAGATATCTAATATTATAAATATATTCTAAAGGAGATTATTATGGGTGATTACACTACACAAGACGCTGTAAATTTTGCAGCGGACGGTAATGGGGTTGAATTTAAGAAGGCAGTCAATGACCTCTTGATGGACCGTGTTCGTGATGCTGTTGAATTGAAGAAAAGCGAAGTCGCTGCTAACTTCTTGTCAGTAGAAGACGAAGCAGAAGAGCAAAACGTCGAAGGGGATGACTATGACGATCAAGAGGTTTAAGTCCTTTGTAGAAGCTGCCAACGACGCAGACGACTATAAAGAGATGGACAAAGAAAAGGGTACGCCCAAAAAAGAAAAAGAAATGGTGGATGATCTCAAAGGCAAAAACCCTGAGAAGAAACCCCATCCAGCTGCCACGGACGCACAGTTTAGCGGCGACCGCAAAGAAACTAAGAGCTAAAATATGGCTTGGGTCACAGTAACAGGATCTGGTGGGCTTTGGGAGTATGATAATGCTCCGAATCTGGGCACGTTAGCTAACAACGCTATAGCGCACCCCGATGACGAATATTACAGAGATGCTGCTGGGACTGTGACTGCTGGGATTAGAACGTATGTAAGCCCTGCTGGTAACACACAAGAAACGTATGTTAAGTGCAGGAAAGTCGGTTCAAATAATGCATATTTTAGTGAACTGAGCAAAACGTACTACGACAATCAATAAGGAAATGAGACATGAAACTCATCTGTGAAGTAAACGAAGAAATCAATTATGTAACCGAGGAGCTTTGCGAGGCGACTGGGAAAAAGAAATATATGATTGAAGGTGTCTTTATGCAAGGGGACATCAAGAACCGCAACGGTCGGGTTTACCCAGCAGAGACTTTGGACAAAGAAGTCCAGAGATATAATGAGTCCTATGTTTCAAAGAATCGTGCTTATGGTGAACTTGGCCACCCTTCTGGTCCAACGATCAACCTAGAGCGTGTATCTCATATGATCACCGAACTTAAACGTGACGGTTCGAACTTTATGGGAAGAGCAAAGATTATGACTGAAACACCCTATGGGGCAATTGT
>ENA-OUOG01004680-OUOG01004680.1-marine-metagenome-genome-assembly--contig:-NODE-4680-length-11614-cov-4.294357_pt1 | contig 11614 bp, 11 predicted proteins | sample MGYA00248635_ERZ508505 | MGnify/ENA primary metagenome ERZ508505 (study PRJEB26176, sample SAMN06267871) | marine metagenome | isolation source: Saanich Inlet, British Columbia, Canada | place: Pacific...
TACTGGCAGAACCAGTACATCTCCTGGGCACCAGTCACTCCCCTTTATCTCCAAGAAATCAAACATGATAACTGATTATGTCAGAGTTTGGGACCAATTTCGGGACCGCGTTGTCAAAATTGGCGCGCAAAGCGTCACAGATAAGCGGTCCAATTATGCTTGCACTCTGCAGCATGGAATCCAGTACTGTTGAACAGAATGGATGACGCAATTCCCAAGCTGCCAAAATACGTGTTCCGACGGGCAAATAGCTCGTATCGGTACAAGCGCAACGTACCAAAGGCACTGCGACAGGCCATCCCAAAGGCAACCATCTACCGACAACTGGGCAATAGCTACGATGAGGCGATCAGCCATGCTGGTGAATTTTTAATTCCTGTCATGGAATAAAAAACTCTGCCAAACCAGGGAGGACCGAACATTCGACGGTCGTCAAAAAGTAGAGAAAAGACAATCGTCAGGGAGGATTAGATAAAATGAAAATAGGGTTCATAGGTCTGGGTAATATGGGTGGTCCGATGGCTGCCAATCTGGTCAAGGCGGGTCATGACGTGACGGCTTTCGATTTGGTTGCAGAACCACCGGTAGGGGCAACTAAAGCAGATACCTCGGCTGAGGCCGCAACAGGTGCCAAAGTCGTCATTACCATGCTGCCAGATGGCGCGATCTTGCGCGCTGTTGCGACGGAAATCGTGCCAGTGCTTGACCAGGGTACAGTGTTTGCCGATTGTTCAACCGTCGATGTGGACAGTGCCAAGGCCGTCGCCAAAATGGCCGAGGATGCGGGATGTCTGGCGGTAGATGCGCCTGTGTCTGGCGGAATTTCTGGAGCAACAAATGGCACTTTGACATTCATGGTTGGCGGCTCGGATGCGGGTTTTGATACAGTATCTCCCTTGCTTGATGTTATGGGGCAAAAAACGGTACATTGTGGTGCATCCGGTGCGGGGCAATCAGCAAAAATATGCAACAATATGATCCTCGGTGCGACGATGGCCGTAACCTGCGAAGCTTTTGCTTTGGCTGATAAGCTGGGCCTTGATCGCCAAAAGATGTTCGACGTCGTTTCGACTTCATCTGGATATAGCTGGAGCATGAATGCCTATTGCCCGGCACCTGGCGTTGGACCGCAAAGCCCGTCCGACAATGACTATCAGCCGGGCTTTGCATCCGAGCTAATGTTGAAGGATCTTCGCCTTGCTCAAGCGGCGGCAATGTCTGCGGATGCAGATACACCGATGGGCGCACTAGCGGCGCAAATTTATGAAACCTTCGTAGAGACTGAAAACGGCCTCGGGGCTGATTTTTCGGCGCTCTTGCCCCGCTTTGAAAAGCGCGGGCACGATCCAAAGGTAAAAGTGTGACATGACCGGAATGATCGCCACAAAGCAGATCGGGAATACGGCGCTTGTGCGCCTCAACCAACCCAAGCAACTCAACGCGCTTTGAAATATCTGGGCAGAGTAGCTGTTGGCGACTAAGATTGTCATCAGGCGCTGTGTTTGGGAAGGTACGAGAAATGAGCTACGCGAACCTATATGAACGATCACTCAACGATCCAGAGGGCTTTTGGTCAGAGGTCGCAGCTGACATTTCATGGGATACGCTGTGGGATGAGGTTGTTGATCTAAGCAAGCCGAACTTTCCGCGTTGGTTTGCAGGGGCCAAGCTTAACACCTGTTTCAACGCATTGGACCGCCATGTTGCGGCAGGGCGGGCCGAACAAACTGCGTTGATCTATGACAGCCCAGTTACCGAAACCGTACGCGAGATCAGTTACCGTGAGATGCTGGACCAAACGGCGCGGTTTGCCGGTGGTCTGCGCGCACTTGGTGTCGAAAAAGGCGACCGCGTTGTCATTTACATGCCGGCGGTCCCAGAAGCAGTGATTGCTATGTTGGCCTGCGCCCGCCTCGGTGCGATCCATTCGGTAGTGTTTGGCGGGTTTGCTGCCGACGAATTGGCGAAACGTATTGACGATGCGCAAGCGAAACTTGTGGTGTCTGCATCTTGCGGAATCGAAGGTAAGAAGATTATCCCTTATAAGCCACTGCTGGACGAAGCGATCGTCTTGAGCAAGCAAAAGCCCAAGTACTGCGTGATCCTGCAACGTCCACAAGTCGGGGCCAACTTACAACCGGGTCGTGATGTCACGTGGGACGATGCGATGGGGGATGCGGTTGACTGTGTGCCTGTCGACGCGTCGCACCCACTCTATATTTTGTACACCTCTGGCACCACAGGGCAGCCAAAAGGCGTTGTGCGTGACAACGCAGGCCACGCAGTTGTTCTGAAATGGACGATGGAAAACCTGTACGGCGTAAAACCGGGTGAGGTTTTTTGGGCTGCGTCTGACATCGGCTGGCAGGTCGGACATTCGTATATCACCTATGGTCCGATGATTCATGGCGCAACGGCGCTGATGTACGAAGGAAAACCTGTTGGCACGCCTGATGCCGGTGCCTTTTGGCGAGTTGTATCACAGCACAATGTACGGACCCTGTTTACTGCGCCGACAGCTATTCGCGCTATTCGCCGTGAAGATCCAGATGCCGCATTGATACAAGACTATGATCTAAGCAATCTGCGCGCATTATTCCTTGCAGGCGAGCGCACGGATCCTGAAACATTGAACTGGGCAACTCGGCACTTGAAAATCCCTGTAGTTGATCATTGGTGGCAAACGGAAACCGGCTGGCCGATAGCCGGGAACCCGATCGGGATTGAAGAGTTGCTAGTTAAGCCCGGTTCAACCGCTTTGCCAATGCCCGGTTGGCGCGTACGCTGTGTCGATGAAAATTCAAATGATGTTCCTGCGGGCAAAACCGGTGACATAATCATCGAGGAACCTATGGCCCCAGGTGCCTTGTTGACGCTTTGGAATGCGGACCAACGGTTCGTAGATAGCTATTTTTCGCAGCATCCCGGCCACTACGCCTCAGGTGACAACGGCTATATTGACGAGGACGGTTATGTTTTCATTCTCAACCGATCCGACGATGTGATCAATGTCGCTGGCCACCGGCTGTCCACCGGATTGATGGAAGAGGTCGTAGCGACCCACCCGCAAGTCGCTGAATGTGCGGTGGTGGGGGTTGCTGATGCGTTGAAGGGACAGATGCCCGTTGGTTTGCTAGTGTTGAAAAGTGGCTGTGATCCGGATCCCAAAACACTTGAAGGCGAAGTCGTCGCATTGGTGCGCGCAAAGGTTGGGCCGGTTGCATCGTTTAAACATGCCCTGATGGTTAAACGGTTACCAAAAACGCGATCTGGAAAGATTTTGAGAAAAACCATTCGCCAAATTGCTGACGGTTCGGATTGGACAATGCCGGCAACTATTGAAGATGCCTCTGCTTTAGATGAGGTCGAACGTGCGCTTGACGCGGTGACGACCACTTCATGATCAGGCACTTTGTCGATGTGGCATCCTTCACAGGATACATGGAATTCGAAAGCTCGGTTTACGCGGCTCCAATGGCAGTCCATTTGACTAGACAGGTAAAAGTAACCGCTCTCGCATTGATCCGGGATTATGCCGCAAATGTACGTGATATTGTTGCCAAACAAGGCGGAAAGCATCTGTCGCGAAGCGGCAACATCGAAACCTTTGAACGGGATAAACTGGATACAACGATCATCACTTTGGTTGAGTTCCCTGACCGCGCATCGCTGGATCCTTTTGCCAGCAGCCCTGAGTATCCACCCTTTGCCAAGCCGCGAGCCGCAGGCGGCGTTCCTTATCTGCCTGCTGCTAAGTCGGTAAGGCATGTGCGCCGATTGGTTCGTTAAGCCGGTGCAAAATTCTGACTGAACTCTTTTGTGAGAAATTTTGAGTGAGAAATAAAAATGATTGAATTTAAGCCCAGTGAAGAACAACAGGCCATCCGCGACATGGCTGCTGATTTTGCATTGAACGAGCTTCGGCCCAAAGCGATAGAGTGGGATGAACAGAAACATTTCCCGACCGATGTCTTGGCACAAGCAGGCGCGTTGGGATTAGGGGCGATCTATACACAAGACGATGTGAATGGCACAGGCTTGGGCCGCGTCGATGCAGCCTTGATTTTTGAAGCCTTGGCGACTGGCTGTCCGACAATGGCCGCATATATCTCGATTCATAATATGTGCTGTTGGATGATCGACACTTATGGGTCGCAAGAACAACGCGAAACTTGGTGCCCACGATTGGCGACGATGGAAACCTTGGCGAGCTATTGTTTGACGGAGCCCGGCGCTGGATCAGACGCATCGGCGTTATCCATGCGAGCAGAGAAAGACGGCGATGACTATGTGTTGACTGGTCAGAAGCAATTTATTTCCGGCGCAGGGGTGTCGGATGTTTACATCGTCATGGCCCGGACCGGCGCGGAAGGTGCGAAGGGAATTTCTGCCTTTTTGATTGGAAAAGACACACCCGGCCTCAGCTTTGGAGCCAATGAACACAAAATGGGATGGAACGCACAACCTACGCGTTCTGTAAACCTCGACAATGCGCGTGTCCCAGCGGCCAACATGCTCGGGCTTGAGGGAAAGGGCTTCAATATCGCTATGTCCGGCCTGAACGGTGGCCGGATCAACATTGCAGCGTGTTCACTGGGCGGGGCGCAGGCCGCATTGGATGCCTCAGTCAAGTACCTGCGCGACCGCAAGGCATTCGGCAAAGCCTTGATCGACCAGCCCACGTTGCAATTCCGTGTTGCGGACATGGCGACCCGCATTGAAGTTGCGCGTTCGATTCTGTGGCGAGCCGCCGCAAGCCTTGATGCCAAAACGCAAGATGCGACAACTCTTTGCGCGATGGCCAAACAGTTTGTCACAGATGAGTGTTTCAACGTCGCCAATGACGCGCTGCAGTTGCATGGCGGATACGGTTACCTGACCGAATACGGCATCGAGAAAATTGTAAGAGACCTTCGTGTGCATCAAATCCTTGAAGGCACCAATGAAATCATGCGCCTGATCGTTGCTCGATCTGTCACCGTGGAAAAGTAAGGGCTAGTTCATGACCGAGACCTCTGTTGTTATTTCGCGCGTTGGCCATCTGGGGCGATTGCATCTGAACCGGCCAAAGGCGCTAAATAGTTTAACCCTAGAAATGATACGCCTGTTGCAGGCGAGTCTTTCAGAATTTGAAGACGATGATGACATTGCCAGCGTATTAATAACAGGTGAGGGGACGCGAGCGTTTTGTGCTGGCGGAGACATCATCGCGTTGTTCAATGCCGCTGATACAAACGGGGCAGAGGCGATCACCTTCTGGAGCGAAGAATATGATCTGAACGCGCGGATCGCGTCATATCCGAAGCCGTATATTGCGGTTATGGACGGCATCACGATGGGGGGTGGTGTCGGTGTGTCAGTGCATGGCAGCCACCGGATCGTCACAGAACGGACGAAATTTGCAATGCCCGAGGCGGGTATAGGTCTATTTCCTGATGTCGGTGGCACGTGGGTATTGAGCAAGCAAGTTGCCGGCGAAATGGGGACATACATTGGAATGACCGGGGATGTATTAAGGGCAGGTGATGCAATATCGGCCGATTTGGCTGACAGTTATATGACTTCGGACACCTTGCCGGCTTTGATTTCTGCGTTAGCGGTGTCAACAGATCGTGAAGCCGTGAGCAGATCGATTGACGCACTTAGCACTGTATTTCCAGCGCCTGTGATAGACCAAAACCGTGCTGTGATTGATGCCACATTCGCGCATGAGACGGTTGAAGACATCATCGCTGCGCTTACATCATTGGACACAAGTTTCGCGAGAACCACGCTGACAACTCTGGCACAGAAGTCGCCGAGCAGCTTAAAAATGACCCTCGCGCTCCTGCGTGCCGGACGTGGTAGCCATAATTTGCAGCAATGCCTTGATCGTGAATTGGGCGCGGTCATTCAGATGTTCGGGCAACCGGATTTTCGCGAAGGCGTCCGTGCCGCGGTGATCGATAAGGATAGGAATCCGCAATGGGTGCCAAAGAAGCTTTCAGAGGTTTCTGTCCCTACATTCGAAATTTAAGAGCCGGAACTGCAAGTAAATGCTGCGTCAGTGAAGTTAGAAAAACGAATGCCAGCTTTATACCGCCTAGCAGTCTTTTGGGATTAGCACAGTCAATGTCCGATTTTGGGCGGAAGCTACAAAGTCACCTCGGTATAACACGCTAATCGGGACCGCTTTTGGGACCACTTTTGCGAGCGGGATGCTTACTAAGCCCCTAATATTAAATTACAAAATGAGTAGTTAGATGTCCTCTCCTGGGCACCAATACTTTCAGACAACTTATTGAAATTCCTTCGATTAATGTCATCGGAGCAATTCACCGTGTCACACATTCAGTACACAATCTGTCGTTCAGGCAGCTATTACTATAATCGCCGTGTGCCTAAACAAGCAGTAGGGGCTTATGGTCCTTTCATTCGTGTAGCTCTATCTCGCTGTCCTACTGAAGCTCAGTCTTATGCTGAGCGGCTCAGTTACGTCCTTGAGGGTGCGTGGCGAGATCCACAGGCAGTGCAGCCGTTAGATGTAGCGTTGGTGGTGGAGGGCTTTAGGCCGAAGTCATACGTACTGTCTGAGATAGCTGAAGAGTATCTGTCCTTAAGAGATATCAATGAGAGACCCTCAAGACTTGCACTGGCTGCGTTTCTCGCAGTTGCAGGTGACAGAGGGGTCAGAGACTACCGACGAGAAGACGCCAAGTTCTTTGTTCATCATCTGACGAAGAGGGGCAAAAAGACGGCTACCGTAAGGCGACGCATTAACAGCATGTCTGCCATTCTTAACTATGCCTACTCAGAGCTGGACGTGGATAAGCGTAATCCGTTCTCAAGGCTGCTCATTCAAGGTGAAGGTCAGGACAGCAAAACACGTGGAACCTTCACAACAGATCAGCTCTTAAGCGGCTATGAACAAGCATTGGCTGGCTCCAATACTCTGCGGTTGCTGTTCCCAATACTTGGAGAGACTGGGTGTCGCCTCGCAGAAGTCGTTGGGTTGATGAAGTCTGACATCAATTGGCATGACCAAATACTTCATATCCGTCCCAATGATAAACGTAGATTGAAGACACCATCATCAGAACGATCAATCCCTCTCACACCTACAGCTCTGAAAGCTTTGAAGTTGGTAACTAGTGGAACTGACAGCGACTGGTTGTTTCCACGATACATCAAAGAAGACGGTTGTTATGCAACTCATGCAAGCAATGCTTTGAGAGGCTGGATGCACCGAGAGTGGGGACTGACGGCTCATAGCCTCAGGCACACGTTCAGAGATAGGCTTAGAGCTGCTGAGGTTCCTGTGGAAGTCATTGACCAGCTTGGTGGCTGGTCATCAGGATTAAACGCTGGCTCAAAGTACGGTGCTGGATATTCGATGGAGCATTTGCGCAAGTTTATGGACCGTGTAGCTCTCAGCTGCGAGACACCCAGCGTAACGCAGTCGCTTGTATCTTTATGACTAGCACTGATGCAGTGATTTATCTTTTCAGGCTCTCCAAGGGCAGAAACACCGTTCCGCAGCATTCGCAACGTCTGCTTGATATTGCTCAGCCTTTGCCGCAGCCATCCCTTCATCAGACATGCCACACCCAGCCAATAATCCCAGACCAATAAACCCTGCCAATACTGACTTACGAATGTTTGTCTCTCCATCAGTTTCATTCTGACATTTACAGTGCTGTTTAAGGTTATCAACCAACATCATGGAATACCTGCTGACAGGACGACGATGTATATCTGGCTAGGTAGGGTAGGCAAAGGTCTTAGGTCTGACCGTCAACAAGGCTGAGAGGCCCAGCTTGTCTTGCTAAATGCCATGTTTCGTTAATATAACTCTTCCGACTAGTGAACCCAAAGGTGACAGCTTGGAGTTGTCGTCGAGTAGGCCAGACTGACGACCATACTCAACGGATTGACCAAGGCTATTACAGCCAGAAAGCTCATAACACTGGCCAATAACTGCGGAGTAAGTAAGTAAGCTGTCGGTATAGTCTAATCGGTTCATCGCAATAAGCTCCTTGCTCGTAGTATAGCTACGAACAGATGTGTCGATTGGACCACTTTGATGTTCAAAGAAGTTGAATCTAACTGCACCCTCAGCCTGTTTCTTTGTTTTGTACAGGTTTATTTATTTATCGGTTCCCTATCTTGCTCTCACAAAACGTGCTCAGAGGACGATGATATCCGCCTGGCTGTATAGGGTAGGCAAAGGCATTAAAGCTGGCTGTCAGCAAGGCTGGGTAGCGGTTAGGATGGTCAGCTAACCTCCAACTAAACAGGCAACTGGTAAGCACTTCCAAGCTTTGCACTAGTCCAAAAACTCCGAGCAAATGTTTAGCTGCATTGTACATATCGAAAGGCATCCCCAAGCCCCCCTTGTGGGGCCGTGTGAGACTACCAAACTTTATGGTGGGGCTGGCTCCTCGTTTGGGACCCACACCGACATACTTATCTTCTAAACCTGTTGAGTGATCCAATGTTTGAGTAGTGGTGGTTGTCACACATCTTTGTACACATTAGTGTTATGACCGAGCTTCATCTTGGAGTGGGGGGCAGGCATGAGCTGTCGTTGATAGTCTCGTCGTTTGACGTTGTTGATGTAGGTCATGCAGGGCAGGGAGCTGCAATACCCGACAAGCTAGGGTAAACGCCTTAAGTCATTGTTTTAAATATATTCTACTGATCGCTGGGCTAAGGCCCGTCTCTAGGCACACATAGGCTCACTGACTGTCTTTCAGTATACCCCTTAAGTAACTGTAAACATCATACTTAGTGGTGGTTTATGGCCTTCGTGGAGTTGGATACATTCTGTAACACATTTGATGATTTGAGCAGATTTGGGAGGGTCTTTAGGTTGACATGCCAAAGTATAAGCAGCAGTATTTACGGGCAGTGATGTCGGGTAAGATATTGATCTTAATTACTTAAGTTTGGCAGAGTGGTCGAATGCACCGGTTTTGAAAACCGACGTACGTGAGAGCGTACCCAAGGTTCTAATCCCTGAGCCTCCGCCACCGTACTTTGATAAGTCTCTGTTTGTAATGACTTATGTGAGTTTTTAGGTCGCTTCGCCCCCCTCATTAGCCCCCACAAAATACTATCCAGACTGCGGCTCATGACACGTGTACGACCGCCTCAAGAATGTTGTCATTGCTATAGAATTGGTATGGGTGAGTTTTTTATTGAAATGAGTTAATGCTTGCGGAGCAAACCGCACCTTCTGTTAATGTGTGCTTGCGGTTTAGCGCTGTCTTTGCTCTCTTTTGGGCTGACAACTTAAGTCTCCCCCTGGTGCTGGCTCGGGATGGTTGCTGACTGATCGGGATTTACTTTAATGACCATGGGCGGCATCGTAGACTTTGTGTTGGATCGGAGCCTTTAGATGTCTCACGCGTACTTTAGCTCGTCTGTTTTGACCTTTTTAGGGCAACCGCCAGAAGCTATTTTGGGAATGCTCACGGCTGCTCACAAATTTGATCTAGCTCAAAATCAGCGCGCTGCTTGGGCCGATCAAATAACCATCCTTCAAGCTGAATTGTCTAATTTTCCAAGAGGTTCAATATACTTTGAATTTATGGTCCCTCGTATGGGGAAAAGAGTTGATTGCATCCTTGTTGCTAACGGAGCAGTTTTTGTAATTGAATTTAAAGTTGGTAGTGGCACTTTTGATCAATCAGCAATCGATCAAGTCCATGATTACTCTTTAGATTTGAAAAACTTTCATGAGGGCAGTCACTCCGTACCTCTCATCCCTATTTTGTTGGCTACGAAAGCGGCTACAGTTCGATCTGAACTCGAATTTGCTGAAGACAATGTTGCCAAACCCTTATGTTTGGGTCTTGGCAGCCTTGCTGAATTGATAGCTGAAGTAAAAGGATTGCGCTTTAGAGATGTCGATCCAGTTAACTGGGCTCAAAGCGGTTATAAGCCAACGCCCACGATCGTTGAAGCTGCTCGGTCGCTTTATGAGTGCCACGACGTAGCGGAAATCGCACGTTCTGACGCGGGGGCACAAAATCTCAACAGTACGAATGACCGTATTGTAAAAATCATTGATGAAGCAAAGACGCACAAGCGGAAAGTTATTTGCTTTGTAACGGGCGTGCCTGGAGCAGGGAAAACCCTTGCAGGATTAAATATCGCGACACGACGAGCGGCTACTCATTCTGATGAACATGCCGTCTTTTTATCTGGGAATGGCCCACTAGTAGATGTGCTGCGGGAAGCCTTAGCACGCGATCAGGCCGTTCGGGATCAAGTGAAGAAAATTGATGCAAAGCGTAAAGTAAATTCATTTATACAGAATATTCATCACTTTCGAGACGATTATTTGCGAGATTTAAACCCACCGATTGAGAAGGTGGTTGTCTTTGATGAGGCTCAGCGTGCATGGACGCGTGAGCAGGCGTCAAAGTTCATGCAGCAAAAGCGAGATCAGAAGGATTTCGATCAATCTGAACCTGAATTTTTGCTAAATGTTATGGATCGGCATAAGGATTGGTGCGTTGTCGTTTGCTTGATTGGCGGTGGCCAAGAAATTAATACTGGAGAGGCAGGTATTGATGAATGGCTTGTCGCGTTGAAAGAGAAATTTCCGCAATGGAAAGTTCATGCTTCGTCTTTGTTGAGGGCACGTCATTATTCGGTAAGTGCAGAAGCTCAATTGTTGTTGAAAGATGACTTTGTTCAACAACACGATCAACTTCACCTTTCCGTTTCCATGCGTTCTTTTCGGGCAGACCATCTCAATGCTTTTGTTGCCGAAGTGTTAAACGGAGATGCGGTGTCTGCCACAAAAGCCTATCTGGCTATGGATGATAAATACCCCATTTATTTGACGCGTAATTTAAAGAAGGCGCGGGAATGGCTCCGTGAGCAATCTAGAGGAAGTGAACGCTATGGTTTGATCGCTTCGTCAGGTGCTCAACGATTGCGGCCTGAAGGGCTTCAAGTAAAGAACACGATCACACCTGAACACTGGTTTCTCAATCCTAAAACTGACATCAGATCGTCATATTCATTGGAAGAAGTTGGAACTGAATTTGATGTTCAGGGCTTGGAGCTGGATTGGTGCTGTCTAGCTTGGGATGCGGATTTAAGGTGGACCGGTACCGAATGGTCGATGTTTAATTTTCGTGGAACACGTTGGACAAATGTTAACTCGTTAGACCGTAGAAGGTATCTTCAAAACTCTTATAGAGTTTTACTTACTCGGGCTCGGCAGGGCATGGTGATATACTTGCCGGAGGGAGATGATAGAGATCAAACTCGTCCAAAATCTTACTATGATGGAACGTTTGAATTTTTGAAATCTTGTGGGCTGTCAGAAATCTAATGGCAATCCAGACCCTCTCGTTCATATCACTCATCCTACGCCCATACGTGGAGCAGCCCATCAGTACAGACGGATGGAAGTCTCTCTTCGCTCAGGTTGACCCCTACCGAAACTTTGATGGTGAACTCATGGCTTTCGGTACAATGTCAGGTCAGGACATGGATAGGATCATCCACGATCTAATCTCGTTTGGCTACGTAGGCCCCGATCAAGGCGATAAGTCTGACATGGTCGTTCACCCTATTATCGTGATCGTCAACCAGCTAATTGCGGTCGTCGCTT
>ENA-OUOG01004682-OUOG01004682.1-marine-metagenome-genome-assembly--contig:-NODE-4682-length-11611-cov-8.017340_pt1 | contig 11611 bp, 11 predicted proteins | sample MGYA00248635_ERZ508505 | MGnify/ENA primary metagenome ERZ508505 (study PRJEB26176, sample SAMN06267871) | marine metagenome | isolation source: Saanich Inlet, British Columbia, Canada | place: Pacific...
GATGATTCAGGCAATCAAAGAATCACACTTTTTAAAGATGCGACTCAAGTTGCCACAAGTATCACTGGAACTCAACCATCCAATTTGTTTAAAAGAATTGTCAATGTGAATAATACTCGTTCTGGCAACGTTTATATAGATCATTTATTCATAGATACTGATTTATCTTCTGTATTATCATACACAAATACTGCGGTAAGTAACAGTGGAACAATAACAACTTTATTGACATTTGAAAATTCACCTCCTACAGATCCATTTACAGTATTTGCAAACAATGTAACAATTGATGCTAATGGGTCTATAAACGCAATTGCAATTCCTGTTGTGTCCGGAGGAGAAATAGTTTCTGCTAACATAACAATGCAAGATGCACCAACATCATTCCCTGCGCAAGCAACAGCAACTGTTACAAATAATGAAGTAGTATTACTCACTATAACTAATCAAGGACAGGGGTATGTTGATGCTCCAACAATAACAATTCAATCAGATTCTGCGGGTGGTCGAATCAAGTTAGAAGATAATATCTATCTCATCGACGATGGAATTAGGTATGCTAATACCGATCCGCAAGCAAACAACACTCTATTTGAAAACGATACTACTTCCTTTATAGATTTCAGTGAGTTTAATCCATTTAGTGAAGGAGATCGCTGGTAATGTTCGGTCATCAATTTTATCACGAAAGTATACGTAGATATATTATTATGTTCGGTAATATGTTTAATGATATTGACATCATTAGATATAACGACAATAAAGAAATTAGTCGAGTAATTCGTGTTCCTATTGCATATGGACCTAGAGATAAATTTCTTTCTAGAATTGATACTGATCCAAATTTAGATAGGCAAATCGCAATTCAATTACCTAGATTGGCATTTGAAATGACCAACATATCATATGATTCAACGAGAGCATTGAATAAACTTACAAGAAATATAAATTTGGGTGAAAGTGATGATAAACTTAGAGGACAATACACACCCGTCCCATATAATATCGATATTACTTTGAATGCTATGTTTAGATATAATGAAGATGCTGTTCAATGTATGGAACAAATACTACCGTTCTTCAGACCAGAATGGACAAATAGCATAAAGTTGGTAGATTCGATTGGAGATTATTATGATATCCCTACAGTATTAAACTCAATAAGTATTGAAGATAATTATGATTCTGGTTTTGAAGATAGAAGAACCATAATTCATAGAATGGATTTTACTATTAAAGGATATATATTCGGACCAGTAACTAATAAAGGTGTCATTACTAGAACTATTGTTAACTACAAGTCCGACACTCCTGCAACAACAGCAACTTCAGAAAGAGACACTCTGGTTCCGGGGTTATTGGCAAATGGACAACCGACGACAGATTCGTCATTGTCTATTTCTCGTGACACAATTTCCGCAAATTCTGATTATGGATTTGCATTTGATAAAGAAAACTTTTTTACTGGTACTGAATAATGAAAGATAAAACAACAGAAAGTCTCAATGAGATTTTTCATGTTGAAAGTGAATTGGTCGATGAAAAGAAACCTTCTCTTAGACGTGAAATACATGAGTCAAAAACAAAAAATGATGACGACATTACTAAAGATTACAAATATGCAAGAGAAAATCTTTATGATGTCATTGAGAGAGGCACCGAGGCACTTGACTATTTGTTAGAAGTCGCAAAGGCATCTGAACATCCTCGTGCTTTTGAAGTAGTTGGGTCTCTAACCAAAACACTTGTGGATGCAAATAAAGATTTGTTGGATATCCAGAAAAAAGTCAAGGATTTACAGAAAGAGGATGAAATTCCTCAGAATGTAACAAATGCGTTATTTGTTGGTAGCACTACTGAATTACAAAAAATGTTAAAGAAGAATATTGATGAGTGATCGTGGTTATCTTGGTAATGAGAATCTAAAACGTAAAGGCACAAATATCGAATGGACTGAAGATAAAGTTCAAGAGTTTATCAAGTGCGCGCAAGATCCAATTTACTTTGCAGAAAAGTATATCCAGATTGTCCATGTAGATCGTGGTCTAATTCCCATTCGTATGTACGACTATCAAAAAGAGATCGTCGAGAAAATTACAGATAATCGTCGTGTCACGGTTGTCACATCAAGACAGGCAGGTAAAACGACTACTGCAGTATGCGTGATATTACATTATGTGTTATTTAATGATCATAAGACTGTTGCACTTCTTGCAAATAAAGGTGATGCCGCACGAGAAATCCTAGATCGAATCAAGATTGCATACGAAGCACTGCCCAAGTGGATGCAACAAGGTGTTGTTGAATGGAACAAGGGTTCTGTAGAATTTGAGAATGGATGTAAGATTATTGCATCTGCGACATCAAGTAGTGCTATTCGTGGTAAGTCTATTTCATTACTATACATTGATGAAACTGCGTTCGTCGAAAACTGGGATGAGTTCTTTGCTTCTGTATTCCCAACTATTTCATCTGGTAAAACTACCAAGATTCTATTCACATCTACACCAAATGGACTCAACCATTTCTACAAGACTTGTGAAGGTGCCAGAGAAGGTACGAATGGATATGAGTATGTACAGGTTCTATGGAAAGATGTTCCGGGAAGAGATGAAGCATGGAAACATGAAACATTATCATCAATGGATTTTGATTATGAAAAATTCGCACAAGAATTTGAATGTGAGTTTCTTGGATCATCAGGAACACTGATTGAGGGGAATAAACTAAAACAATTGGTTTATAAACAACCCATAACAGAGAACAGTGGTTTATGTATGTACCATTTACCTGTTGAGAAACATTCCTATGTCTGTATAGTTGATGTATCAAGAGGAAAAGGATTAGATTATTCTGCATTTCATATAATCGATGTCACAAAAATGCCATATAAACAAGTGTGTTCTTTTAGAGACAACATGATTACCCCCATTGAATATGCAGAAATGATACATAGAACTGTTAAACATTATAATGAAAGTGCGGTGTTGATAGAGGTAAATGATATTGGGGAGCAAGTGTCTGATTTGCTTCATCACGATTTCGAATATGAAAATTTACTATACACAGAGTCAGCCGGTCGTTCTGGTAAAAGAATTTCTTCTGGTTTTGGAAGTAACGTAGACAAAGGAGTGCGAACAACAAAAACAGTTAAATCTGTAGGTTGCTCGATTCTTAAACTTCTGATTGAGCAAGATCAGTTAATATTGTATGATTTTGCAACTATTAGAGAATTGTCGACGTTTTCCAGAAAAGGAGTATCATACGAAGCAGAATCTGGTTGTCATGATGATTTAGTTATGGGTTTAGTATTATTTGCATGGTTATCGGATCAACAGTTTTTTAAAGAAATGACAGATATCAACACTTTAAAGGCACTCAGAAGAAAAAATGAAGAAGAGATTATGAACGAATTAATTCCTTTTGGAATAATTGATGATGGATCAGAAGAAGATGATGGAATAATGTTAGGTGCTAGTGAAGAACGTAATACAGAATTTGCTGAAAATTATATACAAAGTAACTTTGATCCTTTCTAAATAACCAGTTTTATAAATACATGAAGAATAAAAATATATGACTCTTTAAGAGAAAGGAGATAAAACATGGCATTCCAAGTTTCACCCGGAGTGAATGTAAGTGAGATTGATCTCACTACGGTGGTACCTGCCGTTTCGACATCTACAGGTGGGTTTGCAGGACATTTCCGTTGGGGTCCAATCGATCAAAGAGTCCTTATTGACTCAGAAGATCGTTTGGTCAACGTGTTCCAAAAACCACTGACATCAAACTCAGCAGTAGATTTTTTCACAGCAGCTAACTTCCTAGCATACGGAAATCAATTATTTGTTGTAAGATCTCATGTGGATGCATTAAATGCTTCAACTGGTAGTGTTGCACCACTCATCACAAATGAAGATTATTACGAAGAAACATACACTCATCTATCGACGCATGGAGATTGGGTAGCAAAGTACGCAGGTGAATTAGGAAATTCACTTAAAATTTCTGTGTGTCAATCGAATGCCGCATGGGAATCAGTTACTTCTACATTATCAGATACTTATTCAGTAACCAGAAACGAAAATACTCTTGTCATTAATGGAGACGGTGAAGGTATTTCTGCATCATCTAATACTGAAGTATATTTCAATGTTGGTGATATTCTTTTAGTTGGTCCTGATAGACAACCTTTAAAGGTAAAAACTTTATCAGGAAATACAGCAACATTTACAACTAATTATACAGGAAATACTGTTAGTCGTAGCACTACTGCTATTACTCGTCGTTGGGAATATTCAAACGAATTTGACAGAGCACCGGGAACAACAGTTTATGGTGAAAATAACAATGCATTAGATGATGCAATTCATATTGCAATTGTTGATGAAGACGGAGAGATCACTGGAACTCAAGGAACTGTTCTTGAAAAGTTCGAATCAGTTTCAGTTGCTTCCGATGCTAAAACTGAACAAGGTGGATCTAACTACTACAAGCAAGTTGTCAATCAGCAATCTGCGTATGTGTGGTGGGGTGGTCATAATGCGAGTTTAACGAATGCAGGTAAAGCTGCTAATGGACTTACATTTGGTGGGTCGACATCACCAGTTACAAATTCTTTCAGTAGAGGTAAAGACGGTGCTAAACCATCAGGTGCGCAAAAAATTGCAGGATATAATCTATTCAAATCTGCACAAGATGTTGATGTCTCATTAATCTTGGGTGGTGAAGCAGATCAAACTCTAGCAACACACTTGATTACAAACATTGCTGAAAACCGTAAAGATTGTATTGTAGTTATTTCTCCAGAAAAGAATGATGTGGTCAATAATAATTCATATGAAGGCAAAGAAACAAATGATGTTGTTGCCTACAGGAATCTATTACCATCTTCTTCTTATGCTGTACTGGACTCTGGTTGGAAGTATCAATATGATAAGTACAACGATTTATACAGATATGTTCCATTAAACTCAGATACTGCAGGACTAATGGTTCAAACCGATTTAACTCGTGATCCTTGGTATTCACCTGCAGGATTCAATAGAGGCAATGTTAAAAATACAATCAAGTTGGCATATAATCCAACTAAAGGTGATAGAGACCAACTATACAAGAATGGTGTCAACCCTGTTGTTACATTCCCCGGACAAGGAACAGTATTGTTTGGTGATAAAACATTGCTTGCTAAACCATCTGCTTTCGACAGAATCAACGTTCGTAGACTGTTTATCGTCCTAGAAAAAGCAATTTCGACAGCAGCTCAGTTCACTTTGTTTGAATTTAACGATGAGTTTACACGGGCGCAATTCAAGAATTTGGTAGAACCATTCTTGAGAGATGTACAAGGTCGACGTGGGATTACTGACTTCCAAGTGGTGTGTGATGGCACAAATAACACTGGTGAAGTAATCGATAGAAATGAATTCGTGGGTGATATTTATATTAAACCTGCACGTTCTATCAACTTTATCCAACTAAACTTTGTGGCAGTCAGATCCGGAGTTGAGTTCTCCGAAATCGTCGGTAGAGCAGGTTAAGGATAAAGGAGATCAACAATGGCGTTTAACGTAAACGAATTCGCAGGAGCATTAAAAGCAGGGGGAGCACGTCCCTCCCTGTTCCAAGTGCAAATTACTAACCCGATTAACGGTGTCGGTGACGCACAGGTGCCTTTCATGTGCAAAGCTGCTCAGATTCCTGAAGCAACTTTATCTGCACTCGATGTACCATATTTTGGTAGAAATATTAAAATTGCAGGTACTCGCACTTTTGCCGAATGGTCGCCTACTATCATCAACGACGAGGATTTTGCTATCCGGAATGCGATGGAACAGTGGTCAAATGCGATTAACTCGTTCCAAGGCAATATAAATAATGCAGGAGGAACTGCTCCTTCATTGTATAAAGCAAATGCACAAGTCACACAATTTGGAAAAACTGGTGATATTCTACGTGTTTATGATTTCGTAGGTATCTTTCCAACTACAGTCGCAGCTATTGACTTAGGATGGGAAAATGGTGATGCCATCGAAGAATTCCAAGTAACTTTTGCATACGACTATTGGCAAGTTTCTGGTGGACAAACCGGAAACGCCGGTGGTATCTAGTATTTAAATTGATAATGAAGGGGTGTATAAATAGTACGTACACCCCTATTACTTGAGGTCAAAAAATGCCAATAGAATTATTTGGTTTCCAAATTGGAAGAAAGGAAGAACGGAAAGACTCCGTAAAAACCTTTGTTCCCCCTTCTAACGAAGATGGATCATTAGCAGTTAATGAGGGAGGAGCTTACGGCACTACCGTTGACGTTGATGGTACTGCAAAATCAGAAGCTCACTTAATATCCAGATATCGTGACATGTCTATTCAACCAGAATGCGAAAGAGCTATTGACGATATCGTTAATGAAACTGTTGTTTCTTCTTCAGAGGAAAGTCCAGTAGAGATCGTTTTGGATAATATCCAATTAGATGATTCTATCAAAGATAAAATGCGTGACGAGTTCGACAGCATTAAAGATCTCCTTTCCTTTAATAGTAAATCATATGACATCTTTAAGAATTGGTACGTTGATGGAAGATTATACTACCACATTATGATTGATGAAAAAGCACCTCGCAAAGGAATTCAAGAACTTAGGTATATTGACCCCCGTAAAATTAAAAAAGTTAGAATAGAAAGGAAATCTAAAGAACCTAGTTCCGGCGGTCCTGCTAGTCAATTGATCAATAAAAAATATGAAGAGTATTACATATATTCTCCAAAAGGTGTTACCGCAGGATTCCAAGGTCTTAAAGTATCTTTGGACTCGATTGCACACTGTCATTCAGGTCAATTGAACACGAACAATACAATGGTTCTTTCTCATCTTCATAAAGCAATCAAACCTTTAAACCAACTCCGCATGCTAGAAGATGCAACGGTTATCTATCGTCTCGCACGTGCACCTGAAAGACGTATCTTCTACATCGATGTAGGAAACTTACCAAAAGCGAAAGCAGAACAATATCTCCGTGACATGATGATCAAGCATAAGAATAAATTGGTCTATGATGCAAACACAGGTGAAGTTCGTGATGATCGTAAATTTTTAACGATGCTTGAAGACTATTGGTTGCCACGTCGTGAGGGTGGTAAAGGTACGGAGATTACTACATTGCCGGGCGGACAAAATCTTGGTGAAATCGAAGATGTTTTGTACTTCCGTAAAAAATTATACGAATCACTAAGTGTACCTATTTCTAGAATGGAAACAGATTCTCAGTTTAATATGGGAAGATCTTCAGAAATTACTAGAGACGAACTCAAGTTTAATAAGTTTGTAGAAAGACTCAGATTTAAATTCTCAGAACTATTTCAAATATTGTTAGAAAGACAACTATTACTGAAAGGAATCATCACAAAACGTGAATGGGATTTAATCAAAGGAAAGATTTTTTATGATTACGCAAAAGATAACCATTTCACCGAATTAAAAAATGCGGAAATCATGAGAGAAAGATTAAACACTCTAAGAGATCTGGATGAATATGTTGGAAGATATTACTCTGTTGAGTGGGTAAGAAAAAATGTGTTGATGCAAGCTGAAGATGAAATTGAAGAAATTGTTAAACAAATTGAAGACGAAGGATCAGATGAAGTTCCTGAAGATGAAGTGTAATATTTTTATAAATAGAAGAGAAAATATTAGGAGATAGATTATGACAGACACAAGAGATGCAATATTACATGCAATGAGTGGGAATGCAAAACAGTTTAGTGATGCAATTAATGATATTATGACACATAAAGTAAGAGACGCACTTGATCTGAAAAAAATTCAGGTAGCAAATCAATTTATGTCTGCCGACGTTGAAGATAACGAAGTAGAATACGAAGTAGATGCCGAAGGGGAACCCGATGTCGATTAAAAAATTTAGTCAGTTTGTTGAAGAAGCACCTGCCTCGGATTATGTCCCTAAAAAGACAGAAGGTCCGGCAAAAGGTGAAAAAGATTTCGTCAACCAACATATGGTAACTAAAACAGACTACACCCCCGCTCCGGGTCAGGATCATGTCTTCAATGGTAACATCAAAGAAGAAGTTGAATCTGAAGAAGACGATGAGGAATCCGAGTTATCGGAAGGTAAAGTCTGGGATGCACTCCAAGACATCGTAAAGACAAAGGGTGCAAAGAAGGTTAAGTTTGCAAACGGCAAGTCAGTCACAGTTGATATGACTACTGCTAATGCAATGGTTCAAATGCACAAGAAGTTGAACGATAAGAACAAAGAAAAGATGGTCGATCAGATCGAAAAGTCACCAGAAGTACTCATCAAGTTGATGGGTGTTGCGTTCGGTAAGTAATATGGCATGGGTTGCAGTACAGGGATCCGGTGGTATTTGGGAATACGATAATGCCGCAACCGCATCGGACACTTATCCTGATGCCAATGGTACAACCGCAAACGGTGTTCGAACTTTCAATAGACCATCTGGTGTAACAGAACAAACTTATGTTAAGTGCCGTAAGGCAGGAGAGACAACCGAACGGGGTGAACTCTCTAAAACATATTACGATAACCAGTAGGAACTAACATGAAACTTATATGCGAAGTAAACGAAGAAGTCAACTATGTTACAGAAACATTAGATGAAGCAACGGGTAAGAAAAACCTTTTCATCGAAGGTGTTTTTATGCAGGGAGACATCAAGAACCGTAATGGTCGCATGTATCCTGCTGACGTTCTTGATAAAGAAGTTAAAAGATATAACGAACAGTATATCGAAAAAAACCGCGCATATGGTGAGTTGGGACATCCACAAGGACCAACGATTAATTTGGAAAGAGTTTCACACATGATTACTAATTTGGAACGAGATGGTTCTAACTTTATGGGTAAAGCAAAGATCATGACTGAAACACCATACGGAAAAATTGTTGAGTCATTGATTAAAGACGGTGGTCAATTAGGTGTATCGTCTCGTGGTATGGGTTCTGTTAAACCATCAAGAGACGGAACTGGTGTAGTACAATCAGATTTTTATCTCGCAACTGCGGCAGACATTGTTGCAGATCCTTCCGCACCTGATGCGTTTGTTAACGGCATTATGGAAGGTAAAGAATGGGTTTGGGAGAATGGAATTATTCGTGAAGCAACCGTTGCGGATTACAAGAAGCAAATTAAAACTGCTTCTAAAAAAGAGTTGGAAGAAACTAAGTTAACAATTTTTAAAGATTTTATCACCAAATTGTAAATTTTATAAATACAACATAACTATCTAAAAGGAGATATCCTATGTCAGAACAGGAAATGAAGGTTCAAGAGGTCGATCAAGAGATCGAAACTCAAGAAACCGATTTAGAAGAATCGAAAAAGGCTTCCATGGGAGATCCCTCAGAGATCCCTGATCCAGAAGCAAAAGATGCAAAAGCACCGGGTGGTGACGGCAAGGTGGTTGATAAGACTCCACCTGCACAAGGATCATCTAATATCAAACCACCTAAGACAAAGATCGGCATGATCAATGCTATGATGGATCACATGAAATCCTCAAAGAAAGAGGGTGTGTCTAAGATGTACGCATCTATGATGAAAGGTTCATATGGAGAAGAAGTTGAAGGTGACGAGTCACGTACAACTTTGCGTGAAATTCAGAAAGTATCTGCAGAAGACATTTCTGTATCTGAAGACATCTCTGCTATTTTTGGTGGTGAAGATCTTTCGGAAGAATTTGTAGAAAAGGCAACTACTATTTTTGAAGCTGCTGTCGTTTCTAAAGTCAATGAAATCCTTGAAACTGTCACTGTAGATCTGGAAGCAGAACTAGAAGCAGAAAAAGAAGAAATCATTGAATCTATGACTGCTAAACTAGACGACTATTTAGAATATGTTGCTGAACAATGGATGAAAGAAAATGAACTTGCTATTGAGCAGGGCATTAAATCAGAAATTGTTGAGAACTTTATGGTTGGACTACGCAACTTATTCGCAGAAAATTATATTGATATTCCAGAAGAAAAGGTTGACCTTGTTGATGAACTAGCATCGAAGGTTGCTGATCTGGAAGAGACAACGAATGAAGAAATTGAACGCAACATCGCACTACACAAAGAACTTGAAGAAGCAAATAAGCAACTAGTATTACGCGATGTCTGTGTTGATATGACAGAATCTCAAGCAGTAAAAATGCAATCACTTGCAGAAGGTGTCGAATTCGAATCTTCTGAAGATTACACTAAGAAACTTGAGACTATTAAGGAAAACTACTTCCCAACAGAAGTTGTTTCCGAAAATGTAACTTTCGATGATCAAGAACCAATTGATCTTGATGAAGAAAATAGTGTTACTGTCGATCCGGGTATGCAATTATATGCAGACGCGATTTCAAGATCAATTAAAAAGTAATAATTTATAAATAGAAAAGGTAAATAAAAACCTTAAGGAGAACACAATATGTCAACTGACGCTCTTATTCAAAAATGGGCTCCGGTTCTTGAGCATTCAGATCTTCCGCAGATCGAAGGTTCGCACAAGCGTGCCGTGGTTGCTCAACTTCTGGAAAACCAACAAACCGCTGCTCGTGAGCAAGCAAGTCACCAAGGTGGTGGACATGGTACCACACTTCTGGGAGAAGCTGCACCTACTAACGCAATGGGTGCTTCATCTTCTGTAGCAGGTTCTGGTTCTATCGACACATTCGATCCAGTACTGATTTCACTGGTTCGTCGTTCTATGCCAAACTTGATTGCATACGATATCGCAGGTGTACAACCAATGACTGGTCCTACTGGACTGATCTTTGCAATGCGTTCACGTTATGAAACTCAAGATGGCGACGAAGCATTGTTCAACGAAGCAAACACTTCATTCTCTGCGCAAGCAGGTGGATCTGCTACCACTATGGAAGGCAGTGATCCTACTACAGGAACTTACTCAGTACAAACTGGTATGTCTACTGCAACTGCTGAAGCACTTGGTGATGCAACTAATAATTCATTTGCAGAAATGGCATTCTCAATCGAGAAAGTAGCAGTAACTGCTAAGTCACGTGCTTTGAAAGCAGAATACACAATGGAACTTGCTCAAGATCTTAAAGCAGTTCATGGTTTGGACGCAGAGCAAGAATTGTCTAACATTCTTTCTACTGAAATCCTTGCTGAGATCAATAGAGAAGTTGTTCGTTCTGTCAACTCAACTGCTTCTGCAGGTGCACAGAAAGACACTACTACTGCAGGTACTTTCGACTTAGATACAGATTCTAACGGTCGTTGGTCTGTTGAGAAGTTCAAGGGTCTGATGTTCCAGATCGAACGTGATGCGAACGAAATTGCGAAAGCAACTCGTCGTGGTAAGGGTAACATGCTGATCACTTCTTCTGACGTTGCTTCTGCACTTCAGATGGCAGGTGTTCTCGATTACACCCCTGCTCTTAACAACAACCTTCAGGTTGACGACACAGGCAACACTTTCGCAGGTGTATTGAACGGTCGTGTTAGAGTATACATCGATCCATACTTCTCTTCAGCAACTGTTAACTACTACACAATTGGTTACAAGGGAACTAATGCATTTGATGCGGGTCTGTTCTACTGCCCATACGTACCACTCCAGATGGTTCGTGC
>ENA-OUOG01004684-OUOG01004684.1-marine-metagenome-genome-assembly--contig:-NODE-4684-length-11610-cov-10.293506_pt1 | contig 11610 bp, 7 predicted proteins | sample MGYA00248635_ERZ508505 | MGnify/ENA primary metagenome ERZ508505 (study PRJEB26176, sample SAMN06267871) | marine metagenome | isolation source: Saanich Inlet, British Columbia, Canada | place: Pacific...
TCGGCTTGGTTAGCATAGTCCACCACAAAAACTTTTATTTCTGATTGATTGGCATATTCAGTGACAGCTATTTTTTGTGATTTAACATGTATGGATAGAAATATTGTTATTGAAAAAATAGCGATTCGTTTCATAATGAGATTTTTTTATATAGAATAAGAAAATTATATTTAAAAATAATAATTTTTGGCGACTTCATAGGTTTGTCCAAGTAGGTTTTCTTTTGGTCAGAATTGTAACCAAATATTACTTTTTCTCAAATTGCTGGCAACGTTGTTGTATATGGTTTGTTGCATGGTTAAAGCAACTAATTTAATAAATATTTACTAACCAAGAAAGTCCGTGAGGACTTTCGTAAGTTGCCAAAAAGCTAACAATAAATTATATACGGTGTTATAGTCTGGCTTTCTTAATTTTCAAGATATTTCCATTCAGCATCTTGTTTAATTAATTCAGATTTGTCTTTAAAAACTATTCCAAGAGTTTCAAGCTTCATACCTTCCATTAGAAAATCACGCTTTACTTTCTTATTTGCTTTATCTGCACCTAATTCGTCTCTTAATACTTTTTTTGTTAAATATTCTTATTAAGTATTATTTTAATTGTAATCTCTTTTTTTTTGTTTGGCTATAACGGTCCTTGTGTATGAGAATTATGCAATTGATGTGCCCTAGAGGGCTCCTCAAACATAACACATAGTATTAAACTTTTTTCCTAATCATCAAAATTAAAATCTGATTCTTGTCGGCTCATAGCTTTTTCCAAATTAATGTGAAACATTTCAATATACGTATTTAAATTAGACCACAAAAATCTGTCAGACCTATCCCAAAGTCCACTATATGCTTTTGTACTTTCTTTATACATCTGCTCTATAGGCTTTGTCTCCGTTGTCACTTTGCCTAAAAAAGAAATATTACTTTCTGTAATTTTAAATCCTCTAAACTTCAAGTTATACGAGTTCTCCTTAAGAACCACTCTGAACAAACATTTTACAACTACGCTTCGAGACTCATTACTTAGTCCGAAATCTATCCTATTTTGATTAATTGTCAGAACAAAAGAGCCTATCAGTGTATCATTTCCTGGACTACAAGGCGCAATCTGCAAGTCACCCACTGTTACATCAGCACCATATAGAGTAGACCCCACAAAATTTGAGTTGGACGATCGAAAAAAACCGTCTTTTCCATTTGCAGTAGACTCTGTTAATAGTGTGAAAAAATCTATTCTTGTATTGGCTGACAAATAATTTTCGCATAGTGTTTGTTTTTTCGATTGTATTTGTTTACTGTCAAATTCATATTGAACCTTACCGTTGTGTAATGGCAATCTCCAATTCATGGAGCATTAACTCGTTAGAATAAGAATAATCGGAATTAGTAGATTTTTTTTCATATTGTGTTGTTTGTTATTGCTTTAATATTCTCGGTACAATTTGTTTGCGTTAAGTAAGAAATAATCCCACGTTTATTAAAAAAGTTTGTTGTGTTATTTTATTCCAATATTAGCCAAATACCATATTTTTTTAACTGAAAAACGCGAAACTTGTATACTTGTCGGTTTGTTTCGTAATTTATTTTAATTAGACGGATACAAATAACCTTGGTATAGCTTTAATTTCAAAAGCTTTTCAAATTCAAGTGTCATTGTTATTTATAATAAACGTAAATAATAGACAAAACAAAGAATTTGAATCAGGGAATATAATTACTTAAACAAAATAGAGGACCAAGATACCCATTTTATCAAATAGCGAATTCAAAAAGGTAGCATATTTAAAGATTATAAATCTGCTAGAGGAACTTTATGAGAAATTGAAATTGTCAGAATGATTATGAAAAATCAGTTGATTTATTTAGAAGCGTATTTAAATTTTTCATGAAATTGGTCTCTAAGAATATAATTGATTGCGCTTTTAAATTCTTGTCTAACGGATACGAGAGAACTGCCATTTACAAACAAAATACTACAACTCGAATCATCATTTTATTTTTTGGTAGAGTTGAAACTTTAATTATTAATGGCGGTAACTTTATACAGCCTCATTTTAATAGTATTATTTGGCCAACTTTAATATCATTATCGTTTTGTATTTCATTCAGGCTTTTTATTAGATCGAAGTTTACACCCAGGCGTTTGGAAATGCCTAATAAAGTTTCACCACTTTTAACATAATACTTGGTTGGGACTATTATATCTAAAGGTATTGTATAATTAAATTTCTGATCATCTATTAGTGTTATTAAATTCAATCCTGTATCTTTCCAGCCTAGTTTGTTCGTATATATTGTAGGGGATAATTTACAAACGGAATCTAACATTTTACTATTATTGATTTGATATAGGAAAAACTGGTAGTTTGAGTCAAGAGCATCCGGAAAACCGGAGATTGTCAACTCAGAAAAATCATAGGTAGCAATTATCTTACTCTGTTTGATACATTCTTCAGAATTGGCTGTATCAATTTCTTTAGATTTACTTGTAATTGATTGATAGGTAGAATTAATCGATTCGTTTTTGGTTCGATTGGTTAAAATGATAATAAATGAGGCCAAAGTAGCAATTACAATTGTACTGATTAAGAAAATGAGAATTCCTTTTTTCTTTATTTGATTATTGTTTTTCTCAATTTCGAATTCTGGATATAAATTATCCAATGAATAGCTTAGACTGATTGTCCCTATTGTTATTTTCTTTAATAACTCATTTGTTTTCAGCGACTTAATTTCAATTAAATCCGATTGATTTATCTGAACTTTGGAAGAAACAACCTCAATTCTCTTCCCATTTTTAATTACTTCATATTTTAATGGGTCAAAGCCATTCAAGGTTAAAAATAAACCTTCACTGAATGTGGTAATTCTTTCTATTCCTTCAATCTGCTCAATATTGGAGTTATTGGAAGGAATGAAATAGACTCTTTTAAAATTACCGATAAAGGCCTCCTGGAATTGATTTTGAATTTCCAATTTGCTTTGAAAAATAATATAACCAATTGCCTCACTGTCGTGTCTCTCTCTTTTTTGATTAGGAATTAATTGAAGCTGACCAATTTCATCTTCTAACCTGCCTTTCAAGTTATCCATCAGTCCTTTGTTACACAGTTCCATCAAGTTTTGAAGGCAATCGATCACGTTACCTTTTATGGAGTGTCCTTCAGGCAAAATCAAGCTGATCAATTTATAATCATTCTGTACTTTATCTTCAATAGAATTTGGACAAACAATACTAAGAATACTCAACTTGCCTATTTTTTCGATAGAAAAGAAAATGCTTTCCAAAACAGAGCAAACATTCGATAAATTATCCGTTAATTGAGATAGAACTGAAGGAGGAACGTTGTCAGAGAACAAATTGTTTGTTGTTTCTTCCTGAAATCCCCGAACTATGTAATCTATTTTCTCTTTCATTATATTTTTATGGAATAATTTACTTTATTTATTGAAGTGTTTTTCTAAAAATACATAGTAAGATTGCATTTGCTTATAACAAGACTTACCAACCGAAATACTTGAAATTTATAAGTCAGAACATTTATCAGCAAATCTTAGCCTAATTATTATAAATTTAATTTATAATAAATTTATTAAAAATATTTAACTTTGATTTCAACAGAATAGTACTAAATTATAATCAATTATAATTTTTTGTGAAATTTTAGAATGTGGGTTTTAACTAAATCGATAGACAGTAGTATTCTTGATGCCTAATTTTTAATTGTTATGGTAGCTAAAAATAAAATCGTAATATTTTGGTGCGATAAAAGTATTTTTGTTTCGCTATTGGGATTGGTATTATTTCTGTTTTCGTCTCATGAAAAAAATAAAGCTTCAGAATTGTCATCTTCCGATAAGAAAGGAAGTTGTGAACTAGTATTGAGCCATGAGCCAGGTGTTTATGAGGATACAATTACCCTATCAATTAAAATTCCGGGTAAAGGAACAATTTCTATAATTACACCTGATGACAATTTAATTATTGAAGGGCAAACTGTCATTTACGAACCAACAGTAGTGAAAATAGATTACCTAGATAGCTTTGGTAAACATAGACAATTCATTGGTAACTATATCGTTAATCAGAATCATCAATTACCTATTGTAGCTCTAACGGTAAATGAATCGGAGTTTTTTCCGCCCGAGGGTATTTACGATGGATACATGTATACAGACAGTGCAGGAGAACTAAGGACGGTAGGGAAATCTTGGAAAAAGAAACCAATCCAAGCTCACGCTCAGTTTTTTTTTAACAACATGCTGAAAGAAGAGCTTGAACTTGAGTTAAAAACTTATGGTGGGATGACCTTAGGATGGAAAGAAAAATCATTGCAGCTTTCAGCTCGGAAAGAAATTTTTGGAAAAGGAAAAATAAAAATAAAGGCATTTGAGCAATTATCCAATAGAAAATTCCAACACTTGGTTCTTAGGACTTCCGGGAATGACCAGAATAAAACTAGGCTAAAAGACAAATCTATTTCGATGGTGGCTGATGAAATCAAAGTAAATACAAAAGCATCTAGATCAGTCATTTTGTATATAAACGCCAGATATTGGGGGATTCATAATTTGAGAGAAAAAGTAAACAAAGATTACTTTCGTTACCATTACAACTGGAAAAAAGATTCATTTATTGAAATTCAAGGAGCAGGATTTCATAACCCAAATTATAAATCGTTAATTCGGTATGTTAGAAAACATCATGCTGATTCCAATTTTCACCAAAGAGTATCAGATAGTATTGATGTTGAAAATTTTTTCAACTTCAATATTATCCAAACCTTCATAAGTAATACTGATTATCGAGGAAATGTAAGGTTTTACAAACCTCTTGGAGGAAAATGGAAATGGATCTTGTACGATGTCGATTTGGCGTGTAATCTATCTTTTTTGGATAGAAACTTCATAAAAGATCGTATAAATCCTACTACTGAATATTGGTATAATCCGCCCTTTGCGACAGACTTATTAAAATACATGTTGAAGAACGATACTTTTAAAATCAGTTTTATTAAACAATATAATTATTTGATGGCCACAAAACTTTTGCCTTCGAATTTTCTTTCAAAGATAGACAATAACATCAGCAAAATAGAGCCTGAATTGGAAAGGCACTGGAAAAGACGCGAATGGCTTTACAAAGAGTCAAGGCAAAGTTGGGAGAAAAACATTAAAAATTTAAAATCATATTTTGTTAAACGTCCTGAATCAGCATTGAGACATTTAGGCGATTTATTTAATCTAAACTCACCTCAGCAGTTAATTGTAAATCAAAACATAACTCATTTTAATGGCTTAACCATGAATGGTTCGAAGGTATTGACCAACGAAATTAACGGGATGTTTTTTACTGAATTCCCGATAGAGCTTGAAGCATTAAATAAAAATCATTTGTACCAATTTGTCAAGTGGTCGGATGATGTAATGACAAAAAAACGTCAAATTCAATTGACTTCCTCTCCCCTTAAATTACAAGCTGAGTTTGAACACCTCGATTCATCTAGCCGAGAAAATCTCAAAATAAGAAGATATTACGTAAAAAACAAGATTAGAGAAGGATTGGTTTTTGTAACTTTACTGAATGATTCCCACGAAATAGACTCGCTTAAGGGAGTTGTGCTTTATGAAGATAATACAGGGAGCCAAATTGACCTAAGCCAATATGTAATAGAACCTGGCGAGGAAATTGTTTTGACAAACAACCAGGAATTACTCCAAAAATATATTAGAGATTCCACGATAAAAACAATTAAATTTATGGAAGGAATAATTTTCGCACCAAATGTGAAATTTACTCTAGTTGATAAAGAAGGTTGGATAGACAGTTTGCATTTATCCATAACCGATTCAATGCTTATTGATCATGCGGGATTTCTTGTCGAAAAAGACTCAGTAGAAATTAGAATCAACAATTTTAAACTAAAGAATATGAAATGGATGGAATTTGGTAAAACTATAATCAAACAATACGATAACTCGATTGCACATTCACAGATTACATTCTTTACGGTTGGCCTATTGTCGTTGATAGGATTTCTTTTTGTGTATTTCCGGAAAATAAAATCTGCAAAAGCATCTACGTTGTTATTTTTGTTTTTTCTTTCGGGTATCGGTTTTTCACAACCTTCTGCGGATAGCTCACAAAATCTTGACACAATACTGATTAAAGACTCCATTTTGGAGAAAAAACCCAAAAAGGTTCTTTCAGATAAATTTGGTCTGACATCCATCGAAAAAAGAGTAATAGACAACAAAGGAAGAGGAGATTTAAGGTTTTACGGAACGCGTAATTTTCGGGTTGTATTGTATGATTTGGTTTACCGAGGAGGAGGAAATAACCTTCATTTAAAAGACACTATTCCAAAATATTATTTATGGAACCCGATGCCCTCTTTCGGATTAAGACAACTCTCTGAAATTGGCTTCGATAAAGCGGTATATTTGTATTCCCATAATTTTGAATATTGGTATCCCCAATCGAGAATTGATTCATTGTCTAAAGAAGGTTTTGAATACATTTGTAGGCCAAAATTAAACAATTACCTGGACGAATATTTCTTGGACGTAATGGAAAGGGCTAATGACACAGCCCAGAGAGCTATGTATATCCATTGCTGGAACGGCTGGCATCAATCTGGATTACTTTCAGCTTACACCTTGATGCAGTTTTGTGATTATTCGGGACAGGAGGCTCTTAAATATTGGCAAACATGCACAGATGGAAACTACAAAGGGTTTTCAAAATTAAAGTCCCAAATCCGAAACTACATACCTTCCAAAAACTATTTTTTTACTCTTGAACAAAAAAAACGTTTTTGTCCATGCGAAAAAGATGTCTCCGGACCTCTTGCTATTAAGTCTAAAGATGATGAAATTAATCTTTCTGTTGATGAAATGATGGAAAAAGAGGCGAAACAATCTACCAAAAAACAATATACCTATCACTCAATCTCAGCGGGAGAAAGCCTAAGTGTTATTGCAGAAAAATATGGAATGAATGTTAAAAAATTAAAACATTTAAATAAACTAACTAACGACCTCATTTTTGCAGGAGAAAAATTAAAAGTTAATGGTAATAAAAACAGCAAAAACATACAGGCTGAACCACGAAAATACCTAGTTAAATCAGGAGATAGCCTGTATTCAATTGCAAAAAAATATAATACATCTGTAGAAAAAATTCAAGAATTAAATGGTCTCAATAATGAACTAATTTATACAAGACAGCTCTTAAAGCTTCCTGCGAAATAAACAAAATAACTATTTAAAGCTATCCATCTCTTTTACTATAGAACGGTCTTTTTACTTTCTATTTTATCTCCTCTTACAAATCTAACTCTGTTGTTTGAAGAAACCGCTCTTCCGTAATTAATTATGAAGGTATTGTTATCCTCAAATTTTAAAGAGCCTCTTTTGCCAAAATACTGTTTGGTCTTGCCGTAATAGCTGGATTTAAATATTCTTGGCTGGACATGGTAAATCCCATCTTTATCATAATGTATGTTTCGATATATTACTTTGCCCTTACTCCAACCGTTTTTAGTTTTATTACTTTTTGCTTGGATTTTATTTCCTTGATTCTCTCCTTTATAGTTATTAATTTTTTCACGTGTAAAGCAAAGTACTTGCCCCTTCATGCTTCCTTTTCCGATCCATTCATAACCAAACAAAATCTTTTCTTCATAATACTCAGTCACTTTTTGATGCACCTCTGTAGGGATTTCTTTATTGTTGTCTATCACCTCGTATACCATAGTCATACTATCCAAATCAACTAGTTGCCTTAATTCTCTTTGAAGTTCGTTGTGGGCATGATTTATCAACAACAGATCAAAAGAATAGTCGGAAAGTATTTTTGAATACTTATCCCACAAATGATCATTCACTATTGCCTTAACAACTTCTTTTTTCATAACTTCCGATGAATCGTACCAACTCCCCTCCTCTTCCAAAACACTATTGAAGTAAAACATTGCACTGTCATATTTATGTTCTCCATACAGTTTTTGGGCTTTTAAATATCCTGCTGGTGGTCCACCGCAACTTGTGAGGAAAAGCAATACTATTCCTGATATAATTGTAATTAATGTCTTCATGTTTTTTTTGATTTTTTAAATATAATATCAATTTCTTAATAAAAAATTGTTGGCCAATCAATCATTTCAAAAATGAATACTGTGATTTGATTAGTTTCGATTAGAACAAATTACGCAGTTTCCATACCTGTTTATTTTTATCTCAATTTTTAAAAAGTCATTCCAACCACTGAAAATGACTGCAATTTATCAATTTGTTTGTCTGTAAATTCCGGCAAATGTGATACAATACTTTTATATCGACTTTCTGAATTACATCTGTTAGTGTATAGAGTAAAAAAAGAAATTAAATTTTAACTTGTTCATAATATATTTTTCTTTTGAATAAAATGGTTTAAAAATTCAAAACATTTAATACTCAAAATAAGCGATTTCATCAATTTTAAATATATAGTAATTCCCATTAAATTCTATTTTAATGGAATGGGTTCCAGATGAAATGATCTCCGACCTGACTTGCATAAAATAAAACGAAGACAATTGCCCACCAATTTTTGAGGGAGTATTTTGGGCTACTCCATCTATATATATGGTAGGATAAATATTGTTATATCCAGGATTATGGGTGTTTAACCAAAACTCTATATACCCACTGTCTGCGAATGTTTTATTAAATTGTACATAATGGGTACCAACAGCTCCTGTCCCTGTAAGACTTGGATCTGGAGCTAGCCAACATGATCCTGAGTAACCTGAATTGGATATGGTCCAGGGAGAATAAGTATAAGAGGAACCACTCCATCTGCGGTAAGATGAATTTACCCCAGCTAGACTTGAACAATTATCCGTTCCAATCAATGTGGCTGTTATCGGAGGAGTTGAAATAGATAAAGTACTGAAGGAAATTTGATTACCGTAAGCTGTACCAATGCTATTTGTTGCATAAGCCCTAACGTAATATGTTGTATTAGCTAAAAGGTTTGAAGCGATGCTCGTATAGCTTCCTAATCCGGATCCATTGTTAGTTGTATTGTTTGAAACAGTTGGGTTCATGCCTGTGCTCCAGCAAATACCACGTCTGGTAATAGCTGATCCGCCATTGGAATTTATGTTGCCACCTGAATTAACACTTGAAGCAGTTATATTTGACAGAGGTAATGTGGTAATGACAGGTAAAGTTCCGGCAACATTTGTTGTTTTAAAGTCTAATTGCCGCCCATAAGAAACACCATTTTTATTCATGGCATAAGCCCTAACAAAGTAGGTTGTATTTGGATCGAGGTTAGAAAATTTCGACTCATATTGTCCAATACCTAACCCGTCAATTGTAACTCTATTGGAAATTGTAGGTGTCGTATCAAGACTTAAGCAAATACCCCTCTGAATGACTTCTTCTGTTTGATCCATCATTACCTCGGACAAAACAGACACCTCCGTGTTGTTGTACGAAATTATCCTGAGAGTTTCAACAGAGGGCGTCATGGATTTTTTTTTCAAATCCCAACTTATATCGTTTTTTTCGCACGAGCTGGTTGAAATAATTAAAAGGATGAAGAGAGAAAATTTAAATGTCATGCTTATTTTTTTTAAAAATATAGAAAAATCCGTGTTTTACATAAAAAAAAACGAAACATTAGGATAGTTTCGTATTTTTCACATAATTATTATTTTCTAGCCAAGATATTAGTAAATTCAATAAATTTTTTTCATGAAAAAAGTATTAATTTTTTTTTATATCGTTAGTTTCTGTTTGCTTATTGTAAGTTGTAATAATGCATCTTCTCATAATTCTGTCATATTGATGAATGGCAAAGAAATGAAAATAGAGATAACCGATTCTGTCCAGGCAACTCCAAAGAAAAGTGTTAAAGAGCTAACACAGTCTGAGATAAAAATTCGTTCAATTAAAAATAATTGTTATTTGCCTCTGCTAAATGACAGCACTCTCTATCCAAATGACAAACGTACTTTTTTCAATTTGGAGGAATTATACAATCAAAGTCTCGATTCAACGTCAAATTACACAAATAGATATTTGGTTGGAAATTTTATGGTATTAGATTCTAACATGAAAAATAAGGGGATATCAGAAAAAAATCCTGACTTAAGCAAATTAGAGGATTTTAAAAACTATGATAACAAATTATTGACATTGCTTAATGAAGCAACAGATGATCTAAATAATGTGGATTCCAACCTAATAGCTTATCTTCAGGATAATTACTTAAAAGATAAAGATCTTATTTATAATTTTTTCGACAAAGTCTGGAGATATAAAACTCCCGGGTTAAAAAGGGAATATGGAATTTTGAATAAAAAAGCATATGCTCTAGGACAGACGATTTGTCTATGTGAATTAAAAAAAGATACAATTGAATTAATTGGTGAATTTGCAGTTTCCGCAAAAAGATTAACCACTACCCATACAAGAGACTCAAATGACAAAGTGAAAATTACAGGATATATTCCAAACCTGCCAACAGGTAAGTACAGAAATTATTATGGTGCTCAATATACAATAACTTCTAAAAACTGGGAAACGAGTAGAAAATATACAGAATTAGATAAACAACATGACACAAAGCTTGGTGGAGGTAATAATCGTGTCACATTTTTTAAAACTGGAGCTCAATTACCTAATTTTTTATTAATGTCACCTACAAAGGAATATCCCAAAGCAATGAAACAAAATGGGATTCACGAAGTAGCTTTGAGAGGTGTGTCTCGAGGGATGCTAGGCTCATCAAATAGCATTGGTTGTATACGGGTTTCTGATTTCGCCTCAAAGTTCATACGATGGTGGATACCAAATAATGCAAATTTTTTTATATTGTATGATCAAAATAGATATTATTCTGAGTTAAGGCTTGATTCGATATCAAATCTTCTCCCTTTCAAAAACGAAATGGAAGGTAATGAATTTAGAAAATGGTTAAATGAAAACAAACCACTTAGAGCCAAACAACTTCAGATTGATCTAGAAGGAAAACATGACAATGGTTTTATTTTAGATGCCTATAATTTATATGGCAATGATTACGAAAAAGTAAAATAATGAAATTAAAATACTCAATAATAACATTATTGCTAATAATGTCTGCATGTCTTAACACTCTTTTTTCGCAAGAAATAAAAATGAGGGTGACGTGTGATACAACATGGGAGTATAATGGAAAAATTTTTCAAACTCGACCAGAAGTAAAAAGTGACGAAAATATAAATAAAGCATTTACATTTCAATTTAATTCGAAACTAATAGAAAATAAACCTTTTTATATCAGAAAATTTATTGACTCAATAAAAGCTGACACAAATTTATATAAGTATAAAGATTCTATTATAGCTCTTGTTTTGAAAAATGACTCTATTTTTAACTCATCTTGGTGTACAAATTGTGTTTTTGAAAGTTCTGTGTCACAATTAACTTCTTCTAAAAAATTGCTTATTTTGATGGATAAAGAAGATTATTATTTTAATAATTGGGGAAGTTTAACTTACGGTTATGGACCAAGATGGGGAAGAATGCACAGAGGATTAGATTTGCCATTAACAACAGGAGATACAATATATTCTAC
>ENA-OUOG01004685-OUOG01004685.1-marine-metagenome-genome-assembly--contig:-NODE-4685-length-11607-cov-8.271119_pt1 | contig 11607 bp, 10 predicted proteins | sample MGYA00248635_ERZ508505 | MGnify/ENA primary metagenome ERZ508505 (study PRJEB26176, sample SAMN06267871) | marine metagenome | isolation source: Saanich Inlet, British Columbia, Canada | place: Pacific...
AAAAGTGCTGCACGCCAGCGCGCGGCGAAAGCGCACCCATAGCTGCGCCGCCTCAAAAGGGGAGCACGCGAAGGGTGGCCAGCCACGCGGTGCATATCCCCGGTGGGCCTGCACTTGTCGGGACCAATACGCCGCAAATCCCCGACGATGGCGAAAGCCCGCTGCGCAAGACCAAGCTGGACCCTTTCCTGATGGGGGCCACCACAGTCACCAATGCAGAGTTCGCTGCGTTTGTAGCAGACACGGGTTATGTCACTGAGGCCGAGAGGTTCGGCTGGTCGTTTGTCTTTTGGGCGCAAGTGCCCGAAAGCTACGGCGCGACGCGCGGTGTGGTCGAGGTCGAATGGTGGCGACATGTGGATGGCGCCTATTGGGCCGCACCAAACGGGCCGGGCACTGAAGAGGCCTGTTTGCCTGATCATCCGGTTGTTCAAATCTCATGGGCCGACGCCCGCGCCTATTGCAATTGGGTTGGCGGCAGGCTTCCGTCCGAGGCGGAATGGGAACATGCCGCGCGCGGGGGGCTTGGGGATGTGCCGTTCCCTTGGGGCGACGCAGAGCCGGACGATGACGCCCACACACCCTGCAACATCTGGCAGGGCCAGTTTCCAGAGGTGAACACCTGCCGCGATGGCTACGCGACAACGGCCCCCGCGCAATCCTTCGCCCCGAACGGTTTTGGCCTTTACAATATGGTCGGCAATGTCTGGGAATGGACGTCTGAACCCTACCGGATCCGATCCCTCAAGCGGCACGTCAAAGACCGCCTGCGCACGATGAAGGGCTACAAGCTCTCCAAAGGCGGGTCGTTCCTGTGTCATCGCAGCTATTGCTACCGGTATCGCATTGCCGCGCGTTCGGGCACATCGCCTGACAGCAGTACAACTCATCACGGCTTTCGGGTCGTCTGGAAGGCTGAATAGATGCCCAAGAACGTCCTTTTCATCATGTGCGACCAGCTGCGATTCGACTACCTTGGTTGCGCGGGTCACCCCCATCTCAAGACGCCCAACATCGACGCGCTGGCCGCGCGCGGTGTGCGGTTTGATCGCGCTTATGTGCAATCACCCATTTGCGGCCCCTCGCGCATGTCGACCTATACGGGCCGATACGTTCGCTCCCACGGAAGCACGTGGAACAACGTCCCGCTTCGCATTGGCGAGATGACCTTGGGCGATCATTTGGAGCCTTTGGGCGTGCGCACAGCACTCTGCGGCAAAACGCATATGACGGCCGACATCGAGGGAATGAAACGGCTTGGCATCGATCCGGCCTCACCCAAAGGACGCCGCATCGCGGAATGTGGGTTTGAGGTTTGGGACAGGCTCGACGGGCTGCATCCAACAGGCGGCAAGGTTCCGAGTCACTACAACGACTACCTGCGCGCGCGGGGCTATGACCTTAAGAACCCTTGGGAAGATGTGGCGAATGCCGCCGAGGATACGGAGGGGAGCATTCTCTCCGGTTGGCTCATGGAGAATGCCGACAAGCCCGCGCGCGTGGCCGAAGAGCACTCAGAAACTCCGTACTCCACCACCCGCGCCATGGAGTTTATCGAGGACGCGGGCGATCAGCCGTGGTGCTTGCACCTCAGTTATATCAAGCCCCATTGGCCCTACATCGTGCCTGCGCCCTACAACGATATGTATGGGGCGGACCACGTTTTGCCGGCGGTTCGAACGGACGCAGAACGCACCGAGGCACATCCCGTCCTTGCCGCCTATTTCGAACACCGCTTTTCCAAGGTTTTCACAAGGGATGAGGTCCGTAACCGCGTCATCCCGGCCTATATGGGCCTGATCGCGCAGATCGATGATCAGATCGGGCGGTTGATGGCTTGGCTGGATGCGCGCGACATCACCAAAGACACGTTGATTGTATTTACCTCGGATCACGGCGATTACCTTGGCGATCACTGGCTGGGCGAGAAAGAGCTGTTTCACGACGCCTCTGCCCGGGTGCCGCTCATCGTTGTGGACCCATCGCCAGAGGCAGACGCGACACGCGGGCAGGTCCGCGATGATCTGGTTGAGGCGATTGATCTGGCACCTACGTTCGTAGATTGGTTCGGCGGCGAGGCGCGCCCGCACATCCTCGAAGGCCGCTCTCTTCTGCCGCTTCTGCGCGGCGAGGCCCCCGCGTGGCGTGATGCGGTGTTCAGTGAATACGACTATTCCATGCGCCGCGCGCGCCGCATCCTGAACCAACCTGTCGGCGATTGTCGCCTGACGATGGTCTTCGACGGGCGCTGGAAATACATCCACGCCGAAGGCTTCCGGCCCATGCTTTATGATCTAAAGACCGACCCCGATGAGTTGAGTGATCTTGGCGATGATCCGGCCTGCGCAGTCCAACGTGACCGGCTTGCCAGCCGACTGGCTCATTGGTCGCGCGGGCACCACAACCGCGTCACTGTCTCAGATGATCAAATCGCCCGTCGCAAAGGTGGCGAACTGGCCAAAGGCATCATCATCGGCTTTTGGGACGGCGCCGAACTAGCAGCGGCCGAACGCGACGGCGACAGCGGTAACTAAACGATTTGGTCTACGCGCTGGTTTCAATTGTTTTTGGGGGTGCACTCGAATTGCGAACATCCACCCTGTCTGCAGACTGTAACTCCTCCGCTGGATTCATGCTGAAACCTGTACAAATGGCCGGTTGTTCTGCTGCGTGACAGCATGAAGTTTGAAGCTCATGCTGCATTCTTCTCGCTGCGCGCGCTCGCAGCACAGAATTATAATGGCCGAGTCGGGCTCAAAGCCGCTGTTCGCCGCAGCATGCATGAAGGTCGGCTTTGGGCCGAAAGTTCCTATAACAACTCCACTGCTTCACTAAGCTGCTCTGCGTTCACATCAATATACCTCTGGGTAGTGCTTATATGACGATGCCCCGCAAGTTCTGCCAGTAGCCGCACCCCTACGCCTTTATTTGCCAACCTCGTGATGTAAGTGCGCCTTCCCGAATGGCTTGAAGCGTCCTTAAGTCCCACAGCTTTGTAGATATCGAGGAATAGCTGGCACATGGTGTTGGCCGAGAAGTGCCCGCCCTTTTGGCTCTCAAACAATGCGTGATGCGGCTTGGCTGTGCGAATTGATGCGCTGTACTCCAGCAGTGCTTTGCGTAAGCGCTGGTTGAGATACACCGTGCGAGTGTGCCCGCCTTTGCTCTGCTCAGCTGTGAGTATGAACTGGGTGCGCACGTTGCCTGCTTCATCAAACACGTGTCCGTCGTCAGAGTTTTTGGAACCAAAGGCGGCCTAAACTAAGAGAGAGTTTGGCTCATCTGGTTTGTTTGATTATGCGGCGTGCTGTCTGTGATGCAAGCGTCGCGTTTCGAGTGTTTTCCGTTTGATCCTTTCGCGTTGTTTCAGAATGGCTTTGTCACGCCCGAAGTAGACGTCGGCGGGTGTGACGTTGTTGATGCTCTCGTGGTAGCGCTGATGATTGTAGTGATCCACGAAGGCTTCGATCTGGGCTTCGAGATCACCCGGCAGGAAGTAGTTTTCCAACAAGATGCGGTTCTTCAAGGTTTGGTGCCAGCGTTCGATCTTACCTTGAGTTTGGGGATGGTATGGCGCACCGCGTGAGTGCTTCATGCCTTTGCCCCTCAACCATTCAGCGAGATCACCAGAGACATAGCTGGACCCGTTATCACTGAGCAATCGTGGCTTGTGAATGACATGAACCTGATCACAGCCGGAAGCCTGCAATGCGAGCTCCAGCGTATCTGTCACATCTTCTGCCCGCATGTTGGTGCAAAGCTTCCAGGAGACGATGTAGCGGCTGTAATCGTCGAGGACCGTGCTGAGATAGAACCAGCCCCATCCCAGTACTTTGATGTAGGTGAAGTCAGTTTGCCAAAGCTGGTTGATGGCCGTCGTTTTGTGCTGGAACTCATCGGCTGCTTTGAGAACGATGAAGGCTGGGCTGGTGATCAGATCATGCGCCTTGAGCACGCGATACACAGTAGATTCAGAGACAAAATAGCGTTCCTGATCCGTGAAGGTCACGGCCAGCTCCCGTGGGGACAGCTCTGTCTCTTTCAGGGCGAAGTCGACAACTTTGCGCTTCACCTCATCAGGAACGCGGTTCCAAACGTGCTTTGGCTTTGGAGATTGATCCTTCAATCCCGCCTCACCGCGCTGCAGATAGCGGTCGTACCAGCGGTAGAACGTAGTGCGCGGAATGCCCAGTTTGGCCAATGTCTGGCGTGCAGACAGATGACTTTCCTCGACCAGCCGGATGATCTCCAGCTTCTCTGATGCGGGATACCTCATTCGTCGTCGCCCCCATCCCCGAGCATGCTTTTTTTGAGAAGACGCAATTCGAGCGTTTGCTCCGCGACCACCTCTTTTAGATCCTTTGCCTCCCGACGCAGTGCTTTGACCTCGTCCGCGTTCGCAGCCCGTGCCGTATCGCCAGCCAGCCGCTTCTTACCGGCTTCCATGAAGTCCTTAGACCATTTGTAGTAGATGCCCTGTGATATGCCCTCACGGCGGCACAACTCAGCGATGCTGTCTTCGCCACGCAAGCCATCAAGGACGATCCTGATCTTTTCTTCCGCTGAATAATGCTTGCGCGTGGCGCGCTTGATGTCTTTGACGACCTTCTCGCCAGAGCTCTTAGTTGTCTTTCTCATCGTCCACTCCTTCGTGGCTACGATGAGCAACAAACACTCTCTTAGCAAATGACCCTATTTGGTCCCATAAGCGCTGACGTCAGACAGTATATAAAAAATATAAATTGATTAGTATTCCTCAGCCAACATCACTGTCAGCACCCGCGCTGTTACGGTTTCATCAGCAGGATCAGGCGAGTGTATGGTGAAGTCGAGGTCGTAGTAATCAATCTTCCAAAAGATTTGATGATCTTGGAACATGAGTGACCCGAAGTCATGCTCGCCATAGGGGTCACTGGCTGGCGTAAAATCATCATAGGCTTTGACCCGTGCGAATTGTCTGACGTCAGCGCTTATGGGTCCAATTAGGGTCATCTGCTAAGAGAGGGTTTGTTGCTCATCGTGGCCACTGAGGAGTGGACGATGAGAAAGACAACGAACGGCACGAAACAGGCGGGTTTTAGTGTAAAGAGACCCTAGATATTACATACCAAAGACCTCCTGCGATGGTGCACAAAAAACCAAAATTCCTACAGCGCAACCTTGATGCAGCATATTATCACATGTGTCGCTTAGGGTCTCCTTTGCCAGCTGCGTCTGAACGCATGCTCCGCGACGGGCTGCATCGTTGGGCCGAAGCTGTACTGGTTCAGGGCGCTGCATCTCGGAAGGATTTTAAAAAGAAGGTTCCGGCCGCCCGACTGCCTCAAATACGCAAAGAGCTAAATATCCTAGGGCAAGCGATACGACGCCATAAAAAGCCAAACCATGCCCGCACCGAGCGCCTACTGGACCGGCTCTCCGCAGACACAAAAGCTATCCTGAATGCCGCGTTTAAGAGCCGTATGTATTTTCAAGTTGAGGACTTCGCCCAAATCGACTTGGCAAACCCAACGCACCGCAAGCTACTAATTGATGCCATTGATGGGATGCGCTGCTCGCTAGACGAGTTCAATGACCCGAAGTTTAATCAAGCACTGGATCAGGCTTTCTATTGCCTCGCGGGTGTGTTCGAGGCCACGACAGGCCAACCGGCGCGGCTGTCTGCTACTTACGACAATCTTGCAAAAAGCTCTTACGACAAAGCCGTCCTCGCCACCTATCGTATGGGCAAACCGCTGGGTGATTATAAAACTGAAGTTTTTAAGGGCACAAAGCGCGTCATTAAAGAAAATGCAAAATTTAAAGTCGCAGCCCAAGCCTATGATGCTGCAATGGATCGCAGACCTTAAGTATCTAATATAAATTTATAAAATCTGCTTACACTGCCTAAGTTAGCACGGCTCGAATGCCATATTTACTCTGGGCGCATGACTTTGTACCGCCCACATATCTCCCCCTCTGCACAGTCGGCTTCGGCTGATCTTTCTGCCACGCTTGAGGCGCTTGCGCGCCTGATGGCGCGGCACTGCGCGCGGACGGATGTGGCGGATACACTTCCCCAACCCTTAGATGGAGGATCTGCCGATGAGCAGTTCAAAACCCATCCGCCTGCTCACAATCAGTGAGGCGGCGGAGTATCTCTCTATATCCGAGCGCTCGATCAAGCGCCTCATTGCGCGTGGAGATCTGCCCTGCATTCGTGTGGGCAGTGCCTTGCGGTTTGCCTTTGCAGACCTTGAGGCCTTCATCGCCCACAACCGCTCTGGGGGGATGTTCGGATGACTCTGTTTGTCCCCATCGGATCTACTTTTACCGTTGGTCGTGCGCCATCGTGCAAATCTATATGTTGTTATTTTTACCATCAATTGTGGTATATTTGCACTATATGTAGTATTTTTCCTCAGATGGCTTCACGTGGCCCAGACTGTCCTGCATCTTCCTTCACGTCTTCTTGGAGTAACCGCCATGACCATGCATAACCCGTTCTTTGATGCCGATCAGATGAGCTTGGCTGAGCTGCGCGCACGCATCGAAGCGGATCATGAGCTATCCGTGTATAAGCGCCGCGATATCGCCTCCGCCTGCCGAAGCTTGGCGGAGTGGTTCCACTTGCCTGAGGCCAGCATCCCAGCGTCTGCGCCTTATATCCGTGAGAAGCTTGAGCGTGTGCATCCAACCTTGATCAATGTAACGCGGCGCCGCGTGCAAAATGTGCGGTCTTTGATCTTGGGCGCGATGCGGCATTTGAAGATCAATACCAAGCTTGCACCAGCCTCTGCAAAGCTCACGGCTGAGTGGCAGATGCTCTACGACATACTCAAGGGCGACACTTATCGTAAGTCTGAGCTCAGCCGCTTTATGCGGTACTGCTCAAACCAAGGGATCGCGCCCGGTTCAGTCTCAGACGTTGTATCTGACGGCTATCTTTCTGCGCTTGAGGCCGAGAGCCTGATCAAACACCCGCGCGTGCGGCACCAATCGACCTGCCGTGTCTGGAACCAAATGGTGGAGACGCACTGCAATGTGGGTTGGCCACAGGTCACGCTTAAGGTGCCCCGCTATGAAGACCGGCTTTATGCCATCGACTGGGCTCTCGTCTCTGATCCTGTGAAGGCGGATATAGATGCTTATCTCGATCACCTCGCCAGCAAGGATCTCTTCAGCAAGGGTTTGAAGAAGCCCTTTGCACCAATCAGCATCGATGCGGTTCGGGGGCAGCTCCATCGTTACATCTCTGCGCTCTCTTACCAGGGCGTGGATGTAAGCCGCGCGCAGTTTCTCCGCGATCTCGTCACGCCCGCCATGTTTGAGACCGGCATCAACTGGCTGTTGGAACGCAATGGGGGCGAGACCTCAAAGCATATCGGGGAGCTTGCCTGGAGTGTGCGCTGTTACGCCGTCAAGCACTGTGATCCCTCCGATGAAGATGTGGCCTTCTTTGCAGAGCATATGCCCAAGCTGCGCCTTTCCCATGACGGACTATCCGAGAAGAATGCAGCCTCTATGCATCAGTTCGATGATCCAAAGGCCGTTCTGCGCTTCCTCACCTTGCCGCAAGTGCTCTGGGACCGGGCCCTTTCAATGTCCAAGACTGTTGAGCAGGGCACTGCGCGCAAGGATGCGCATCTTTTGATACAGGCCGCCATTGCCATTGAGATCTTACAGTTCGCGCCAATGCGGATCCGCAATCTCAACGGTCTGCGTCTTGATCAGCACTTTATCTGGCATAGCAAGTGCCTGCGCATTGTCGTGCCCATGGAAGAGGTGAAGAACAAGGTTGCGCTCGACTTCCTCTTGCCAGAGGCCACGACCGAGCGGGTAAAGCGCTACATCGATGACTGGCGCATGATGTTCACGCCTGGTGCAAGCCCCTATCTCTTCCCAGGCCGTAAGGGGGCCGCAAAGGACTGCTCGGCTTTGCGCAAGCTCATCACCAACACACTCTGGTCCCATGCCGCGATCCGTTTGACCCCGCACCAGTTCCGCCATGCGGCGGCCAAGCTTCTCTTGGACCGTCTGCCTGGCCATTATGAGGTTGTGCGCAAGGTGCTGGGTCACAAGGCGCTTACCACCACCTATGCGCATTATGCAGGCGCTGAGACCCAAAAAGCGATCGAGCTTTACGGCGAGGTGATCACCAAGACACGGCGGGATGGTGTGGCAGACGCCTTTCGCGAGCAAAAGCAAAACCCAAAGCGTCATGAGGATCTCTTCATGGACCCCTTGGCCTTGATGGGTAAGCCAAAGGGGAGGGCGTCATGAGTAAGATCGAACGTACCTCCCTGCCCCTCACTGACTGGCCTGATCAAGACCGAAGGCTCTGGCAGTCCGCCACAGAAGAGGGCCGTTACTTCCAAAAGGCAGGCAAGGCTTCCCATTGGTCTGAGGCCACCAAGCTGCAGGTCCAAAAGGGCTATGCCAAGTGGCTCTGGTATTTGCAGAGCGGCCGCCTGCTTGATCCTGCCGTCTTCCCTTCAGAGCACATCTCGGAAGACCATCTGCGCGGGTATCTCGCTGAGCTGGACCGCCAGGGGCTAGCTAGTGTGACCATCACCTCGCGCATCACCGATCTGACGGAAGCCATCCGCGTGATGGAGCCAAAGGCCGATCTAACCCTACTGCGAGATCTCTGCACCCGGCTGAACGCGCGCGCCGTGCCTTCCCGCAAAAAGGCTGAGCGCATAAGGCCCCCCTCAGAGATCTGGGAGGCTGCCGCCGCAGAGATGTGGTCAATCAGGTCAGAAGGCACCCTCTCCATTCAATCTGCCTCGCGCTATCGTGATGCGGTGTCTGTGGGCTTCCTTATTTGGTCGCCCATCCGTCTCAGCAATCTGCAATCCCTCACCATAGGTGAGACCATCACCTTCGCAGGCGACCTCTGGCGCTGCAGCTTTGCCGCCCATCAGATGAAGGACAAGACGCCCCTCGACTTCTATCTCCCGCAGGACGAAGAGTATCGCGCGCTCATGCAGCTCTATCTTCGCCGCTACAGGCAGCACCTCATCCGGCAACCGGAGCTGCCAATTGACGCCCCCCTGCCCTCAAGCGGCCCGCTTTGGGTCTCCACCCGTGGGCACGCCATGTCTGGCCAATCCCTCTATTATGGTTGCAAGCGCTGTACCAAGGCCACGCTCGGCACCGCCATCAACCCGCATCTCTTCCGAGACTGCGCCGCAAGTGCCCTCACAGCCGACAAGCCAGAATACGTGCTCGCCGCAGCGCGCATTCTCAATCACAACCAGCTCTCCACCACCCTCACCCATTACGAGCACGCCTCCATGATCCAGGCCGCCTCCCGTCTCCATGACGTCATCGGCCAGATCATCGATGAGGCTGGGGATGGCAGCGAGAACGGCGATGTGTTCGAGGCGCTCTTCGATCAGTGGGAGGATGAGTGATGCGAGTTGCTGTTTATGCCCGTTTCTCCACTGACATGCAGCGAGATACATCCATCGAAGATCAGGAACGGCTTTGTTTGCGACTGATCGAGAGCGGGGGATGGTCTCATGTCAAAACATTCGCCGATCGCGGACTGTCAGGCGCTTCTCATACCCGCCCTGGCTACCAAGACCTGCTGAGTTTTGTCAGAGAAGGCGGCTGTGATGTTGTGGTGGCGGAAAGTATTGATCGCCTCAGTCGAGACCAAGAGCACATCGCAGGTTTCTATAAAGCGATGGCATTCCAAGGCGTGGTCATTTGCACAGTAGCGGAGGGGATGATCAACGAATTGCATATTGGCCTGAAGGGCACGATGTCAGCTTTATATCTGAAAGACCTTGCGCAGAAGACAAAGCGTGGCCTTGAGGGGCGTGTTGCAAAAGGCAAAAGTGGTGGTGGCAACGCCTATGGTTATTCAGTCGTTCCTGGCGATGAGCGCGGCGACCGAGCAATCGATCAAAGCGAAGCAAGAATAGTTCGCCGGATTTTTGAAGAGTTCGCCAACGGCAAATCCCCCAAACAAATTGCACGGGACTTAAACCGAGATCGTATACCTGCGCCAAGAACACGGCTATGGCGTGACACTGCAATACGCGGCCATTTGCAACGTGGAACGGGTATTCTCAACAACGAACTCTACGTTGGCCGATTGGTTTGGAACCGCCAAAGGTACATCAAGGATCCAGACACGGGGAAGCGCGTCTCACGTCGCAATGCCGCACACGAGATCCAAGTCACGGCCGTGCCGCATTTACGAATTATTGACGACGAGCTCTGGATCCGTGTGAAGCAACGCCAAAAAGAGATTTGGCCAACGCACAAGCGCGCGCCACAAAAGCAACCAGACTTTTGGCAAACTCGACGTCCGGTCCACATCCTGTCCAATAAGACCCACTGCACTCATTGTGGAGGGAAAATGGTTTCAGTTGGGCGCGATTATCTCGCTTGCAGCAACGCGAGGAAGCTACATACGTGCAGCCAGAGCAAGGGCATCCGCCGGCCACCACTGACCAATAAAGTGGTCGAACTGCTCAATCATGGATTAATGCGCCCAAACGCTGTGAAGGCATTCGTCAACGCCTATCAACGGGAGTTCAACGAATTGCAAAAACATCGTTTTGCTGCAAGCAATGCAGTCAAAGACGATCTTGCCGCAACCAGCAAGAAGTTAAATGGCCTGTATGATGCTTTAGCTGATGGAATGCGCAGCGAAGGCATAATGGCTCGGATCAGCGAGCTGGAGGCACGCGTAAAGGACCTTAAGGCTGCTTTAGATCGCCAAGCGGATCCAGCGCCTATGTTGATGCATCCAAATCTGGCAGACGCGTATCAGCGCAAACTCGGCCAACTTACCAAAATGCTAAATGATCCCGCGTTCGCGTCTGAAGCCATTCCTTTGATCCGAGAATTGATTGACCGAGTTGATCTGCGCCACACCCCTGAGGGATGGGAAGTCGTGCTGCACGGTCAGCTGGCGGCTTTGTTCAATGTCGCTCTATCAGACAAAAACCAGACCCATCTTGTAACGAATGAGCCTTGTTTTGTTGGTTCGAAGAAAGTGGTTGCGGGGGCAGGATTTGAACCTGCGGCCTTCAGGTTATGAGCCTGACGAGCTACCGGGCTGCTCCACCCCGCGCCATTTGATCCCAATTATGTATTTTATTTGGGATATTTTGATATCGATTAGAGAGATCTCGTGTTTCTTACTAGGTTTGGCGGCGACCTACTCTCCCACACCTTAAGATGCAGTACCATTGGCGCTGTGGCACTTAACGGCCGGGTTCGGAATGGATCCGGGTGTTTTGCTCACGCTATGACCACCAAACCGAGAAAGAAACACGTTTTACCAAGTCAAGTTAGATGAGTGATGCTGATTGATAGCAGAAGTCTTTCTTCTACTGGATCAAATCAAGCCTATCGAGCAATTAGTACCGGTCAACTGAATGCATTACTGCACTTACATCTCCGGCCTATCGACGAGGTGGTCTACCTCGGCTCTCAGGGATACCTTGTTTTGAGGGGGGCTTCCCGCTTAGATGCCTTCAGCGGTTATCCTTTCCGATCATAGCTACCCTGCACTGCGGCTGGCGCCACAACAGGTCCACCAGTGGATCGTTCACCCCGGTCCTCTCGTACTAGGGGCAACTCCTCTCAAGTATCCTACACCCA
>ENA-OUOG01004686-OUOG01004686.1-marine-metagenome-genome-assembly--contig:-NODE-4686-length-11607-cov-2.704770_pt1 | contig 11607 bp, 10 predicted proteins | sample MGYA00248635_ERZ508505 | MGnify/ENA primary metagenome ERZ508505 (study PRJEB26176, sample SAMN06267871) | marine metagenome | isolation source: Saanich Inlet, British Columbia, Canada | place: Pacific...
TTGGTATCTGCAGCCAACTGCGAAACAAGGCCAAGAATTGCTTTACTGTCAGAGCGCTCAAGTGCGCCTTGCCCAACAACAATCATTGGGCGCTTAGCTTTCTTCAGTTTTGCAGCAAACTTGTTTTTGCCGGAAATAAGGTCCTTAAGAACCTCCGGTTTTGCACCCATATCCTCATATGGATATCTCAAGTCGCCAGCGTCACCTACAACGCCAACCGGATAGTCACCCATTTTCACACGTTTCAAAATCCGGCTGTTCATTACAGCAGCCTCAAAACGCGGATTTGCACCAACAATTAATAACGCGTCCGACTCCTCAATTCCGGCAATCGTTGCGTTAAACAAGTAACTTTCACGCCCGTTGGAAGGATCAAGTACACTACCGGGTGCCCGGCAATCCATATTGGTCGAACCAATTGATGCCAAAAGCCCCTTCATGGCGAACAGCTCTTCCACTCCAGACATTGATCCGGCTATGGCACCAATTTTGTTGGGCTTTGACCCATTTACAGCCTTGGCAACTGCGGAAAGCGCTTCATCCCATGATGCAGGCTGAAGCTTGCCATTCTTCCGCACATAAGGTCTATCAAGACGCTGAGCCTTCAAACCATCCCAAATGAAACGGGACTTATCAGAAATCCACTCCTCATTCACATCTTCATGCAGACGGGGCATAACACGCATAACTTCGCGTCCACGGGTATCCACACGGATGTTCGAGCCAACTGCGTCCATTACATCGATCGATTCTGTTTTACGCAGCTCCCAGGAACGCGCAGAATCTTGATAAGGACGCGACGTCAGCGCACCAACGGGACAAAGGTCAATAACATTCCCCTGCATCTCAGACGTCATCGCCGTTTCGAGGTACGTCGTAATCTCAGCATCTTCGCCTCGCCCGGTAAGGCCAAGCTCTGAAATACCGGCAACTTCCGTAGTGAAGCGGACACAGCGTGTGCAATGGATACACCGTGTCATCTTTGTGCGAACAAGTGGCCCGATATACTTGTCTTCAACCGCCCGTTTATTTTCAGCAAACCTGTTCTTGTCAATGCCGTAGGCCATAGCCTGATCTTGCAAATCACATTCGCCACCCTGATCGCATATCGGACAATCAAGTGGATGGTTGATGAGAAGGAACTCCATGACGCCTTCACGCGCCTTTTTGACCATTGGAGATCGCGTCTCGACAACCGGCGGTTCACCTTCAGGTCCTGGACGGAGATCTCGTACACCTAGAGCGCAGGATGCCTGAGGTTTCGGTGGGCCACCTTTGACCTCCACAAGACACATACGACAATTGCCTGCAATCGACAGTCTTTCATGAAAACAGAAACGCGGGATTTCAGCTCCCGCCTCTTCGCATGCCTGGAGAACAGTATAGTGATCCGGGACCTCTATTTCATTCCCATCAATGATCAGTTTTGCCATTCCGGCCCCTCGCCGATGAATAATGTTATCTGGGTTCTTTACCGAACACCTTCACATACTCATCCCAGCCGCCTTTGGCTAGTGCTTTTGCCTGTTCAATCCAATTATCCCGTTCAATTCTACCAGAAAATTTAAGGTAATCGTCTACCCAGTCGATTTCACTCTGCGTCCAGGCCGCAACTTGCTCAAAATGGTATACTCCCAGACCATTTAAAGTCTCTTCGAGTTTCGGGCCAACACCAGAAATCCACTTGAGATCATCTGGTCCGCCATCTCGTGGAGCAGACAGAAGGTTTGCAAGCTCTGTCATCCCTGTTCCATTGCCAGAATTTTTTGATTTTATGGCCTTCTTCTTTTTGCTTTTCCCTTTTTTCCCCTTGCAACACTTGCAAAGTTTAACATCTGCAATCGAGTTTTTGAGTGCGATAACTTCACGAACTGTCTTCTTTTGTTGGTACCCTTGTTTCTTCAATAAAAGTTTTGTCGCCTCCAGTTCTGCCAGAATGGATTTAAGCAACTTTTTGTTGGTCTTAGCTTGGTCGACCGATTTTGTTTTAACGTTTTTCGGCATGAACTTGCCTCCCTGTTTGGCACGAATGTAACCAAAACAGGGACTAACACCAAATCAGCATTACTCTTAGGGTAAATGGCTATCCGCAGGCCTGTGTTTGCCAAAGCTTGATGTGTGGAAGATGTGACCAGCCAAACGCGTGATCCGTATCCCCATGGGCGTTAAGATCATCAAGTCTTTCTTTGGCTTCTTCCAACGTTGGACGATGCCCCTCCTCAACCCACCACATAACAAAATGATGACTGTCCATCGCCTCAAACCAATCTGCTTTGCGGTTGTAGAATTGCTTATGTACAGTATTCCAAACGAAGTGTTCTAACGCTTCAGGTGTTTCCCAGACTGTCAGGTTGGCTGCGGCATCAGGCCACGGTGTTGGCATATCCATCGCGTGACCAGAATCATCGGCATGGATCCAAATGAAACCAGGCAATGTGGCTGCGAGTCCGTTGATGCGGTTGAGATTGTCCATGAAGCCCGCAAACCGCGGATCATCATTGGCATATTTCGGAATGGCAATATTGAGTTCGGCCAGATGCATATTACTCAGCAGCCGCAAGGACCTTGTCCGTCACAACATCATCTGCATCTGATCGGGATGTGTATGCGTCAATGCGAGCTTCAATTTCACCACGAAAATGAGTAATAAGCCCTTGGATTGGCCAAGCTGCAGCATCACCGAGCGCGCAAATGGTATGCCCTTCCACCTGCTTGGTCACTTCCAGCAGCATGTCAATCTCTTTTTTCTGCGCGCGGCCTTCCGCCATACGCGTAAGAACACGCCACATCCAACCGGTTCCCTCACGACACGGGGTACACTGGCCACATGATTCATGTTTGTAGAAATAGGCCAACCGTGCGATGGCACGAATGATATCGGTCTCGCGATTCATTACGATAACAGCTGCGGTTCCAAGCCCGGACTTCAATGCTGACAAACTATCGAAATCCATTTTCGTATCGATGATTTGGTCTGCTGGCACGCAACGCACAGAGGATCCACCCGGAATGACCGCAAGAAGATTGTCCCACCCTCCAATGATACCGCCGCAATGACGTTCAATCATCTCCCGGAAGGGAATCGACATTTCTTCCTCAAAAGTACATGGCTTTTCAACATGGCCCGATACGCAGAAAAGTTTTGTCCCTGCGTTGCGCTCTTCGCCAAATGAAGCAAACCAATCGGAGCCACGGCGAAGGATTGTCGGGACAACCGCAACTGATTCGACGTTGTTGACAGTTGTTGGGCAACCATACAGACCCACATTCGCAGGGAACGGTGGTTTAAGGCGGGGCTGGCCTTTCTTGCCTTCCAATGATTCAAGAAGCGCGGTTTCCTCGCCACAAATGTAAGCTCCGGCACCATGGTGTACATAAATGTCATAATCCCAGCCATGCTTGTTATTCTTGCCAAGCAATCCTGCATCATAACATTCGTCGATGGCAGCCTGTAACGCCTCACGCTCGCGGATGTATTCGCCACGCACGTATATATAACAAGCATGCGCGTTCATTGCGAAACCTGCAATCAAACATCCCTCAATCAGGGTATGCGGATCATGACGCATAATATCACGGTCTTTACAGGTTCCTGGTTCAGATTCGTCCGCATTGATGACCAAATAGGACGGACGTCCATCCGACCGCTCGGGCTTGGGCATGAACGACCATTTTAAGCCTGTTGGGAACCCTGCCCCACCCCGGCCACGCAAACCGGATGCTTTAACCTGATCAATCACCCAATCGGCGCCCTTGTCGATAAACTTCTTGGTGCCAGACCAGTGACCACGCTTCATCGCGCCCTTAAGAGACTTGTCATGAAGGCCATAGATATTTGTAAAAATGCGGTCTTTGTCTTGAAGTGCCATGGGGAGCCGAACTCACTTGGTTTAAAGGACATGATTTCCTAATTCTATAGCGTCAGCAAGTAACAAATTGAAGGCCGACAAACAAGACTTTAGATGATCTAGCCGCACCGAGTTTGCAGTTTTTCAAGGAAACGCGACCTATAAATCTAATCATTAATCCGCCTGCGACCACATAGCCTGCGAAGCCCAAGACGAGTTGAGAGACAGCGACCAAGTCGTCCCTTGGAAAATCGTTGCAATACAGTTTGCGGGCCTGCCTTGAGACCCGAGATTGTTGTCGGAGACACCGAGTTTATGTCGATCCAACATTGCGCCAACCATTTGCAAACTCTTTTTGTTTTAGAACCCGCTCATTTTGCCAAAGGTACTCAAAAAAAACCTCCCCACAAAAGCTGTGAGGAGGTTTGAACAGTCAAATTTGAAAACTGTTGGTGTCAGCGCGGTTTCTTGCCGAATACCTTGATGTACTCTGCCTCGCCGCCTTTTGCCAAAGCTTTCGCCTGTTTTATCCAGTCGTCGCGCTCTATGCGACCTTTGAACTTCAGCTCATCATCGACAATGGCAACATCGGCCTTTTTCCACTTTGCAATCTGTTCAAAATGGAAGAAACCAAGTCCATTCAGCGTCTTCTCAAGCTTCGGACCAACACCTGAAATAAGTTTCAGATCATCCGCCTTGCCGCCTTTTGCCTTCTTCAAACGCTCAGGACCGGCATTCTTGGCTGCAGGCTTTTTGGCAGGTGCCTTTTTAGCAGCTGCAGGTTTAGCTGAAGATGCCTTCGATTTCGCAGCAGCTTTTTTCGCAGCGGGTTTCTTTTTAGCCGGCGCTTTTTCAGCTTCGGCAGCCGTGTCTGATTTTACTGCACCTGTGTCAGAAACCAGGCTAGCAACGGGTGTTCCCGCATCGGAAGCTGTTTCTGAACCAGCATCCCCTGCCCATGCATCCCGATCTGACTTACCCATTTTTGATGTTGCCGCAGCACCGGCAGCAACAGCGGCGGTTCCGGCAACAGCCTTTGCTGAGGAATTTGTTTCCTCACCACAGAATGTCTCATGCAACATCCATGCTGTTGCTACAAAAACCATTGCCGACAAAAGCAACAATGGAAATCCTGACATTACAGATTGCAAAAGATACCACGCCAAGGCCCCTGCAAGCGCACCCAAAACGATACAAACTATCCTACACATTGTTCCAACTCCTTTAAACGATCAGCCCTAGGATTGGCTTTATACACAAACGAAAGCCTGATTGTTATTTTTTTATCTTGGCAAGTACCTTTGCCTGTTTGATCCAATCATCCCGATCTATGCGCCCCTTGAAAGAAAGCTCATCATCCACAATTGCAACATCAGACTTTTTCCATGCCGCAATTTGCGAGAAATGCCAAAATCCAAGACCATTCAGGGTCTTTTCCAGTTTTGGTCCAACACCGCTTATCTGCTTAAGATCATCAGCCTCACCCTCAGGCTTTTTTAAACGGACTGGTCCCGCTGGATTTTTCGCCGCTCCGGCCTTCGACGGCGCTTTAGCAGAAGCAGTTGCTTTTGGTTTGGCCTTTGACGCCCCAGAAGAAGCGACACGCTTTGTATTGGGGTTGTCAAGAAGTGTAGTCGCCCCACCGATTGGTGCAGAAAAATGTCTTCCATTCTGTGGACCGGGCGTCACATCATCGCCCTTACCCGCTTCAAAAGCATCAATAATTTCTTCAAGACGCTCGGGTGTTAAATCTTCATATGTATCTTTGAAAATCATAACCATGGGCGCATTTACGCATGCGCCCTGACATTCCACTTCTTCCCAGGAAAGTGAACCACTTGCGTTGGTTTCGAACTGGTTCGCGTTAATTTTTGCCTTACAGACTTTCATCAACGCTTCTGAGCCTCGCAGCATGCAAGGCGTAGTGCCGCAAACCTGTATATGCGCCTTTGTACCAACGGGTTGGAGCATGAACTGCGTATAAAACGTAGCCACTTCCAGCACTCGAATATAGGGCATGTTTAACAATTCTGCGATATGCTCGATCGATGCTTTGGTCACCCAACCGTCCTGCTCCTGAGCGATCATCAAAAGCGGAATAACCGCTGAAGCTTCACGCCCCTTGGGATATTTTTTAATCCAGTTTTTAACAACAGACGTATTTGCACGGTTAAATGTAAAACTGGCAGGTTGGACTGCATCGTCAGCTAAACGACGAACGGACATTTATGAATCCTCCGAAGAAGGCGTAATAAAACAAGATGACTGTTGCTCTTGAAGCGGTGACGTACCTTTGACATCAAACAGACGCCCATCAATTTGCATGCCTTTCACGATCGTTACCGATGGTTCGGAAGGGGCAACACATTGATTGTTGTTCGCCAAAGCTTCAACAACAAATTTAGTGGTAATTCGACGGCCACGAATTTTTTCGTTTTCATCCAAACCACCCAAAACAGCTGGCACAAAGAACCGACTGAAAAGAACACGGTTTTCAATCAGGTGATTACACCTGGCCTGATTCTCGATCACACACATCGTTCTGCTGGCAGCCACTTTTTCCTGGTTTTTTTGTTCCTCAGTAGCCGCATTGGGACCGACATCCCTCGATGTGCATGCAACAACAAGGACGCAGAGAGAAAGGAGTGCAAGGTTATGCCTCACCGATCCACTTCCCCAAACACAATATCAAGGGAGCCAAGTATAGCAGACACATCTGCCAACAAGTGGCCCCGGCACATGAAGTCCATCGCCTGCAAATGTGCATAACCGGGCGCGCGGAGTTTGCAGCGATACGGTTTGTTGGAACCATCCGATACAACATAAACACCAAATTCGCCTTTTGGCGCTTCCACAGCACAATACACTTCCCCTGCAGGAACATGATAGCCTTCAGTGTACAGTTTAAAGTGATGAATGAGCGCTTCCATTGACCGTTTCATTTCGCCACGTTTGGGTGGGACCACTTTCCCATCTTGAGAAGAAATTGGCCCCCTTCCGTCTGGCACCCGCATTTTCGCAATACACTGCTTCATGATAGAAACAGACTGGCGCATTTCTTCCATACGGATCAGATAACGATCATAATTATCCTTGTTTTTGCCGACCGGAATATCAAACTCCATCTCGTCATAACATTCATACGGCTGGTTTTTACGCAAATCCCAAGCCGCACCTGAACCGCGAACCATCACGCCGGAAAATCCCCATGCCCAGGCGTCTTCAAGCTCAACAATTCCAATGTCCACGTTGCGTTGTTTAAAAATCCGATTGGCAGTCAAAAGCCGGTCAATATCATCGACCACTTTTAAAAACGGATCACACCATGCCTCGATATCGTCAACAAGATCTTCAGGCAGGTCCTGATGCACCCCACCCGGGCGCACATAAGCGGCGTGCATCCGTGCTCCACAAGCACGCTCATAGAACACCATAAGCTTCTCGCGCTCTTCAAATCCCCAGAGTGGCGGTGTAAGCGCACCAACATCCATGGCCTGAGTTGTTACATTCAAAAGGTGGGACAAAATACGTCCGATCTCGGAATACAAAACCCTGATCAACTGCGCACGGCGAGGAACTTCAATGCCAGCGAGTTTCTCAACGGCAAGCGCAAAAGCATGCTCCTGGTTCATCGGCGCGACGTAATCAAGACGGTCAAAATACGGCACAGCTTGCAAATACGTTTTGTGCTCGATCAGTTTTTCAGTGCCCCGATGCAATAGACCAATATGCGGGTCAACCCGCTCGACAACCTCGCCATCCAATTCCAAAACGAGACGCAAAACACCGTGGGCTGCGGGGTGCTGCGGCCCGAAGTTGATATTGAAGTTTCTGACGTTATGCTCGCCCATTATGCACCCGCCTTTTCATCGCCAGGAAGAACGTATTCAGCGCCTTCCCAAGGACTTTCATAATCGAAATCACGGAACTCTTGTCGAAGTTCAACAGGTTCGTAAACCACCCGCTTCTGCTCATCGTCATAGCGCACCTCAACATACCCCGTAAGAGGAAAATCCTTGCGCATTGGATGCCCGTCAAAACCATAGTCCGTCAGGATGCGACGTAGGTCTGGATGTCCGGTGAACAATATACCGTACATATCATACGCTTCGCGTTCGAACCAATCGGCGCCAGGATAAACAGAGGTGATACTCTGAACGGGTGTATCCGCATCAGTCCGGAGTTTGATACGAATTCTCTGATTCAGTTTGGGACTGAGAAGATGGTATACAACTTCAAAACGCTCTGCACGGTCCGGGTAATCAACACCACAAATATCAATGATCGAAATAAACTGTGTTCGGGCATCATCATGCATAAATCGCAAAACTGAAACAACAGCATCCCGTTTGATGTGTAGCGTGAGCTCTCCATGAGCCGTGGAAATCTGATCTATGCTTCCCGCAAGCTCTGCAGAAACCAATTCAGCAATGTCGTTCAAAGGATCAACCATGATTTCATTTTCAGCCATCACCTGGTCCTATCGCTCAATTGTACCGGTTCGGCGGATCTTCTTTTGAAGAAGCATCACACCATATAGAAGAGCTTCGGCGGTCGGAGGACACCCCGGCACATAAATATCGACTGGGACCACCCGATCACATCCGCGCACAACTGAATAAGAATAATGATAATACCCGCCACCATTAGCACAGGAACCCATCGAAATTACGTAGCGCGGCTCGGGCATTTGATCATAAACCTTGCGCAATGCAGGAGCCATCTTGTTGGTCAAAGTACCCGCAACGATCATAACGTCTGACTGACGTGGGGAAGCGCGTGGCGCAAAACCGAATCGTTCAGCGTCATAACGTGGCATCGACATTTGCATCATTTCTACGGCACAACATGCCAATCCGAATGTCATCCACATCAGCGAGCCGGTACGGGCCCAATTAATCAGATCGTCGGTAGACGTTACAATAAATCCCTTGTCCGCAAGTTCATTGTTGATCTCACCAAAATAAGCATCGTCTGATCCAATTGGTTTCCCGGTATTGGGATCGATAATGCCTTTTGGTTGCGGAGCGATAAGAGTTGTGTTGCTCATTCGTAAATCCGTTTCATTGCGCTTGGAGGGTTAATCCCACTCAAGTGCACCTTTCTTCCATTCGTAAATGAAGCCAATGGTCAAAACACCAAGAAACACCAGCATAGACAACAGGCCATACCAACCCAGGTTCCCAAAACTAACCGCCCATGGAAAAAGGAATGCTACCTCTAGATCAAAGATGATAAAAAGAATGGCAACTAGGTAGAAGCGTACATCAAACTTCATCCGAGAATCATCAAATGCGTTAAAGCCGCATTCATATGCTGAAAGTTTTTCAGCATCAGGTGCCCTGTAAGCAACAATGAACGGCGCAACCACAAGCGCAATTCCGATTACAATACATAGGCCCATAAATATGATTACAGGTAGATATTCCTGAAGCACCACATCCATTTGTTGGCTCCTGTCAAAAATGAAATGCGAACCGGCCCCAATCGGCCAAGTTACTACCCTCACGAGGTACCTTACCCGCACCGGTTTCGCAAGGGTTTGATTTACCACAATCGGTTAACAATTGGCACCTGAAAAGTTTTTGCAAACTTCCTTGTAAAGTCGCTTGACTTGGGTGACGCAAAACCGTAATTCAAGCTTCTGTTCGCAACACGTTGTGAATTGCGCGGGTGTAGCTCAGCTGGTTAGAGTGCCGGCCTGTCACGCCGGAGGTCGCGGGTTCGAGTCCCGTCACTCGCGCCACTTTTACGAACCAGATGTAAAAGTGCGCTTCTTGGAACATTGGTTTAGGGTGATTAGCTCAGCTGGGAGAGCAACTCGTTTACACCGAGTAGGTCGGCGGTTCGATCCCGTCATCACCCACCATTTACCATCCTCACCGCTTTCAGAATCAATAACGCTACGCGCACCCGCACTATTTGCACTAGCATCAATTGTCGAACTCTATTGGGCATTTATGGGGGCAGCCAGACCTTCTGTAATAGCTGCAACCTCGTGTCAGCTTCAGCAGAACGAACGTTAAAAAGCCCGGCATTCTAATGCCGGGCTCATTTTCACAATTTCACAGTAGCGAAAGTGACCGTTTTAGAAGTTCAAGCTGATATCCCGATGACCGGCATTGCAGCTAGCAACAAACAAGCCTACTTCACGGGGCATGTTCTCCTGCTGGCGCAGTCCAATCGTACCGCTGATTTCTGACTCATACGCCTCAATATCAGCAACGATATTCTGGCTGGAAGCCTCGGCACGCCAGTCTACTTCTTCATCGAACGCAATGAGTGCTTTCTGAGCTTCTTTCGCCGCTTTTTCAAGATCAGGGTTACGCGCTTTCAGAGCACGCCTCGCCTTCGACAAAGCCTTCTTAACATCGCCAGGACCCTCAATTTCACCAAAACGGTTTTCCAGCGCCTTGATTTCGTCAATCATGGCTTCATGATCATCGCCTACACCGATACGTGGCACGATATCTTTGAGAGGCTCTCCAAGCTCTGTGAAAGCCCCGTTACCATGTAACATCGCAAGCGTAAGGATGACAGGCTCATAAGCATTATCCACGGCACGACGATACTTGGTACGAGCAGTCGTCTCCGCCTTAAGCAAACCAAGGAATTCCTTATTTGCATCAGCCCACTCAGGTGGAATACTTGCTTCAAGACCCGCTTTTTCATCATTGAATGCTGCAATACGGTTGTTTATGGATTCCCGGCGAGACTCAGCATTCGTGCTATCATCTCGAATGCGCTTCAAGTCATTTTCCAAAGATTTGACTTTGCCATCGATGATACGCATTTGCCGCTGAATTCCCCGTGTCTCCGTATGCAACGGACGGTATTCTACGCTGGCTGCTTTTACGGCTTCCTCTGCAACGAACACCGCATTCAATAATTCAGGCGCCTTTGAAGCTTCCTCCAGACCTTTAGTAAAGTCTTTGGTCACATCTTTTGGCAATGCTGACAAATTGAGGCCTTGCGCAGTCTTGATCGCGGCCATGATTTTATCACCATTTTCCGCAAATTCCTGCCCAACATAGTTTTCAACACAATACTGTAATTGTGGTGCTCGCGGTGGCGGCGCAGTTTCCGAAAGCAATAGCGCCCTGTTTGGAAGATAATTCACCAGTGATGGATACAATCCAACGATCACCAATGCAGATAGCTGCAAACCAATGAATGCGATGACACCCTTGTACATTTGAATTGTCTTTACAGCAGCTGGCGCTACGCCGCGAAGGTAAAACAATGCAAACCCGAACGGTGGTGTAAGGAACGAAGTTTGAATATTCAAACCAATCATAACACCCAACCAAACCGCAGTGACGTTAGCCGATGGATCTGACAGCAAAATTGGCGCAACAATGGGAACCACCACGACGGCAATTTCAATGAAGTCCAGGAAGAAGCCCAAGACGAAAATAACTGCCATAACGATGATGAATTTGGTCCAGAAACCGCCTGGAAGGCCTTCCAGGAAGTGCTTCACGAGTTCTTCACCACCAAATGCCCTAAACGCCGCCGTAAGCATTGCAGCACCGAGTAGGATAATGAAGACCAAGGATGTCGTCTTGGCCGTCTCGATCATGACACCACGAAGTGTATCTTCGATCGCAAAAGCCCGCCATCCACTCCAGGCCAAAGCGAAAACCAACACAAACACGCCAAATGCAGCCATAAAGATGCCCATCTGATCCGCTTCAGTCTTGATGTTCTTCACGTTCGTATCGAAGTTGGAAACACAATAGGAGATCAGAACAATCGA
>ENA-OUOG01004689-OUOG01004689.1-marine-metagenome-genome-assembly--contig:-NODE-4689-length-11600-cov-5.162111_pt1 | contig 11600 bp, 12 predicted proteins | sample MGYA00248635_ERZ508505 | MGnify/ENA primary metagenome ERZ508505 (study PRJEB26176, sample SAMN06267871) | marine metagenome | isolation source: Saanich Inlet, British Columbia, Canada | place: Pacific...
TGGGCGGCATAATCTATCTAGCTTCAGATGCATCAACATTTGTCACAGGTTCAGAGCTCGCGGTTGATGGCGGCTTCTCGGCGATGACAGTTTAGGTGGAATAGTATTTTACACTTGATAGAAATTATTTGTGCTGAGCTAAAAGCTTGGGTGATTGTTGTTATCTTTCGTTTCCCGGTTGGTCTGGCCAAGTGGCACGTTATGCTGGGGCGAGGCTTGTATTAAAAGAATTGGGTACTGGTGCGCGGCTTAGTCTTGGCACGAAATGTTTAGGGTGGTCACAGTTGTCCATAGGTTCTGATGTTGGTATTGATAAACACGGATATTTAGATGCGTCCGGCGGCATGATTTCTATTGGCTACAATTCAAAACTAAACAGAAACGTAACGCTGAACGCAAGCGTTGGTGTTTCAATAGCTATCGGGGAAGATTGTCTGGTTGGGCCAAATTTAGTGTCTAGCGAAGCGAACCATATTTTTGCTGATCGGGATGTTAAGGTTCGTGAACCTGGTCGCGAGTTTGGTAACATTATTATAAGCAACGACGAGTGGATCGCTGCGAATGCTATAAATCTGTCCAAGGTGACCATTGGAGATCAGTTGATTGTTGCTACAGGAGCGGTTGTGACAAAATCTTTTCCCGCACGCTCCATTTTGGCTGGAGTTCCTGCAAAGGTAATTGGAGATTGGAAATGAGTATTATTTGCCCTGTTTGTAGTGGTGATAAGGTTCGTCTTGAGCAGGCCTACAAAGCCAGTTCAAAGATGTTAACAGGGCGCCACATATATTCATGTTCATCCTGTGATATCGGATTTGTTCACCCATTACCAGACGACAAGGAGTGGTTTGATTATAATGCTTCCTATTTTGACTCTGCACATGGTGGGGTGAATAGGGCAGCTATCACTGTTGCGTTTAACAAGGCGGTTGCCAAAATTCGTTTAATGCATTTGCAAGAGAAACTTTTACAAAGCGCGGTTCAGCCAAAACGCGTGCTTGAAATAGGGCCAGGTGAAGGGTACTTCGCAGCAGCTTTTCAGTTGGTGTTTCCTGAAGTCGAGTATTTCGCAGTAGAGAGTGATCGCTCTGTGCATGGCGCACTCCTGAGTAACGGAGTACATATTTTGGATGACCTTGACGCAAGTGGACAAGGTACAGAATTTGATGCAGTGATTATTTCACATGTGCTGGAGCATACGCTGGGTCCGGTTGTCTCGTTGCACGCAATGACGGCGGGACTTCGCAAAGGTGGCGTATTGTTTATTGAGGTCCCTTGTTTAGACTATGCTTATAAGCCGATACATGAGCCGCATGTGATGTTCTTTTCGAAGCCTGCACTTGAATTCACAATTGGTGCCGCTGGATTTGATGATATGTGTGTTACGTATCATGGTGATACGATTGCAGATATAAGACGTTTTGACCTTGTCCGCCGCATATTTGTTAAGCTGTCTCTGGTAACCGGTTTGCCGATTTCACTTTTTGTTGGGCCAAGCAAGTTAGTGATAGAGCAATTCAATCTTGGTCCCTTGGAGACGCTTGCCGTAGTGCAGACGAGGCCATATGCGAGACAAGACAGTCAGGCGCGATGGCTCCGTGCTGTGGCCGTGAAGAATGGAGAAGCAAGATGAAAACACTGATGAAGCAAATGGCGGAGCGCTTAAGTCGCGTTGGTAGAGGTGCAGATCCCGAGCATCAATTGTCGTCAGACCTTGCATCAAAGTTGGCACAGCTGCGAGAAGATGGCTATGTGATGTTTGATCATCTAGTTGGCAGTGCTCAATTTGAGGCTTTGCGTGACAAAGTAAAGACTATGTACGAACATGATCTTGCTTTTTCTACGCCTTGCCTTGCTCAAAGTCGTATTGACTTCGATAGGGATGCTGATTTCATAAGACAAAACTTTTTGGTGTCACACAACGAGTTAGAGTTGCGCGACCTCGTATTCCATCGCGATGCAGTGTCGTCATACGAGCAAGTCATTGCAGATTTTGCGCCATCGACTCTGACATTGGATATGCCGCGCCTTCCAGGATTTTACGACCTTTGGCTAGACGAAAACGTTTTGCAAGTGATTGAGGCTTACATGGGATTTGCGCCAGTGTTGCGCGAGGCTTATATTCGTCGGAATTTTCCCTGCCAATATACTGTGATGAATCACAAATGGCATCGTGATACGAACCATCAGGACCATTTGTTAAAGGCATTTATTTTCTTCACTGATTGTGATTTAGAAACTGGCGCCCATCATTTTGTTGCTGGTTCGGTCAAGGACACAAAGTTTCGCGAGCAGCGGTATTTTGAAGATGCAGAGGTAAATGCCGCCTATCCCGTGGACTCTGGCAAACAGATTATCAGCACCGTTCCCGCTGGCACTATCATTCTTGAGGATACAAGGGGTTTACATAAGGCGGGGATCCCGCAACGGGACTATCGCGATCTTGGCTTCGCAGTGTTTGTGCCGGGCAGTGTGTTGCATCGAGGTAAGGCGTTTTACAACACTGACCATGCAACGGTTGGCGCGCTAAGTCCTAGGCAGCAACGCTACATTCCGTCATCAAGCATCACGAAATAGAGGGTCACATGCAAAGAACAGTGGTTATCACAGGTGGTAATAAGGGCATCGGTTTTGCGATTTCTGAAGCATTTATTGCTAGTGGGTATCACGTGGTTATTGGCTCGCGGAGCACAGACGGCCTGAGTAGACTTAAACCGGGGTCTTTCTCTCACATTGAAATGGATGTGCGCGATGAGCGAGGACATGTTGCCTTGTGCGAAGAGGCGTTGAAAAAAGGCGATGAAGTGTCGGCTTATGTCAACAATGCCGGCCTCTCGGCTTGGCGTCCCATCGGTGAGATTGATGACGCTTTTTTTGATAGGCTCATGAATATCAATCTCAAAGGTGCATTCTGGGGCTGTAAGGCCGCTGCCGCCGCAATGGCAAATGCTGGGGGTTCAATTATAAATATTTCCAGCATGGCGGCAAAGCGTGGCAGTGCAAACAACGCGATGTATTGTGCCACAAAATTTGGCATGAATGGTCTGACGCAGTCTTTATGCAAGGAACTGGGCCCTCAGAAAATACGGGTAAACGCATTGTGCCCAGTCTTGGTTGAAACAGATGGCCTAATAGAAGCGCTAGAGCAAGAGCATGCACCCGGGGCAAATGGGGCGCAGGAATTCTTGTCGAATTTTAAGAAGGCCAACGCGGCGCTTGGCCGGTTACCAAACGCCAATGATGTGGCGAATATGGCTGTATTTCTTGCCTCGGATGCAGCGAATGGATTTACTGGACAATGTATCAATATTGATTGTGGCGTTTTTCCTCAATAGGTTGTGGTGATATGACAGTAACAAAAATTGTAGGGGTGATCCCCGCCCATTTGGCATCGGTTAGGTTTCCTGGGAAGATTTTATTCCCATTTTTTGACCATCCGATGATCGAGCATGTCCGCCGTCGAGCCTTGTTGGCACGGGAGTTGGAGGATGTTTATGTTGCTACATGCGATGAAGATATTGCGAACGTGATTTCAGGCTACGGCGGTAACGTCATTATGACTGGGAACCATCATCTTAATGGTACAACACGTGTGGCAGAAGCGATTGCTGAAATCGATTGCACCCACGCCATTTTGCTACAAGGGGATGAACCTCTGCTGTTGCCTGAAATGGTTGAAAAGATGATAGGCGCTATAAATGCTAATCCATCTGGTGATGCGTGGAACGGGACGGGACCTCTGATATCTACCGATGAGCTGGATCGTCACTCGTTCGTGAAATGTGCAGTGGGGCGGGCTGATCACGTAACCTATTGTTTCAGGCGTAGCCCGGGTTTTGCGCCCTTTGATCAGCAAAGGCAATATATGCGCAAAGTTCTGGGTATAATTGCTTATCGACGGGATTTTCTGAAAATACTGCCATCGTTACAACCATCTCCGGCTGAAAAAACTGAGTCAATCGAACAATTGCGGATTATTGAAAATGGGTATGGGCTAACTTCGGTGCCATTTGATTTCAGTTTGCCATCGGTAAATGAGCCGGGGGAAGCCCAGGTGATAGTTGATCATATAGCGGCAGATGATCGTCAGAAGACTATTCTCGCGCAGACATTCCCGCATTAGTGATGCCCAAGAGTACGAAGAATTCTCCCCCGACAAAACGAGTGCAAGCGGCGTTTCTTGCTACACTTGGTGACAGACTATTCTCCCAACCTGTGCCAGATGAGTTGGTGGCAAATCACGCAAGTTATATTCGCGATGCAAGTGCCAAAACTATGGCACATTTCCATGCCTTTTTATCAAGTAGATCCTTGATATTTACATGGCTCCATTCTGCCCTCCTTGGACTTGCGACTATTTTGCGTGATGCTTTTCAGAGTAATTATTATAGCAACGCTAATCTAACTGGAGACACACGACCCTGCGATGTGTTGGTGATTTCCCATCTCACCAACACCTCACAACTTGCCGCACAGAATGATCCTTACTTTGCTGATCTGGCACAGCAACTTCAGGCTTTGGATGGATTGAAAACCACCACTTTCAGGGTGAACCAAGCCCGCACTCCCTTGCGAGGGGTTGAGCTTGGTACCGGACAATTGCTCGAATCTGGTCGGTTTGGGTTTCTTGAAGGATGCCAGACATGGATAGCAAACGCCTGCCAGTCGTTAGCTTTGTTGCGGCGCAGCTGTTGGGAAGACGATCCAGATTTCAAGCGGTTTCTGCGCTTTCTATCCTGCACTCAGATGGACCATCGCACCATGGCTGCTAGACGGATAGTAAAACGCGTTGGGCACGTCGTTTCTCTCGTTCAACCTAAGATCGTTGTTTTGACCTACGAGGGGTATTCTTGGGAGAGAGCATTGGCACAACAACTCCGGCGCCTCAACCCAGCGATTCAAATTTTGGGATATCAGCATGCAGTGATCTGTGGTGGCGCCCGTGCTATCAACAAGAAATTTGCTGGCGGGCTGTCGCCTGATCATATACTTGCTGCCGGTGATGCGATAACTGCGCGGCTTGTAGCGGAAAGTGACTACGAGCTAAGTGATTTTACCATCATTGGTAGCGCAAAAGCTACACATGTGAATGAAAGCCCCCAAGGCAATGCTTTAGTGGCTGTTCCTGAAGGCACCGTTTCGGAAACGGTGGTGCTGGCTGAATGTTTGAGTGCGGTGGCGCAACAGATGCCAGACATGCCTTGCATTTTGCGATTGCATCCCGCTTTGCCATGGGGGCGTATTAAAGCCAAAATTCGTGACTGGAATGCGAAATCATCTAATTTGTCGATATCCAATATTAGCCTTGACGATGATATTGGTCGTGCTGGATGGGTTCTATACCGTGGGTCATCAGTAGCGATTACAGCTTTGCTTGCGAATAGGCAGCCCCTTTTCTTTGATTGTGATGATAGTGCCGATACAGGTGACATTATTCCTGACGAAATTAGATGGCGTTGTATATGTAAAACGCCCGGTGAGGTGGTCGCAACTATCTTGGCAGATGGCGGTGAAAGCGGGCGTGACGATGAAGAGAGTAAGATCGGGCGACAATTTGCACAGCGCTATTATCGACCCCTTAATCACGATCTATTCAACAGCACTGTGAAGTCCTATTTATTATCGGATGAGGAGAATTTCTAACACCATTTTTTGATACGGCGGCGCATATGGGATTTTATCAGCGGTGTGACAGGCGTCCATCTCAACAGCCAAAATCCCAGCAGTCCCATATGATCTAGCACCCTCAGCAATCCCGTTGCTGGGGTTGTTTTGTATTGGCGGTTGTTTAGCGCAAAGTACAACTTCTTGGCTATGAGTATGATCTGATAATAGACGAACGAAGTGCTGCTGGTACTTGTCCATGAGGCGCGTTTGTGTTTTTCGGTCCACTTAAAATGTTCGCGTTCAAACTTGTCCCGACTGGCCCAACTTTGGCTATTCATATCCACGCGCCACGAGGCAATATGTTGTTTAACGATTGCAACCTTACCAACGGTACTCGTGCGCAAGAATAAGTCAAAATCCGCATTGTGACTGAAATCCGGGTCAAACCCGCCGCCAGCTTTTTCTGCCGCTTCGCGACGTATTGTCACACCGGGTAATGACAGAAAATAATGGCGTAAGAGCGCACTGGTGACATGCCCTTCTGGGGGGTAATGCCCCGCAAAAACTAGTTGTTGATGTTTAGCGTTTACCCACATGACATCTCCTGTGACAATTGCTACCTCTGGGTCAGCAAAAAGGGGAAGTTGAAGTGCAAGCTTATTGGGTTTCCATTTGTCGTCGACATCTAAGAAAGCGATAAAGTCCCCTGTCAAAAGAGGCCAAGAGCGTGCGCGTCCGCCACCCAAATCGGTGTGGTTAGGCGCAAGATAATATTTTATACGGGGATCATTATAGGATTGAACGATTGAGGCCGAGCCATCGGTTGAACAATTGTCCCAGAAGATTAACTCCCAATCCTGAAAACTTTGCGCCACGATGCTATTAATGGCCTCACGCAGATATTTTTCACCATTGAAACAACACATCTGAATGCTGACAGCTGGCATTGTCTACCCGCTACTTCTAATGGACTCAGTGGTGAGGCGTAGCCCATCTTGCAGTGATGTTTTGGGACGCCATCCAGTGGCGGCTGTAATTGCTTCAATATTTGCGTACAGCGCCATACTTTCGCCAACCCTGTAAGGCTTGCCGCCAAAATTTGCTATTCCGCCTCCTGTCACCTTTATGACAGTTTCGATGACTTTGCGGACAGATGTGGCTTCCCCTGATGCAATATTAAATATTTTGCCATAGTGGGTGTTTTGATCAAAAAGACTAATGACGCCATCGCAAAAATCATCGATATAGAGAAAATCGCGAAGTTGCTCTCCCGGACTTGTGTCAAAATGTCTATCATTGAGACTTTGTTGGATTAAAAAGGGAATAAGGCGGCTCAGCGACTGTCCTGGTCCATAAACCAAGAAAGGCCGCACAACCACACCAGGAAAGCTTTCGTTACGTGCGAGCATTTGAATCAGGTGCGTGTTACAGAGCTTTGCGAGGGAATAAGGTGCAACCGGCTGTTCACGTGCGGTTTCGGATTGTGGCGCTACCGTATCACCATATTCATCGCTTGTTCCAATTTGAACAAAAGTTCGAAGTGTATTCCTATCAACACCGTTAATGAGTGTTATCGCACATTTAGTATGGGCCTTAAAGACATCCAATCCGCCATTCTCAATAGTGCTATGATCGATATAGCCAGATAAATTGATAACGTATTCAAAGTGAATGTTCTCAACTGCACTCGCGAGCGGTGTCTTTGACAAGTCAGTAAAGATGACCTTCACGCCATTCTTCACCAAATTTGAGCACGTTCTTTTAGATGTGCCGAGCGCAATAACCTCATGGCCTAATTTGGCCAGTTTAATGGCTAATTGTTGCCCAATGAACCCGGTTCCGCCAGCAATCAATGTCCGCGACATGGCGTTAGGACTCCTGAAGTTGGGCCGTGGCGGTGGCGCTGTAGGATTTGATTTGATCAAGGCTAAATGTGCGGGCATCGAAATCTGGGTTAGTTGAATAGGCGCGATACCAATCAATTGTATTGGCCACTGTGTCTTTGTAATTCCACGTTGGGAACCAATTTAGTTCGCGATGAGCTTTATCACAGGAAAGCTTTAGCAAGCCGGCTTCTGGTGCAGCTAGTTTTTCAGGGTCGCTTTCATCGCGCCAAGCACTCTCCGGCCAACGCGCGCTCATAGATGATAATAACTCCTGAACATTTTGCGTTACTTCTGATGCAGGGCCAAAATTATAGGCTTGGTGATTGATACTTTGGGTGCCTGATAGAGCCAGTTCTGCTAGCCGTAAATAACCGCTCAATGGTTCTAGTACATGCTGCCACGGTCGTGTTGCTAATGGGTTTCTGATCTTTGCAGGCGCCCCGGCGTGCCATGCCCTAATACAATCAGGCACAATCCGATCTTTGGCCCAGTCACCCCCGCCGATGACATTGCCGGCCCGACCAGTTGCGATGATGGTTTCAGCTTTGTCAAAATAACAACGAAGAAATGAATTAATTACCAGTTCTGCAGCGGCCTTTGACGCACTGTATGGGTCTTTTCCGCCCATCGGGTCAGTTTCTCGGTAACCCCATGCCCATTCGTTATTTTCATATACTTTATCACTGGTTATTAATATTACCGCTTGGATTTTGGGATAGTCTTTCACAACGTCCAAAAGAGTTGCAGTACCCATTGTATTGGTTTGGATGGTTGCCAATGGCGCCCGTAACGAGTCGTGAACCAACGCCTGCGCCGCCAAATGAAACACAACATCAGGCTTGAACTCGTTAACCACATTTGCAAGTCGATCGCGGTCACATATGTCACCTAGCTCATGACGTATGCTGGACTCTAAATTCAGTAATGAAAAATGTGATGGATCATCAAATACGCAGTCAGAGTAACCACATAATTCTGCACCAAGGCTCTGAAGCCATAGTGAGAGCCATGATCCTTTAAAGCCTGTATGGCCGGTGATTAGAATTTTTTTATTCTGAAACACGCTGTCAAACACAGAAATTTATCCTTTTAGCCAAGGTGCTGGACTTTCCTGCGCCAGCCTTTCCAGCAAAACTTTGTCACGCATTGTGTCCATGCATTGCCAAAATCCATCATGCAGAAAGGCTTTAAGCTGTCCCTCTGCCGCGATTGTTTCTAGTGGTGCTTTCTCTAGAATTGTTTGATCATCATCGATGTAGTCGAAAATTTCTGGCTCAAATACAAAAAACCCGCCATTGATCCATCCCTGACTTGACTGCGGCTTCTCCTCAAATTTTTCAACAAAAGAACCGTCTAAGATCAATTCGCCAAAACGTGCCGCGGGTCGCACGGCCGTCACGGTCGCAAGTTTTCCGTGACTTCTATGAAAGGCAAGAAGCGCTTGTAGATCAACATTGCATAGCCCATCACCATATGTCAGAAAAAAGGTTCCTGTCGGTTTGATATAGTCCTTTAACCGAAGTATGCGCCCCCCCGTCATGGTGGCGGCGCCAGTGTCGATTAAATCCACCGACCACTCTTGAGTATGACTAGATTTGGTGGTCACATCGCCGTTACTTAAGTTCACGGTGAAATCACTAGCACGTGAATGGTAGTGCAAGAAATAATCTTTGATGAATTCGGCTTTGTAGCCAAGGGCAAGGGTGAAATCGTTGAAGCCAAATCGTTCATAACATTTCATTAAATGCCACAATATAGGCTGGTTGTTGACCTCGATCATCGGCTTTGGACGAGTTCCAGTCTCTTCGCTAATGCGTGTTCCCAAGCCACCGCACAGAATGACGGTTTTCATAAGTCTATACCCCCGAAATTTAATTATCTGACCATACATGCTCAGTCTACCAAAGGGTAGATGTATATAAAATATTTAATGCCGCAAGTGATAGCATGATGATTTGATTATACTATTCATAGTCCTTCAGTAGATTTAAATACGAACGGTGCTGCTCTTTGTTCAACGGCTGGCGCAGTGCTCTATCGTAAATAAAACTCATCATAAATTTAGGCAATAAGCGCGGTATCACCCGCATTAGCATCGCTGTTAGTAAAGTCATGGTGGTTGTGTATCCCGCCTGCCAGAAATGATGATGAATGTTCCACTCTTCATATAGATAGGCTATCCCAGACCGCCGGGAAATTTGCCTGTGATCAAATCGAACTATAACCAACGTACGGTCAATATTTTTGAACATCGCTCCGTAAAACAGCATACGGTGCCATAATTCATAATCCTCAAAACCGGCCCTGATTGTGGTGTCATAATTGCCGGCAGCAACCACGGTTGCGCGGCGCATTAAGACGGTAACATGGTTGATCCTATTTCGAGTTTGCATGCCACGCTTTATGTCGTCATGTGCCAACGGCACAGAGCGCATTTTTGGTGCAGAATCATTTCTAAGTTCAATGATCTGGCCGCCTAAAACATCAATATCACCGTCAGCCCTCAACGTTTCCACTTGCAAGGCTATCCTGTCCGGCACGCTGATGTCGTCATCATCCATCCTCAGAATAAACTCGCCTGAGCAGGCTGCGACGCCTTCATGTAGGGCATGACCCAACCCCTTATTATTGTTACAGCGGACAACTTTAATGGGGGGAGAGGTGACGTTTTTCGCCGTTTTATCTATTGATTGTTCTACTGGATCTGGAATTGGGCCATCAAAAACGATGACAATTTCATGCGCAGGATGAGTTTGTCTCAAAATTGACGCGAACGCGCAATCGAAATAGGCGGGGTTCGTGCCCGCATAAACCGCCATCAAAACTGAAATAGACGGGTTTTTCGGCTGTGGAGGCAATTTTTGTTGTCCCATGCGGCGTCCTATCTAGATTGTTTCTTGTGCAATTCATAACACGGGATGCTTATGCTAATGATATAGGTAATCACGTTGAATCACCCAGAAAAATAATGAGAAATGTGGTATTTCGTGGATCTGTCATTTACGAAGGTGTATGTTTTTCTATGTATTTTGCTTAGATGCGGTCTCCATGAAGGCAACTTTCACATTCGTTGGTGCGGCGCACTTGGACCAGACAATCGGTCTAATTGGTGCTGTTCATATGCATCGTAGTAATCCATCGGCAACCAGCGTGACGCCCGGTGGGGTTGCGGCGAATATAGCCCGCTACATCGCGGCGCATCATGTGGTAAAGGGCCATAGCCCGCATTTCATTGGCGTTGCAGCGTCAGGTCAGACATCAATTGTTGAGCGTGATTTTGCGGCGTGGAACATTCGTGCACATTTGGTTGAAAAGGATGCGGGCCCAGCGTCCTACACTGCCGTGATAGATCAAACTGGCGATCTGATAATCGGTGCAGCGGATATGGCGCTTTATGATCTGGTGACGCCAGATGATATCGTGGACCGTTTGCCTAGTACGGGCATTGTGATTATTGATGCTAATTTTCCAGCGGAAGTATTGGTCGCGATTGCAGATGCATTGCCGATGGCCGTTTCATTATATGCGGGTGCAACGTCCATAAAAAAGGTATTACGCCTAAAATCTATTTTATCAAGGCTGGATGGCCTTGTGCTAAACTGGGCAGAAGCGATTGCGTTGACCGGAGGTGTCGATCCATCAGCCATGGCATTGACAGTGACAAGTCAGATGCGACCGCATGGTTTCGCATTGATCAGTGACGGTGACAAAGAGGCCACCTTAGCTCAAAGTGGGATGGTAGTGTCCCGAACGCCACCATCTATTCAGCCTACAAATGTTAATGGCGCTGGTGACGTCATGGCGGCGGCGCTGTTTGCAATGGCGGGCGATGGCGCACGTAAAGCCGGTTCGAGCAAAGAGGCGCTACAACAACTACTTGATGATGCCATTATCGCTGGGGCAGCTTTTGCGGCGGGAGAGAGTAATGTCTGAGTTAAAATTCACCGATGAAGTAGTTGCTGCTAAATCTGAGGGCGTTGGTATTGTGGCGCTTGAATCTACCCTGATCAGTCACGGTTTGCCGCATCCTGACAATATTGCTGTTGCGAGCGGTGCTGAGGATGCTGTGCGGGCGGCTGGGGCCGTTCCGGCAACGATGGCGGTTCTTGA
>ENA-OUOG01004693-OUOG01004693.1-marine-metagenome-genome-assembly--contig:-NODE-4693-length-11592-cov-2.633261_pt1 | contig 11592 bp, 11 predicted proteins | sample MGYA00248635_ERZ508505 | MGnify/ENA primary metagenome ERZ508505 (study PRJEB26176, sample SAMN06267871) | marine metagenome | isolation source: Saanich Inlet, British Columbia, Canada | place: Pacific...
CCCTCCAGGCCTTCAGCCTGTCGCGCCTCTTGTTCGTCTTTCCCCTCCAGGCCTTCAGCCTGTCGCGCCTCTTGTTCGTCTTTCCCCTCCAGGCCTTCAGCCTGTCGCGCCTCTTGTTCTTCGTCCCGCTCGCTCACCTCAGCAGGTGGCACCACACGCACAGTTCCATTCTCGAAGTCGATTTCAGGCACAACTTCTTCGGTAAATGGCACATAGTAAGTGGCGGAACCCGATTTTGGCTCAATCTCGATCATGTCACCGGCTCCAAAGTTTGGAACATCTTTCACAGTCCCAATGATCTCGCCATCGATGAGTATCGACATGCCAATCAGGTCTGACACATAGAACTCATCTTCGTCCGGGTCTGGAAGCTTCGCGCGATCAACATAGAGTTCCAAGCGATTAAGCGCTTCAGCTTCCTCTCGCGAATTGACGCCCTCAAACTTGACCACAAGCATGTTTTTCTGGGGCCGCATTCGCTTGATCTTGAATTTGCGACCATCCTCGGCTTCAAGTTTTCCGTATTGATCCAGCATGTCCGGATCACCGAACGGCTTCACCCGCACCTCGCCCTTAACGCCATGTGCGCCGCCAATTTGTGCCAGTAGGATTTTGGTATCAGTCATTCAGGGTTCTCAAACAAAAAACGGGTGGCCATTGACCACCCGCTTCTTAACACATTTGTTAAGCGCCAAACTACTCGGATTTCGCTTCTTCTTCAGCAGGCGCTTCCTCGGCAGGTGCTTCTTCAGCAGGGGCTTCCGCTGCAGCTTTTGCTTCAGCCTCCGCAGCTTCAGCTGCTTCTTTTGCTTCCTGCTCTTTGGCTTCCTTTTCAGCAATGCGCTCTTGGGCTTTCTTGCCAGGCTGTGCTTTTTTCGGGTTGTTGCGCGGCTCACGCTTCAAAAGGCCTGCATCATCAAGGAAACGCAGAACCTTGTCTGTCGGCTTGGCGCCTTCACCAAGCCAGTGTTGAGCGCGTTCCGTGTTCAGAACCACGCGCTGCTCATTGTCTTTTGCAAGCAATGGGTTAAACGTGCCAATCTTCTCGATGAAGCGGCCATCGCGAGGCGCACGAACGTCAGCTACGACGATTGAATAAAACGGGCGCTTCTTAGAGCCGCCGCGGGCCAATCTGATTTTGGTTGCCATTGTTAATTCTCCTTGGGATTTCTCTGAATAGCGTTACGACCCGTCACGGGCCTGTTTGTGATGCTGGATGACCTCTGCAATGATGAAATTGAGAAGCTTCTCCGCAAAGTCCGGATCGAGGTTTGCGTCTTGTGAAAGTTGACGCAAACGCGCGACCTGTTTCTTTTCACGCTCCGGATCGGAGGGTGGAAAATCGTTTTGTGCCTTGAGCACACCAACTGCCTTGGTGGTGCGAAACCGTTCGGCAATAATATGAATGAGCGCCGCATCAAGATTGTCTATCGTGCCGCGATGCTGATTAAGTTGTTCTTGAGGGGTCATCGCTTGCCTCCAAACTTGCCGCCACCCGGCACTTTAATGCCCATTTCCTGAGCCATTTTCTGGATTTCCTGCGGGCTCATCTTGGAAAGGTCAGGCATGGCTCCTCCGCCCGGCATACCGCCCATGCCACCGGGAAGACCGCCCGGCATGCCACCGCCACCGCCAAGCAATCCGCCAAGGCCGCCGCCACCCATCATGGAACCAAGACCGCCCATAAGGCCTTTCTTGCCACCCATTTTCGACATTTTGCGCATCATGTCGCCCATCTGGCGATGCATCTTGAGAAGTTGGTTCACTTCCTGAACAGAAGAGCCGGACCCTGCAGCGATACGCTTTTTGCGGCTTGCATTCAAAAGCTTTGGTGCCTTGCGCTCCTTGCGCGTCATCGAAGAAATAATGGCCTGCTGCTTGTTGAAAATGCCGTCATCCATGCCAGCTTCTTCAATCTGCTTCTTCATTTTGCCAATGCCCGGAAGCATGCCCATGATGCTGCCCATGCCACCAAGCTTTTTCATCTGATCAAGCTGGTCGGAAAGGTCGTTCAAATCGAACTCGCCCTTCTGCATGCGCTTGGCCATCGCTTCGGCTTTTTCCTGATCAATGGATTCTGCGGCCTTTTCAACCAGTGAAACCACATCACCCATGCCAAGAATACGGTCAGCAATACGGCCAGGATGGAAGTCTTCCAGCGCCTCCATCTTTTCGCCAGTACCAATCAGCTTGATCGGCTTACCCGTAACTGCACGCATGGAAAGGGCTGCACCACCACGCCCATCACCATCAATACGGGTGAGAACCAGACCGGTAATGCCAACACGGTCGTTAAAGTTCTGCGCAAGATTGACCGCATCCTGACCCGTTAGTGAATCCACAACCAACAGGATCTCGTGCGGATTGCCAGCCTTTTTGATGTCTGCCATCTCAACCATGAGCGGCTCGTCAATATGCGTCCGGCCAGCAGTATCGAGGATGACAACATCATAGCCACCAAGCTTCGCGGCTTGCTCCGAGCGCGCGGCAATCTCGACCGGCGTCTGGCCTTCAACAATCGGCAGCGTATCAACACTGATCTGTTCACCCAATTGACGAAGCTGTTCCTGAGCGGCAGGGCGCTTGACATCCAAAGATGCCATAAGAACTTTTTTCTTCTGCTTCTCAGTCAGCCGCTTGGCAATTTTTGCAGTCGTTGTGGTTTTACCAGAACCCTGCAAACCCACCATCATCAGGGTAACAGGCGGTGCTGCTGCAAGGGAAATCGGCTCCGCATCCGACCCAAGCATCTCAACCAGTTCATCATGAACGATCTTGACGACCATCTGACCCGGCGTAACGGATTTTACGACTTCCGCACCAACGGCCTTTTCACGAACCTTGTCAGTAAAATCACGAACCACATCGAGCGCCACATCGGCTTCAATCAGCGCGCGGCGAATTTCGCGCAGCGCAGCAGAAACATCTTTCTCGGAAAGCGCACCGCGTTTGGTGAGGCCCTCGAAAATTCCGCTTAAGCGATCCGACAGTGATTCAAACATCTATTCTTCCTTTGTATTCCCGTACCAAATGATATGGGAACCAGTTTACCCCAAACCAGAAACCAAACCAAAAAAGCACCTGAGGGCGCAACGCGCTGTCAGGTGTTTGCCAGGGGGATCTCTTTATACCTTTTCGGGTCCCGTTCAGCAGATCAATAATGGTCTCTTGCTTGAGATATTGGCGATAAACAGGGAAATCGGGAAAATGTCAAGGAAAACTGCTATCCTCCGGAAACACTCAAACGCATCTCTCCATTGTGAATAAAGCAAGTCTTGCCAAAATGTGACACATTAAGGGTGTTTGGCATTCGTATATTGGAAATCGTTGGCAGATTTGCATTCTTCTGGTCAAAAGACCTGTCAATCTGGGACAGTACAACAACCTTTGAGGATGACGCACCCGCCAGATTGGCCAGTTGTCCAACCTGGGTTTCAAGGTCAGGGTTCTCTCGCTTTTGATCAAGCAATTGAAGATAATCAATCACAACGAATGCGGGCCGTTTGAGATGCAAAATAATGGTCGAGATATAGTCTGCGCAAATATCATCCGAGGTTCTGATGTTCAGCATTCGGCCAAACTCGTCTGGCTTCATTCCTAGTCTATATAGCTGCTGAAGAACTTGTGCCTCTGTATATTCAAGGGAGAAAACGTATCCCAATTCACCGGCGCGCAATGCCTTCAGCAGCAACTGCAATGCCAATACAGTTTTCCCTTGCCTGGGGCGCGCACCCAACAACAAGAGATCTCCTTCATCCATACGTCTGAAAATCGTAGCAGCGTTCCGCTCTCTTTTCTCCCGAAAAGCCAGATGATGCCAATCAGGAAACCCTTGCTCGCGCGCGATCTGGTCAAGGGCCACGTTCAATGGCACGTTGTTTTGGCGAGAACGGGTTTTCGCCAGTCTCTTGAGTTGAAAAACAGGGGTATCAAAATTCATAGTATTTCTCTTTTCACAAAGGCTATTGTGTTCCCTCCTGTCCAATGCCCGAAAAGAGTGTCAGGTTTCAGTTGCCCCGCATGCCGATTGCTTTCCCGATGGAGGGGGGAGATTTGGGCAAACCAGAAGCACAAAATACCAACTGTGCGTTTCCCGATCAACCTGCCCATTGCTTCCTGCAGATAAGCACCTAAATCTTATGTGCCGGGGTCAATTGGAATTTTGCCTGTTGAGGACACCTGTAGGTATTATACTTAAAAGGGCAGTCAAAACATGAAACGACGATCATTTCTAAAGTGGCTGGGCCTTGGTTCGATTGGTCTGTTTGGAGGAGGCGCGGCATACACCATGTATGACCCTGAAAATTACTATTACAACGGGCCAAAGTCAGATCATTTTGATGGGAAAGTGTTTTTCAATCCCGAGGGCGTGAAACCGCGCAAACTGTCAGAAGTCCTGAAGTGGCAACTTTCCGGCGGAAAGGCGAAATGGCCCGCCATGTATCCAAGTCCCTTCGATGGCGCAAAGCCCAAGCCTCGGGTTGAGGGGGCAAACATTGAAGTGACCATGGTTGGTCATGCCACACTGCTGATCCAGTCAGACGGACTGAACTTTATAACCGACCCGGTATTTGTCGAACGCGCTAGCCCTGTTCAATTTGCAGGACCCAAACGGGTTAATCCACCCGGAATTCGATTCGAGGACCTTCCACCCATCGACTATGTGCTGCTATCGCACAACCATTATGATCATCTGGACCTCGCCTCGCTCAAACGGTTAACCGAGGAGCACGATGCAACAATCATCTGTCCATTGGGCAATGATACGATTGTCAAAACCAGGGCCAAAAATGCGCAGTTTATCATTGGGGATTGGGATGGTGTCATCGAACTGAAAAACGATGTGAAAGTGCATTTCACGCCTTGCCATCATTGGTCTGCCCGCGGCACCAAGGACCGGCGCATGGCACTTTGGGCCGCCTTTCTACTGGAAACCCCTGCCGGGAAAATCTACCATATTGGCGATACCGGTTTTCACGACGGCATCAATTACAAGGCACTCTTTGAAAAACACGGTGCAGTTGATGTGGCTATTTTGCCCATCGGCGCCTATGAGCCACGTTGGTTCATGAAAGGCCAGCATCAAAACCCGGATGAGGCGGTTCAAGGACACAAGCTAATTCAGGCAAAGGTTTCCATTGGGCATCACTGGGGAACTTTCCAACTCACCAACGAAGCAATAGAGGCGCCGATTGAGGCACTTGCTGTTGCAAAGAAGGATCATGATCTGGCCGAAGAAGAATTTGTTACCCTTCGCCCGGGCCAAAGTTGGAGCAAAGCATACCCAACAGCCTAGCTTTCCTTTGCAATTTCGCTCATTCGGCATTATCTGAGTGACCATGAGTGAAATGAACGTACCCTTCTGGAAAATGAACGGCGCCGGCAACCAGATCATCGTAGCCGACATACGTGAAACCGCGTCCAAAATTTCGTCCGAGGCAGCGATCGCGCTCGATCAGAATTCGGAAACAAAGTTCGACCAGATCATGGAAGTGCGAAAACCCGGTACACCAGGCGTTGATGCCGACATCCGCATTCTGAATTCAGACGGCAGCGAGGCGGAAGCCTGCGGCAATGGCACGCGCTGTGTGGTCTCATGGATGAACAAGGAAAACCCGAAAGATACATGGTTGTTTCGCACCAAACCGGGCTTGCTAAATGCCTCTTATGACAGTGACGCCAAAATTACCGTGGACATGGGTGTGCCAAAATTTGGTTGGGATGAAATTCCCCTTGAGGAAGAGTTCGCAGACACAACCGGAATTGAGCTGCAGGTTGGGCCAATTGATAATCCTGTTCTGCACACACCCAGCGTTGCGAACATTGGCAATCCGCATTGCATTTTTTGGGCACCGGAAGATGTCTGGACGTACGAGCTTGACCGATTTGGCCCGATGCTAGAGTTCCACCCGGTCTTTCCGGAACGTTGCAACATCTCAATCGCCAATGTGGTTTCGCGCAACCACATAATCTTGCGAACATGGGAACGCGGTGCCGGCATAACCCAAGCCTGCGGTTCAGCAGCCTGTGCAGCACTTGTTTGCGCGGTTCGCAAAGACCTGACAGACCCCGTTGCAACTGTGACACTTCCAGGCGGTGACCTGCTGATCGAATGGACTGAAAACGCCCGCATTTTGATGACAGGCCCTGCAGAGTTTGAATTTGCGGGCATGCTAAATCCTGTAACGGGCGAGTTCACCCGCGAGGCAGGTTAATGGCTGAGCAGGAAGAAACCGGCAATGAAAACCTGAAAGTTCTGACATTTGGGTGCCGCCTGAACGCATATGAATCTGAGGTCATGTTGCGTGAAGCCAAATCCGCAGGGCTGGAAACCCTGGCTGACGGTGCTGTTTTGGTCAACACCTGTGCCGTGACAGGCGAAGCGGTTCGGCAGGCAAAGCAAGCCATCAGGCGAGCCCGCCGCGAGAACCCGAACGCACGAATAATCGTTTCAGGTTGCGCAGCGCAAACCGAAGCCGAAGGGTTCGGTGAGATGGACGAGGTTGATCTGGTCATCGGGAACGAGGAGAAACTTCACGCCAGCAGTTATCGCGCCTTGCCGGACTTTGGCGTCAACGACACCGAGAAAGTTCGTGTCAATGATATCATGGAGGTGAAGGAAACCGCCCCTCACATGATCGATTCCCTTGGCGGACACTCTCGTGCATTTGTGCAAGTTCAAAACGGCTGTGATCACCGCTGCACATTTTGCATCATTCCCTATGGTCGGGGCAACTCACGCTCGGCCCCCATGGGCGCAATCGTGGAACAAGTGAAGAAACTGGTTGGGAATGGTTACCGTGAAGTTGTCTTGACCGGGGTCGACACCACGTCATACGGCGCTGATCTGCCGGGATCACCAACATTGGGAATGCTGGTTCAAAAAATCCTGACGCAAGTTCCTGAACTGCTCAGGTTACGGCTTTCGTCCATTGATTCAATCGAGGTTGATGAGCCATTGATGGAAGCAATTGGATCAGAAACCCGGTTCATGCCTCATTTGCATCTATCGTTACAGCATGGTGACGACATGATCCTGAAGCGTATGAAGCGCAGACACCTGCGCGATCATACGACAGAGTTTTGCAGTACCGTTCGCAGCATGCGGCCGGAGATCAGTTTTGGCGCAGACATGATTGCGGGTTTCCCGACCGAAACAGAACAGATGTTTGAGAACTCACTTTCCATCATCGATGAATGCGGTTTGGACTTCCTGCATGTCTTCCCCTTTTCACCGCGCCCCATGACCCCGGCAGCAAACATGCCGCAACTTGATCGCGGATTGATAAAGGAACGGGCAGCGCGCCTTCGAGAAGCAGGAGAAGCCGCATTTCAGAAACATCTCAATCGGGTTGCTTCGGGCAGACATCCAGTCCTGGTCGAGCGTGGCGGATTGGGGAGAACACCGCAATTCACAACCGTTATGACAGGCGACCTTCCACAGGGTGAAATTGTGGAGATGCGAATTTCAGGTCATAACGGAAAGCATCTTACAGGCGAAGCGATTCACGCAATTCAGGAAACGGTTTAAACGCAGTGGCTGAAGAAAAAAAACCCGGACTTCTAAAACGCATATTCTCATTCGGTTTTGGCAAAAAACAGGAAGCCGAACCGGAAGTGGAAGACACATCAGCTGCCGATGCTGCAGCAGAAGAAGAAACGGCGCGCATTGAAGCAGAAGCAAAGGCTCAGGCTGAAAAAGAAGCCGCAGAAAAAGTAGAAACGGAACGGATAGCATCAGAAGCAGCGGCAAAAGAAGAAGAAGCACGTCTTGCAGCTGAGAAAGCTGAACTTGAAAAGCAGGAAGCGCAAAAGAAAGCAGACGCCGAACGCAACGCCGCCGAGAAGGCAAAGGCAGCAGAAGAAGAAAAGGCAAGACAAGAAGATGAAGCCCAGCGCAAAGCTGAGGCTGAGGCTGCAGAGAAATTAAAAGCCGAGGCAGAGCGGCTGGCTGCTGAGAAGGAAGCAAAAGAAGCCGCTGAACGCGAAAAGGCCGAAGCCAAAAAGCAAGCAGCTGCAGATGCGAAACGTGCGGCAGACGAAAAAGCTGCAAAAGAAAAAGAAGAAGCAGACCGTAAGGCGAAAGAGGCTGAGGAACAGCAGCGCTTGGCCGCTGAGGAAGAAGCGGCTCGACGAGCAGAAGAAAAAGCCGCCGCAGATGACGCGGCGAAACAGGAAGCAGAACGCGCTGCTGCGGAGAAAGCCAAACAAGAAGCTGCACAGGAGCTTGAAGAGCAAACTTCGCAAGATCAGCCGTCGTCGGACGATGCGCCAGATGAAGCGGAACGCAAGGAGGGCTGGTTCAAGCGCATGCGCAAGGGCCTTGCGCGTTCGTCCAGCAACCTGACAGAAAATATTACCTCGGTATTCACCAAGAAGAAGCTGGACGAAGACACGCTTCAGGACTTGGAAGACATCCTCATTCAGGCAGACCTGGGCGTTGATACCGCGATGAACATTACAGATACGCTTGCTTCCCAACGCATGGGCAAGGATGTGACGGACGAAGAAGTTCGCCAGGTTATGGCGGATGAAATCACCAAGACATTGGAACCCGTGGCTCAACCCCTGGAATTGGACCTGGAACACCAACCGCATGTCATTCTGGTAGTTGGCGTCAATGGATCGGGCAAAACAACGACCATCGGTAAAATCAGCCAGAAACTCTACGACGCAGGCTTTTCAACCCTTCTAGTGGCGGGGGACACATTTCGTGCAGCGGCAATCGAACAGTTGCATATTTGGGGAGATAGAACCCAAGCACCCGTGATGTCGCGTGAACATGGTGCAGACGCAGCAGGTCTTGCATTTGATGCATACGCCGAAGCAAAGGCGCAGCGAAAAGACGTGATGCTTATGGACACGGCCGGCCGTTTGCAAAACAGAAAAGAATTGATGGATGAACTTGAGAAAATCATACGTGTTTTGAAAAAACAGGACCCCAGCGCCCCTCACACGGTTTTACTAACGCTTGATGCCACAACCGGACAGAACGCATTGAATCAAGTGGAGATTTTCAAGGACGTTGCCGGGGTAAACGGGCTTGTCATGACAAAACTTGATGGCACAGCAAGGGGCGGGATACTTGTCGCGATCTCTGCGAAACATAAGTTACCTGTATATTTCATTGGCGTGGGTGAGCAGGTCGAGGACCTTGAACCCTTTGAGGCTGATGTGTTTGCCAAGGCAATTGCTGGACTGGACCAAGAGTAATGAGCGTAGAACAACCAACCGAAGCCCGCCCACCGCTAAACCAGTGGGCAAAACTGGCACTGGAAACCGGGCCATTGGTCGTGTTCATCATGGCCAACAACAATGGTGACAAGCTTGCAGAGATGTTTCCAATATTGGCTCAGCTAGGCGGAAAGATTTTCGTCGGCACTGCCTTTTTTATGGTGGCGATGACCATATCATTGATCATTACCTGGTTTTACGAACGACGTGTTGCGCTTATGCCGTTGATCACCTTTGTCATGGTGGTGATCTTCGGCATGTTGACGCTCTATCTGCAGGATGAATTCTTCATCAAGGTGAAACCAACCATCATCAACACCATGTTCGGCGTGGCCATTCTCGGCACTCTTTTCCTGTTCAAAGTACCCGTTATGAAGCTGCTGTTCGATGGCCCCTTCAAGCTTGATGACACAGGATGGACCAAACTCTCATTCCGTTGGGGCTGCTTTTTCCTGTTCCTGGCTGTCGTCAATGAAGTTGTCTGGCGTACTCAGACAACTGATTTCTGGGTTGCCTTCAAATTATGGGGCGTCATGCCGATGACCATGATCTTCATGTTGTTCCAATATCCGGTAATGATGAAGCACGGGCTGGAAGAAGAGGAACCAAGCTGAGACATGGTTAGCCCAATCTCCTGCTAGGCACCCAGGCATAGCCATTTTCACACAGAATGAAACATTCGCGCAGGCCATGAGGTTTGTCCGTTGGCACTTCAAGCATTGTGGATGCATGTGAATGCGCTTCTGCCTTTCCAGCAGCCTCATCCGGGTCGGTCTCGTAAAGGCGTATTTCGATCCCGCCGCCCCTTGCACCATTTTCAGGCAATAAAGAAGGTAGCGGATGGCTATGATAGGTGCCGTCTGAATGAAGCTGAAACACATCATCGCCATAAGTCATGATTGCGAAGTCGCCAGTCACTTGATGCGCCTTCATGCCAAAAACATCACGCAGAAAAACGGCCATGCTTTGGACGTCCTTTACGAGGAGATTAATGCCAATGCCCCGTAGGGATTTGCCGAATGTGTCGGCATCAACCGTCTCATAGTCCATGCTGCACTACATTTTGTTTCATTCCGCAACCTGCCTGATCTGTGAAGCCATTTCAATGAACTGACCGGCAAGCGGGTTGGTCTTGCGCCACACCATGCCAATGGTGCGTTTCGGCTTGGGGTCTGCAAACCGCTGAGTGAAAACATCAGCGGATCGCGTCTCAATGGCAACCGCCATTTCAGGAATAAACGTTACCCCCATCCCGGCACTCACCATTTGTACAAGCGTCGAGAGCGAACTTCCATCTAGTGTCTCGCGCGGTCTGCCTGCAGGGATGCTGCAAAAGGAAAGTGCCTGATCACGAAAACAGTGGCCTTCTTCCAGAAGCAGCAGCTTCATTTCCCGCAAGGATTCCTGGTTCGGCGGCGGTTTGTCTTTGTCGGCATAGGCGCGCACCAAGACAAACTCTTCTTCAAACAGCTTTGCCTCGTCGAGATTGTTCTCCGAAACCGGAAGTGCCAGAACCGCTGCATCCAAACGCCCGCTGGAGAGTTCCTCTACCAGTTTTTGCGTTTGCGTTTCGCGAACATGAACCTCCAAACCCGGATAGGACAGGGCAAGTTGCTTGATGATATCCGGCAGCAAATACGGAGCTATGGTGGGAATAATTCCAAGTCGGAACTGGCCTGACAAGTGACCCTTGGCAGCCCGCGCAATGTTTCCCAATTCATCGACAGACTGCAACACACTACGCACCTGTTGCACAAAGTGCTCGCCAAAGGCAGTCAGACGCACCTGACGGGCAGACCGTTCGAATAACAAAGTGCCAAGCCCGTCTTCAAGCTCCTTGATCTGCATGGACAGCGCAGGTTGGGAAACCGCGCAATGTTCGGCCGCCTTGCCAAAGTGTCCCTCACGTGCCACCGCATCAAAATATCTCAACTGTTTCAACGTGAAATTGTTCATAAGTTTTTCTTATCAAAATAATTAGAAAATTCAACTTCTCCTGATGATTAGAACTGTTATAATCTCACGCTATATAAAAGTATAAGCCGGACCAGTCTGGCACACCAACCCCCATATGACGGAGCACCACCATGAATGAGATGAGCGTAAACACGGCCGGAAAATGCCCGGTAATGCATACCGGACTTTCAACCGGAAGCACTGCAAACCAAAGATGGTGGCCTGAACAGCTCAACCTCAAAATTCTGAACCAGAACTCCCCAAAGGTGGACCCGATGGGTGAAACCTTTAACTACAAGGACGAGTTCCTGAAGCTCGACTTCAAGGCCCTTAAAAAAGACCTCGCCGATTTGATGACGGATTCACAGGACTGGTGGCCTGCGGATTACGGCACATATGCCG
>ENA-OUOG01004695-OUOG01004695.1-marine-metagenome-genome-assembly--contig:-NODE-4695-length-11590-cov-6.037783_pt1 | contig 11590 bp, 8 predicted proteins | sample MGYA00248635_ERZ508505 | MGnify/ENA primary metagenome ERZ508505 (study PRJEB26176, sample SAMN06267871) | marine metagenome | isolation source: Saanich Inlet, British Columbia, Canada | place: Pacific...
ATCGAACCCTCATCACCAGCTTGGAAGGCTGGGGTAATAGCCTTTATACGATACCCGCAAGCTATTAATTTTGATCATGATTTTTGATAATCAGATCTCGCACTCAGTGGCTATGTGCATACCTTGTGCATACTTAGGTCGGTTGGACTCAATCGCTAAGAGGCGGCGAGTATACTGACCCATTGCTATTTCGGTCAATGTTCTCATTGGATCTCGCCACATACTATTATTGCTGAACAATGCAATTAAAGAGTCTGATATCGGTATTCGCACCAATTGGATTGCCGTTTTCATCTCTTTCAAAATGAGAAAATCTCATGGTGGCATCAAACACTCCAAGTGGTGAAATCCCCTTGAGCCAGAAATCAATAGTTTTTTGACCCACGGATATTTGCTGGACAAGTTCACCGTCAAAGTTATATCCGGTGATTTTCCAAGGTTTGTGATCTGGACCGTGACTTAATGATTTCCACTGACTTCTGGTGAAGTCTGCAACCCACGTTTGTCCATAATTTCTTGCGAAGCACCCGTTAAAAAATGACGACTTAGCATCTTGAGTAGTTGAAGCACAGTTCATGCTCACAACGTCGGTGCACTTGATCAGGTTAGCTTGCTTCCAAATAGGTATAGAAGGGTCTATTCCGTAAACTGTCATAGGTAACGCTGTTAAAAGGATCAGGATTTTTCTCATCGGTTGACATGACTCTCAAAAGGTCGGCATTCCTAAAGTATACGCACACGTACACGAGGGAAACGAAATATGGCGATTACAGATTCCATTAAGTGGCACATTGATGAAATAGATTATGAGTTGACCCGCAATAACGAGTGCAAAGAGATTCTGATTTTTCAGCGGGGTGACAACTTGCCCCATTTCTTTAGTGTGCAAGAGGCTTCTATGCTCTGCCTTCAGATGAGGCGAATCCTCAATCGCTCAGAATTCTATCTGGCATCCAAGCGCTGGGCGGACTCAAATAAGGGTTCCAAATGATGGCGCAATGGATCTTCTTGAACGAATTAGATCAAGCACGTCATCTGTACTTGGATGCATACAAGCAGTTGCATGGAGAGGCATCACCTTTAATTGAGGATAGGTATTGGGATGATCTTGATTGGCTTGAAACCGAGACAGATGAGCTGGTTACTAAGTGGGCTAAGACAAATTCATGAGGATGCGGTCTTAGTATTGAAATGAGGGGGCGGGCGAGGGTCACTCCCCCCACAGGGGATAATATAGATCAGCTGTCACACAGAAGTGGATTTCTAGGATGTAAACCACTTTTGGGGAGAAAATACCCGATTAATAGATGTAGCCATAGCATCCAGATTTTCAGCCGTAGGGTAAGCCAAGTTATTCATGGACAATGCATGGATAGATTTGATTTTTGAGACAAGGCTTTAATTGATGGTTGGCTATGAGTTGATAACTCTACTGAGTATGCAGGCCGGAGGCCGAAATACATGAATAGTTACCTAGCTAATCTAAGTCCCTGCTATCAAAACCTTGCTCGTCAGATAGAACAAGTGCCTGACAGCCAAAGTTACGTCAAGCGGAGTGCAGGTAAGTTACTTCCCGAAGTAGCTAGATCATTAGAGGACATCGTCCTGAAGGCTTTACCGCCTCTTATTCACAGGAGTTCAGTCACGACTAGTATCTCGCTGGATAAGAACTGGTATAGCTCTACCTATCAATACAACTCAGAAAAGTTCAAGTACAACACGTACATTGAACGAGCCTTTTGTAAGCTGATTGACGCAGGGTATGTCCAAGTCACTACCAAGGGTTGGCTAGATCGGAACACCGGTAACTCTGACAATACGAAGTATCGGCTAACTTCAAAATTCAAAGCGTGGTTCCACACTCAACTTGCAGATGTTGGGTTTGATGGAAAGCTGGAGGATCTCATCGTAGATCCGCTCCTATTGCCCAACCCGTACCCTCTTCGTGTACAAAAGCGTAAACAGGGCGACATATCCTCGCTTGAACCTCGGACTGAGAAGATTCCTTTTATCACGACAGCAAAGTCTGAGCAGATCTGCCTAGACATACAAAAATTAAACAAAGTGCTCGATCAGACATGGGTGGATTTAGATTTAACGGATTACCAGTGGAAAGAGTTGGATAAAGTGCTAGCAAAGCACAAAAAGAGGGATCGTCCGAGATTCATCCGGTTTAATGAAAAGCGGATCTATCGTGTATTCCATGATACGGATTTCAATACTGGCGGACGTTATTATGGAGGTTGGTGGCAGACCATCCCAAAAGAGTATCGTAAGCACCTGATAATCGACGGTAAGGCCACTGTAGAGGTCGACTACAGCGGACTTCATCCAGCTATCCTGTATGCAAAGGAAGGGCTGACACTACCCAAGGATCCTTACACTCCAATACTTGGACCGCAACACAGGGATCTATCTAAAAAACTATTCAATGCTCTGATCAATGCAAAGAAAGATCCAGAGGCACCACCGAGGGGTGTGAAGATTAGATTCCCTGACCAGCCACTGAACTGGGAGCAAATCAAAGAGCGGATCTACGAAATCCATGCGCCTATCCGAGAACACTTTTGTAAGGGTTCTGGTCTATGGTTAATGCATGAGGACAGTGTTTTAGCAACAGGTGTGCTACATCACTTTGCGAACATGGGTGTGCCTTGCTTACCGGTGCATGATAGTTTTATCGTTCATCATGGATACGAAGAAGACCTTCGTAAAAAAATGAGTGAGCTTTTTGCAGACAGGTATGGTTTTACGCCAAGTCTCAAAGACAAGGGTGTTATTTTCTATCGAAGTGATATTCCCAGTCGTGACACACTAGACGTGCAAGATATCTTGGCCGCTCTTGATACTCGGCAAGACCGTCGGTTAGAGGCGTTTAGAGAGTTGAGGCGACGAGATAATAAGTTGTCATAATGAAAGTTACTTACCCATACCCAGTTAATCCTTTGAGTGTTTCTGTATTTGTTGAGGTAATCCGTGTCTGAAGACCAAAAGAAAAAGCTAGAACAACAACTCTGGAACATCGCAGACACTCTGCGTGGAAAGATGGATGCGGATGAGTTTCGTGATTACATACTTGGCTTCATCTTTTACAAATACCTGTCCGAAAAAATGGAAGATTACGCCAATGAAATTTTGGCTGAAGATAACCTTACCTACTTCCAGATCATCGGCACGAGTGACGAATCGGATTATATCGAAGCCATAAGAGAGGAAGCGATAGAGAAGTTAGGTTACTTCCTTCGCCCTGAAGAGCTGTTCTCTGAGATCGCCAAGCGAGGTGCTAACAGCTTCATTCTTGAAGATCTCACCAGCATCCTCCGTAGTATCGAACAGACCACAATGGGTACTGAGTCGGAAGATGACTTCGTACACTTGTTTGAAGACCTAGACCTGACATCCACCAAGTTAGGCAAGACAGTCGAAGCTCGTAACAAGCTAATAGTGCAGGTATTGGTACACCTCAACAACATCAACTTTGAGCTGAAGAACCACGATAGAGACGTGCTAGGTGATGCCTACGAGTATCTAATAGGCCAGTTTGCCGCAGGTGCAGGTAAGAAGGCGGGTGAGTTCTACACGCCACAGCAGGTTTCTAAGATACTGGCTAAGCTCGTAACTGTTGGTAAGACCAAGCTCAAGTCTGTCTATGACCCTACCTGTGGTTCTGGCTCGTTACTCTTGCGTGTTGCTAAAGAGGTGAATGAAGTCTCTAACTTTTTTGGTCAGGAGCTTAACCGCACAACCTATAACCTCGCTCGCATGAACATGATCATGCACGATGTGCACTATCGTAAGTTTGACCTAAAGCAGGACGATACGCTTGAGCATCCTCAACATATGGATCAGCGGTTTGAAGCAATCGTAGCTAACCCGCCATTCAGTGCGAAATGGTCGGCTAATGACCTGTTCATGAGTGACGATCGTTTCAGTCAGTACGGTAAGCTCGCACCGTCCTCTAAAGCGGACTTTGCCTTCGTTCAGCACATGGTCCACCACCTCGATGAAAACGGCACCATGGCGATTGTGTTGCCTCATGGGGTGCTATTCCGTGGTGCGGCTGAAGGTCATATCCGTAAGTACCTGATCGAAGACCGTAACTACCTAGATGCTGTAATTGGCCTGCCTGCCAACATCTTCTACGGAACATCTATTCCAACCTGTGTCTTAGTGTTCAAGAAGTGTCGTGAAGACAGCGAAAACGTGCTGTTTATTGATGCCTCAAATGAGTTTGATAAGGCCAAGAACCAGAACTACCTGACCGAAGAGAATGTTCAGAAGATCATTGATACCTACACCCACCGTGAAGCGATAGAGAAGTACTCACACCTAGCCTCACTCGCTGAGATCAAAGAGAACGACTACAACCTCAACATCCCTCGCTATGTAGACACCTTCGAAGAGGAAGAGCCTGTAGACCTAGCGGCAGTGAGTGCAGAGTTACAAGCACTAGAGGCTGAAATGACCACCACCGATGCAACGATCGCCAAGTTCTGTGAAGAACTGGGTATCGCTAAGCCGTTTTGATGGGGGTGGTGATGGGTAATGTACCGAAGTTGAGATTTAGTGATTTTGAGGGTGATTGGCAGACAACGAGACTAAATTCCTTGGTAACCTCAATTGACTCTGGCTGGAGTCCAAATTGTGACAGTAGACCTGCGAAATCAAACGAATGGGGTGTCCTAAAAACCACATCGGTTACATGGAGCGGGTACGACGAGAATGAAAACAAGAAGCTCCCTGATTCGCTCGTAGCGAGACCCAACATTGAGGTACAAGAAAACGACATATTAATTACTAGAGCCGGTCCAGTTAACCGAGTTGGAGTAGTAGCTTTAGTTTCCTCTACACGTCCAAAGCTCATGCTGTCTGATAAATTAATCCGACTCCGATCATGCAAAGAGGTGTATCCACCATTTCTCTCCCGCTCGATTTCGGGTGCGGGAGTACAGAAATATTTAGCGGCACGAAAGTCAGGCCTAGCCGAAGCCCAAGCAAATATTTCGCAAGACATCCTACGAAAAGCACCTGTAAAGGTTCCACCCACAAAGTTAGAACAACAAAAAATAGCTGACTTTCTAACTGCCGTAGACACCAAGATCGAACAGCTCACCCAAAAAGAAGTACTTCTTAAGCAATACAAAAAAGGCGTGATGCAGAAGATATTCTCACAAGAGATACGCTTTAAGGCGGATGATGGGAGTGAGTTTCCTGAGTGGGAAGATAATCATCTTTCCGATCTGGTGGATATTCAGAAAGGCTCCCAGCTAAACAAAGATACACTGACAGAACAGGGTACCTATCCTGCACTTAACGGGGGTATTAACCCTTCTGGTTATACAAATGACTGGAACACCGAATCAGGAACGGTAACAATTAGTGAGGGAGGTAACTCATGTGGTTACGTAAATTTAGTTAAAACACGTTTTTGGTCGGGCGGTCACAACTATTCATTACAGAAGGTTAAAGCTAGCACTTCCAGTCAATATCTCTACCAATACTTGAAGTTTTTAGAGCCGAAAATAATGAGACTCAGAGTGGGCTCTGGTTTGCCTAACATTCAGAAAGGTGATCTAAGTTGCTTTGAGATGAAACTGCCTTGCTTAAAAGAACAAGAAAAGATCTCAGGTCTATTGGGTGGTCTTGATGAAAAAATTCGGCGGTCACAAGAACAAATATCCTCAGCCAAAACCTTTAAAAAAGGCCTGCTCCAGCAGATGTTTTGTTAAGGGTTTTCAGTGTACCAAATTAGCCGTGAAACCAACGACATCGCCCAGATTAAAGTGCGACCACTTAACGAGCTTCGCTTTCGTGAGCGTGAACGTGAACGAGTGAGCATCTAAAACATGAGTCGTCAAAGCGAAGCCGCACTAGAAGATAAACTCCTCAACCAATTAATGCGTCAGGGGTACGAGGCAGTACCTATTCCTGATGAAGCGGCTTTGCTGGCTAACTTCCGTGTTCAGCTAGAGAAGCACAATAAGACGACTCTTAGCGACACTGAGTTCAGTCGTGTGCTGAACCACCTCAATAAGGGTAACGTTTTTGAGAAGGCGAAGATCCTGCGAGATAAGTTTGCTCTTCTTAAAGACGATGGGGAAACAAGCTACATCGAGTTCTTGGATAGTGAGCACTGGTGCCAGAACCGTTTCCAAGTCACTCAGCAGGTAACCATAGAGGGCAAATACAAGAACCGATATGACGTAACTCTTCTTATTAATGGCCTACCTCTCGTGCAGATAGAGCTCAAGAGACGTGGCATCGAATTAAAGGAAGCCTTCAACCAGATCAACCGCTATCAACGTCACTCATTCGGTTCAAATAGCGCACTGTTTAATTACGTTCAGATATTTGTGATCTCTAACGGAGTGAATACCAAGTATTACTCCAATAATCGTAAGCAGTCCTTCAAGCAGACCTTCTTTTGGGCTGATAAAGACAACAAGAACATCACGAACCTTGATCAATTTGCAGAGACGTTCTTGGAGAAGTGTCATATCTCTAAGATGATCTGTAAGTACATTGTATTGGCTGAAGTGCCAAAGATTCTAATGGTGCTTCGTCCATACCAGTACTATGCGGTAGAGGCGATTGTTGATCGGATTAAGAACACCCAGAAGAGCGGTTACATCTGGCATACGACAGGCTCAGGTAAGACGCTGACCTCATTCAAGGCGGCACAGATTCTTACCAAGCTCCCTGACGTGGACAAGGTAGTGTTTGTAGTAGACCGCAAGGATTTGGATTACCAAACGACTAAAGAATTCAACAGCTTCAGTGATGGCTCCGTCGACGGCACGGACAACACCCGTGTTCTGGTTAATCAGTTCCTGAGTAAACATGCTGATAAGAAAGGTGTCGCTAAAGACAGCAACTTGATTATCACGACGATCCAGAAGCTCAACACAGCGATCAATAAGCCACACTATCTCTCGCAGATGGAATCGGTAAAAGACAACAAGGTAGTGTTTATTTTCGACGAGTGTCACCGGAGCCAGTTCGGTGAGACGCATAAAAACATCACAGGCTTTTTCACTAACGCACAGCTTATTGGCTTCACAGGCACTCCTATCTTCCCTGAGAACGCTGTCGGTAACCAATACGGCAAGCGCACTACTGCCGAGCTGTTTGACTCCATCCTGCACAAGTACGTTATTACTGATGCGATCAACGATGACAACGTACTTAAGTTCTCAGTGGAGTACATCGGCAGGTATAAAGAAAAAGAAGATTCAGCAACAGAAGTAGATATCGAAGTAGAAAATATCGACATCAAAGAGCTTCTGGAGAGTGATGAGCGGATTGACAAGATTACTGACTACATCATCGCCAACCATGACCGTAAGACCCACTCTCGTGAACTAACAGCGATGATGTGTGTGAGTAGTGTTGATGTGCTATGCAAATATTACGAAGCCTTCAAGCGCAAGAACCACAAGCTCAAGGTGGCAACAATCTTCAGCTACAACGCTAATGAAGAAGATAGAGACGCCGATGGTATTTACGTGCTTGAGGATGCCATTGCTGAAGATGGAACAGATAGCCCGGTAAGTCAGCATAGCCGTGACAAACTGGAGAGCTTTATAGGTGACTACAACAAGCTCTTCGGCTCTCGCTTTACAACAAAGGATTCACAGAGTTTCTACAACTACTATAACGACATTTCTAAGCGGGTTAAGAACAGAGATATTGATCTGCTAATAGTGGTGAATATGTTCCTGACAGGCTTTGACTCACCCACGCTAAATACGTTGTACGTTGATAAGAACCTTAAGTACCACGGGTTGCTACAGGCGTTCAGTCGTACCAACCGTATCCTTAACGAGATGAAGAGTCAGGGAAACATCGTCTGCTTCCGTAACCTCAAGAAGAACACAGATGATGCGATAGCTCTATTCTCCAATAAAGATGCTAAAGACATCATCTTGATGCAACCGTATGACCACTATGTGGTGCAATTCAACGAGGAGGTAGCGGAGCTTCTAAAGGTTGTGCCGACAGTGGATAGCGTTAATGCACTACCCGATGAAGATGCAGAGCTTCTGTTCGTGCAAGCCTTCCGTGCGTTGATGAGGACGAAGAACATTCTTGAGGGCTTCAGTGACTTCAAATGGTCTGACCTCGATATGGAAGAGCAGACTTATGAAGATTACAAATCGAAGTACCTTGACCTATACGACAAGCACAAAGGGCATGGCGATGGTGAAACGGTCTCTATTCTTGATGATGTGGACTTTGAGCTAGAGCTGATCCACAAAGATGAGATCAATGTTGCCTACATCCTAGCATTGCTAGCGAAGTACCTTGATTCAAACGAGCAAGAGCGACCAGAACAGCGTAAACGTATCCTCAAGCTCATTGATACAACACCACAGCTTCGCAGTAAGCGAGAGCTGATAGAGGCCTTTATCAATACAGCTCTGGATGGGGTAGATCCTAATGAGGTTGAAGAAGAATTTGAGAAGTTTGTAGAGGTAGAGCGTAAAAAGTCTTTCAGTGAGTTGGTTGAGTCAGAGAACTTGATCGACGTTGAGCTTAGTAGTCTGATCGAAAACTACCTTTATGATGGACGCATGCCTCTTAAGGATGACGTTGCCAAAACCATGAGGTCAAAGCCGAAGCTCCTTGAGCGGAAGGTGTTGGTTCCAAAACTCATGACTAAAATTAATGACTTTGTTGAAAAATATTATTAACTGTAGATACCTCCTCGTTATGGCCCTTATGCAATCTCATCGTCTGGGTTTCTCTTTTGGTGCTCTCCATAATTCACCTGGTTTCGTTTTATAGTATCGAAGAATTATGGTCTGACTTTAATCCCCAAGGGTTTACTTACCTTTGCGCATAAAGGCTCAAAACGGATTCCTTGTGCAAGCGTTTTGGTGGAAATAAGCATTACCAAAGAGTTTGTCTCCAGATATACGAATTGGCTAGAGCGTGCCCCGAATCAGTAATTTCTTCACCGATGTCGTTTCTCGGACCTTGCAGGGACCAAACCCTTTGGGCTTCGCCCACCATGGCATATAGTTCCCACATTGTTTTACATTCAACCTGTCAAAATTCTCAGAATCCCAGATTATTGGTTCTGATTTTTCATATTCAGTCATCACCATGTCAACTGCCATAGTGATGGTGAATGCCACCCAACAAACGAATAAATATTTCATATGGTAATGAGACAGACTTGCTAGTAGATAGTTCATCTATAGGTGGTATTGGTGTACATTTTGTTGTGTATTGGGGATACCAATGGAAAAAAGCCTAGATCATTTTTTGGATTGGATAAAAGGCCAGAGTCGGATTGCGACGTGACTCTGCTCTACAAATGAAGAAGATTTCCTTTGTATTCTATGCTACAGCTTTAGTAGCTACGTTTTATTGGGCTGGTCACGGTGTACTTTATTACATCGCTCACATGGACATTGAAGACCCGATTTTCTACTGGGGCATTGCCTTCATCATTGCGGCGGCTTATGCCTTAGCCGGCGTGATAGACGCTATCCTTGATCCCTCAACGTATACCTCAGATGATTCAGGGGATGATTCAGACGAACCTCATAGTCTGTCTGAAGAAACGAGCCGATGGACAAAGACACGAACGGAGAAGCTCCTTGCGCTCGCTGAGAAAGGAGAGTCGTTAGAAGCCCTAGCAATTGCGATGGAGACCTCCGTGAATGCGGTTAGGGGCAAATTAGTGAGCTTTGGCCATTATGACACTTACCAATTAGCAAGACTTGAGCGAATGGAGGCTGATCTCTCTGAACAACAATCAAAGTTCGCTACTAGAAAGCGACGATTGACTGCTCATAAAGACCAACAAGATCGTTTATCAACCACCATTGCACTTCCGTATCTTGATAAACGTCGATTGAACAAAGCTCTTAAGAAACTTGATGCATTAGTTGGCTTGGCGAATATCAAAGATGAGATCAGGTCTTTGATTGCATTGTCTGAAGTAAGGTCTATGCGTTCACGCCAAGGATTACCGGTGAACCGTCCAACATTTCATCTTATTTTCTCAGGGAATCCGGGAACGGCTAAGACGACCGTGGCCAGAATTGTGGGCGAAATCTATCGCTCCATTGGAGTGTTGCGAAGTGGACACGTCGTTGAAGTCAGTCGAACTGATTTAGTCGGAGAGTATTTAGGGCAAACCGCTCCAAAAACAACTGAGATGGTGAATAAAGCGTTAGATGGCATTCTATTCATTGATGAAGCGTATTCGCTGACTCCACGAGATTCTGGAGATATTTTCGGTGCAGAAGCGATAGATACCCTCTTGAAATTGATGGAAGACAATCGCAATCGTTTGGTCGTTGTCGCCGCTGGTTATCCAGATCTGATGAAAACGTTTGTGCGAAGTAATCCCGGTCTGCAGTCACGCTTTAAAACAACGCTAACATTTGAAGACTATGAGGTTTCAGAATTGGTAGAAATCTTCTTAAATCTTTGCAAAGACTATAAGTTGGAAATTAGCCCTGACATTAAGCATCTCTCCACCGAAGTGATCTCCGAAATCGTGGAAAGTAAAGATGAAGGTTTTGCGAATGGAAGGGAGATACGTAATCTGTTTGAACGCACTATGGAAGCTCAAGCGTTAAGGATCAGATCAGCTGAAAGTCCAGTTTCATTGTCTAAACTTGACCCTCAAGATTTATTCAAAGCCCAACGAAAGTTAGGCTGAGTTTGATCACTCCGGTTTATCGCTTTGAGCGCACCATGAGCAGTCGAGATCTTTTATGCTGAAACGATGTGTCATCAAATAGCTATATGATTCTGGAGTCCAGTCAAAGACTCTGGCGACTATTTCTATTTTGTTATCTACCGGCCAATCAGACAGGAATTGATAGAGTGTTTTGAGATCCATTCCAGTGACATCTCCCACCGAAAAGATATCAACGCCACTATAGAATTCGACATCTTCAGTATCGTTAAAATCCGTATCTATCGACTCTATATTCAACAAAGGTTTCGTAGTATTACCCATGAAGTATCGGGCATCCCCTTTATTGTCTTCGGTAATTGTCAGCCCTGAAAAATACACCCAATCTTTAAGGTGAGCAGACTTGCCAACTTGTACGGGGATATTTACTAACGTTTCTTCACCACTTCTAATCATCGCTAATTGCACAGAATCCTGCTGATAGCCACGCATTGCATCGGGCAGATCACCATGTGCCTCGGGACTCCAAAGATTCCCGTTCCAACTCAGTATCTCATCTCCAAGCTCCAAAGGAAGATTGTTGTCAAAGATAGCACCGATGCGAGGGCTTAATTTCTTATCAACTATCATTGTCTGAAAGCCAAAAATGGGGCGGGCGGGATTCTTTCCGGCCTTGATTAAGTCGATGATTGGACAGATGTCGGATGCCCTTGTAATGAATCCTATATCGCTATCGTCAAATCCAGCTGTAGTTATACCAATAACTGCTCCCGTATCTGCTAAAAGCACAGGACCGCCTGAGCTTCCCGGTTCGGTCACTAAGTCTGTGGTGAAGAAATTTCCATCAACATGGAAGTCTTTAGAGCCAGATAAGACACCAAAGCTCAGTGTGAAGTCCTGTCCTTCAGGATGACCCAAGGAAAAGACACG
>ENA-OUOG01004696-OUOG01004696.1-marine-metagenome-genome-assembly--contig:-NODE-4696-length-11589-cov-5.650365_pt1 | contig 11589 bp, 9 predicted proteins | sample MGYA00248635_ERZ508505 | MGnify/ENA primary metagenome ERZ508505 (study PRJEB26176, sample SAMN06267871) | marine metagenome | isolation source: Saanich Inlet, British Columbia, Canada | place: Pacific...
GGCTAGAAACAAAACTCCCAAAGTTGCTGTTAGCCCTCTCATGATTGAGACGGTGACCTCGGACCTAAAGGTTCTTAGATCCAAAGATAAGAAGCCTGCGCGCGTGCTGGTCACCGGTGCCACAGGATATGTCGGCGGCAGACTGGTTAGGGAACTGGTTTCCCACAAATACCGAGTCCGGGTCTTGGTTCGCGATGCCCACAAGCTTCAGGACTATCCGTGGCGCGATCAGGTGGAGATCGTTGAGGGCGATGCCCTAGACCCAGAGGCCCTGAATATTGCCCTTCAGGACATAGACCTCGCCTACTACATGCTCCATGCGCTCATGGTTTCAAAGAACTTCGAGCAGATGGAAGAGGATCTCGCCCGAAACTTTGGAAAACTAGCAAAGCAAAACGGCGTGAGGAGAATCGTCTATCTGGGCGGCATCACCTCATCCGATGACTCCCTCTCCCCCCACATGTCAGCCAGGGCGAAGACCGGTGAAATTCTTAGGTCAAGCGGAGTGCCAACAATCGAACTTCGTGCTGGTGTTGTTATCGGCTCCGGCTCGGCCTCATTTGAGATGCTCCGCCACCTAACCGAGAGACTGCCAATTATGGTGACTCCGAAGTGGCTCAAGAACAGAATCCAGCCGATAGCTGTCCGAGATGTCCTTAGATACCTAATTGGTTCTGCGACCATCGACAAGAAGATAAACGATGTCTTCGACATCGGCGGACCCGATGTCTTTACCTACATGGAGATGATGCAGATCTATGCCGAGGTCGCAGGTCTCAGAAGGCGCATCATCCTGCCGCTTCCCGTCCTCACACCCAGGCTTGCCTCGGGCTGGATTGGCCTTGTGACACCTGTTCCGGTGACGCTGGCTAAAAGACTTGTGGCGTCTTTGAAGCATGAGGTGGTAGCCAAGGATGACCGAATCAGAGAGTTGGTTCCCGACCACAAAGACGGCTTGACCGACTTCCGGAAGGCCGTCTCCCTTGCACTCACAAGAATTAAGCAGCTCGATGTTGAGACCAGGTGGTCAAACGCGCTTACCCCCGGAACTCACTCCCAACCGCTCCCCACCGACCCGGATTGGGCTGGAGGGTCGCTGTATGTGGACAAGCGTCAGTACGAGTCAGATGATACTCAGGCAGATATCTGGAAGCGGATTGAATCTATCGGAGGCCAAAACGGCTACTCCACCGCAACCTGGGCCTGGGAGCTTAGAGGGTTGATGGATCGGGTCGTCGGTGGCGTAGGCCTTCGCCGAGGCCGACGCGACCCAAACAAACTTCGCGAGGGTGAGGCGCTCGACTTTTGGAGAGTGGAGGAGATCCAAAGACCAACTCTTCTAAGGCTGCGTGCCGAGATGAAACTACCGGGGCTGGCTTGGCTTGAGTTTAAAGTTAGCGAGACTCCAGAGGGCAAATCCCTAGTGACGCAACGAGCGCTGTATCACCCGAGGGGACTATTTGGCCATATCTACTGGTGGATGGTCTTCCCAATGCACGGCATCGTATTTCCCTCTATGGCAACCAAGATGGCTGGAAGCAGCGCCAAAAAATACATCGAACACTAGTCTTTCTCAGTGACTAAAACCCGCCTAGCCGTGCTCGCGCTGCTGGGCGTTGGCTTTACTTGGGGTGCTGCCTTTGTTCTTATGAAGGATGCAATCGAACAGCAGCCCTACATGGACTTCCTTGCCACCAGATTCACCATCGCCGCCATCGCAATGGTGCTCCTGAGGCCAAGAGTAGCTCTGGCATTCAAAGCAGGTGATATCAAGTTTGGCGGGCTAATTGGTGTCGTGCTGGCCTTCGGCTACATCACCCAGACCATAGGTCTCGAGCTCACTACCGCTGCGACAAGTGGCTTTCTCACCGGTCTCTACGTGATTCTCACTCCGCTGATTGCCTGGCTATTTGTGAGGCAAAAGGTCAGTAAGCGGGTTGTTTTGGGTCTGGCAATGGCAATGTTGGGGCTCGGCATATTCTCAGGAGCTGCAACAAACATTGAGTTCCAGGTCGGTCAGATTTGGCTGGTGGTGTGTGCGGTTCTCTACGCAGTCCATATCCTTCTGCTTGGGCACTACGGCAAAGGCAGGTCTTCCTATCGCTTTGCGATGCTGCAGATTGCCTTCGCTGCAATTGTTACTTGGGGTTTTGCATTACTAGATGGCTACCAACCGCCGCCAAATGCCGAGGTGTGGTTTGCGATTCTCTTTACAGCACTTCTTTCCACCGTGCTCGCTTTCTGGGTCCAGACCTGGGCGCAGACACTTATCGAACCCTCGCGAGTTGCACTGCTGATCACTAGCGAAGTTATTTTCACCGCCATCATCGCGGTGTTTGTTGGTCAGGAGCCTCTGACGCTGGCAATCATCTTTGGTGGCGGACTGCTGTTTTCGGCAATGCTGGTAGTTGAGTGGCCGTCGAAGCGCCCGGAGACTCCGCTAGAGCCCCAGCTCCACGAGTAGCTTCTGTAGCTTCTTGTTAGAAGTGAGCTCCTTTTCACTTCTTGCCATCATCACCGGCAATCTTCTGCGCAGCAGATCGGAACGAGTCACGACGTCTTCGTGCTGGGCGACATAGCTAAGCTCCTGAGCAGTGATGCCGAGGCCGTCAAAAAGATCCTCGAGCTTCTCCTTGCCGATGACGTCAAATGCTCTCTGGCCGTGACGACGCCAGAGTCCAGAGGCAATTAGGTCCACGTCGCCCTTGGTCTGAGAAGCGACCCTGGCAAAGAACTCGGTTTTGCGCTCTTGGGAACCCTCACCGAACCAGGTTCCTGGATCCTCTAGCTTCATGCCAAAGCCCTTGAGCTCGTCAATAACCTCTTCCCCCACATTGAGGCAGTCCGTCAGTTTGCCTCCGAGGATGGTAACGACTCTCTTATCCCGGTTTGCCTCAATCGCATGCTTTCGACTGAGTGCGTGCCAGTCCTGGTTGCCGCCGCTTTCGCCACTCTCTACAACCAAGGGCCTAACCCCAGAGCGATCAGAAACTATCTGATCCTCGGTAATTGGCACGGCCAGCTCTAGCTGGGCATTTATTTGCCTCAGAACAAACTCGATGTCTTCTTTGTTTGTCTTTGTCTCTGGCTTTTCCACTCTGGTGTCGGTGGTTCCAATCATGGAGCGGTCACCCATGGGGAGAACGTAAAAGAGCCTGCCCTCTTCATCCCAGAAGGCGAGGACCTGATACTTCTCAGTGAGCTTTCGGTTAAGAATCAGGTGGATGCCCTTCGAGAAGACCAGTCCCGCCTTGGTTTTGGAGCCGAGCAGTGCAGACACATTGTGCGCGTAGGGTCCCGCGGCATTTACAACGCTACCAGCAGTGACTGTGGCAGATTTTCTGCCTGATTTCAGGGTGAGCTCCCATTCACCTTGGAACTTGGCGGCAGTGAGCTCGGTGTAGTTTCTTACGTCAGCGCCTCTTGATTTGGCGTGGCGAATGAAGTCATACACAAACCTGCTGTCGTTGTCTGGTAACTGGGCGTCAAAGTATTTGACGGCCTTGCGACCAGTAATCAGGTTTGGCTCAAGCTCCTTGGCCTTCTTTGCCGAATAGGTCGAGGGGGGCGTAGTTCCAAGCAGGCCAATTGCCCAGTAGAACAATGTGCCGAGGGCTCCAAGCAGCCTGCCAAAGGGAGCTGTCGGACCCAGAGAAGCCAAGAAGCCAATCTCTTTGATCTGGTTTGGGTAGGCGCGCATGAGCTTGTTTCTTGCCAAGCAGAGCTTGAAAACGAGCCAGAACTCGTAGGTCTGGAGGTACTTGATGCCGCCCCAAACCAGGTTGGAGGACTCCTGTGAGGTGAAACCGGCGAAGTCGCCCTTGTCGATAAGGAGCACCTTCTGACCGGCAGCGCTCAGCGCCGCTGCCGCTACCGCTCCGTTGATTCCGGCTCCGATAATGGCAACGTCAAACTGTTCGATTTTGTTCGATTTGGTTTGATTTTGTTTGGCCACAGTGAAAGCATAAACGCCAAAGATTTAGTTTTTGTTCCGCACACATTTCAAGGAGGAAATTGATGTCGATTCTTTCTATCGATGCTGGCACCACCGGTGTCACAGCTCTCATCATCTCCGGCTCAGGCGAGATCCTTTCTCGTGGCTATACCGAATTTGAGCAGCACTTTCCTCAGCCCGGCTGGGTAGAGCATGACCCCGAGCAGATTTGGCAGGCCACCCTGAGCTCTGTCAAGAGCGCGGTCCAGGGCCACAGCGAAAAACCAACCTGCATTGGTATCACCAACCAACGCGAGACCGCGGTCATCTGGGACAGAGAAACCCTAAGCTCTCCAACCAAGGCAATCGTCTGGCAGGACCGCAGAACCTCGGTGTTCACTGAGGAGCTGCAACAAAAGAATCAGGGCGACTGGATTCGAAAGCGCACCGGTCTCAACATCGACCCCTACTTCACGGCAAGCAAGTTCTTGTGGTGGCAGCGAAACCACCAGGAGATCTGGGAAGGGGTCGAAGCAGGAAAGTATGCCCTCGGCACCATTGACAGCTACCTCGTCGCACGGATTTCCGGAGGCGCATCACACATCACCGATGCCTCAAATGCCTCCAGAACCCAATTGATGAGCCTCACCACCGGCGACTGGGACGATGAGCTGCTGGAGACCTTTGGAATCCCGAGGTCTGCTCTTCCAAACATCACACCCTGTTGGGGAGAACTCGCAACAAGCAATGCCGAGCACTTTCTAGGCCTTGAGCTTCCCATCACGGGAATGGCCGGGGATCAACAGGCAGCACTCTTTGGACAGACCGGCTTTGATCTAGGTGCCTCGAAGTGCACATATGGAACGGGCGCTTTCATCCTCACCAACACCAAGGAGGAGATCGTTATTAGCGATCACGGTCTGCTGGCAACGGTTGCCTGGATGAGTCCAGACAGGAAAATCACCTACGCATCAGAAGGCTCCGTCTTTATCGCGGGTGCAGCAGTCCAGTGGCTCCGGGACAAACTTCAAATTATTGACAGTGCACCCGCAGTCGAAGACCTTGCAAAAAAGGCGGGAGCTAGCGATGGCGTTGTATTTGTTCCCGCGCTGACCGGCCTTGGTGCACCATTTTGGAATGCAGACGTTAGAGGCAGCCTGCTCGGCATTACAAGAGGTTCGACCAGCGCCAACCTGGCCTATGCAACCCTGGAGGCAATTGCTTTTCAGGTCAAGGCGGTTGTTGATGCGATGGCGGAGGATGCGGGCAAGAGCATCGCAGAGCTGAGGGTCGATGGCGGAGCAGCTGCAAACGACACCATGATGCAAATTCAGGCAGACCTGATTGGCGCCAAGGTTGTTCGGGCCAAGAACCTAGAGTCGACCGGATTTGGTGCTGGGCTGCTCGCAGGTCTCGGCTCAGGCATTTGGGGATCGATGGACGAGCTCAGGCAACTAAACCCTGCAAGGCAGGAGTTTGCTCCACTAGTCGATCGTCGAGCATCCTATGAGCGCTGGCTAGAGGCGGTCGAGGTCACCAGCAAGTTCTAAGCTTGAAACATGTATGACCCTCAGTCGAAGCTTGCCGCACAGTCACTGAGCGCTGGCTACTCGGCTGATGCAATCATCAAGGACCTAGACCTAGAACTTCCTGGCGGATCTATTACGGCCGTGGTTGGAGCCAATGGAGCGGGCAAGAGTTCATTGCTAAAAGCGCTAGCCAGAAAGATCAAGGCCTCGAGCGGGGCGGTGCTGCTGGATGGGGTCTCAATTAGTTCTCTGACAAAGGCGCAGATAGAAGGCAGCATCGGATTTTTGGGCACCATCCCAGCAACAAAAAACAATGAAACGGTTTTTGATTTGGTCGCCAGAAGCGCGATCCTCGCCAATCAAATTTCCAGGGTGAGCCCCAGGGTCAAAACTGAGATTGACCAAATCCTTGCAAGAACCTCGCTAACTCCCCACTCAGCTAAAAAGATTGGTGAACTGTCCTCAGGCTTTAGGCAGGTAGCGGTAATTGCTGCAGCTCTGGTGAAAAACCCCCAGGTGTTGCTTCTGGACGAGCCAACAAATTCACTCGACTACTCACACCAGCTTCAGGTTATAAATCTGCTCTCCTCACTGAAGCGAGAGCGCGGGATGACAATCGTGGCAGTTATTCACGACCTCAACCTCGCAGCAAGATTTGCCGATCAGATTGTTGTTCTAAAAGATGGCGAGATAATCGCTCAGGGAGCTCCCGGTGATGTCATAACTCCCAACAACCTGGCAACTGCTTTCAGCATTTTGGCCCGAGTTATTGAGGATCCGGTTGCAAAGACACCGGTAGTGATACCGATTCGTCAACTTGGCTAGTAGGCATTTCTCAGCTTTAGGGACATAATAAGGATGTAGTTCACCAAGTGAAGGCGCAGTTACTAGCAGTGACGCCAAAGAGGCTTGCGCCTACTTGTGAATGAGGGCAAGGACTGGGCCCGCTATCAAAATCGGTCAACTCGTTTGGTTGTGAAACTAATGCGTATCTTGCTCATTGGAGCAGGCGGAGTTGGCGATGCAATCGTCAAAATCGCCGCTGGTCGTAATTTCTTTGAAAAACTAATTGTCTCCGACTATGACCTCGAAAGAGCTCAGCGGAGCGTCGACTGGGTGGCACAGTGGCACCCAGATATCCCCTCTGACAAGTTTGAGGCAGCACACATTGATGCCTCAGACTCTGCCAAGGTCGCGGAGCTTGCCAAAAAGCACGCCGCGACCCACGTAGTAAATGCCGTAGAGCCCAAGTTCGTGCAGAGCATCTTTCAGGGTGCGCTGGATGCTGGGGCCAACTACATGGACATGGCGATGAGCCTGTCCCATCCTGACAAGGATGACCCATTTAGCAAGCCCGCTGAGAAACTTGGTGACTGGCAGTATGCCAAGCACCAGGAGTTTGAAAAGGCTGGCCTACTGGCACTTGTTGGCACCGGAGCAGAACCTGGAATCTCGAACATCTTTGCCCGCTATGCAGCGGACCACCTCTTTGGTGAGATCGATGAGATTACCGTTTTGGATGGGGGAAATCTCATTGTCGAAAACGACGAGGGCGAGGAGATTTTTGCCCCCTCATTTTCGATCTGGACAGTTATCGAGGAATGCCTAAACCCTCCGCTTATCTGGGAGAAGGAGCGTGGTTGGTTCACAACCAAGCCGTTCTCCGAGCCCGAGCTCTTTGAGTTCCCCGGCGGCATAGGACCCATTAAGTGTGTGAACGTGGAGCACGAGGAAGTGAACATGCTGCCTAGAACCATGGACGCCAAGCGTGTGAACTTCAAATACGGACTCGGTTCCGAATTCATCAGCGTGCTCAAGACCCTCCACGCACTTGGACTAGACAAGGTAAACCCAGTTTGGGTGCGCTCTAAGTCCGGTCGTGCTCAGGTCTCTCCCAGAGACCTAGTCGCAGCCGTGCTTCCCGACCCCGCCTCACTGGTAGAGCGAATGACAGGCAAGACCTGTGCTGGAACTCTGGTAACCGGTAAGGACAAGGAGGGCAATCCTCGTGCCTCTTACCTGTACCACATCGCTGATACCGAGTGGACAGCAGAGGAGTTCGACGCCCAGGCCGTGGTCTGGCAGACCGCTCTGGTTCCTGTGATAGCCCTAGAGCTCTTGGAGCGTGGAGACTGGCAGGCAACAGGCGTCCGCGGTCCCGAGGAGTTCGATGCCAAGGTCTTTTTGGACACTATGGCTAACGAATACAAGCAGGCCTGGGAGATTGAGGATCGAAACCCTGAGAATCCCAGCGTTATCGACGACGACTGGGAATAAGAAAGTAGATCCCTGGGGTTTTATGGGATAAAATCTAATAAATAGCCCCAGGGATTACTCTCAGCCAATGTTCAGTTGAGTTTCCTAGGGTTAGAGTCCTAACAAGGAGAACTGATGAAGATTTCGAAGCGTTGGATGCCAGCTGTAGTAACACCCGCCGTAATCGCGGCTATCTCGCTGGTTCCGCTTCAGGCGAGCGCCGTTGATCTGCCAGATATGAGCGCTGAAGAGCTCATGGTCATGATGATGGACGCTCAGCCCACCGAGTTCTCGGGAACAATCCTGAAAACCAGCAACCTAGGCCTCCCAGCGCTAGAGCTGAGCTCAATGGTGTCCGAGGAGGACGCTGAGCGCATGCGCGAGAAGATGCCTGAGGAATTTGCAGATTTTGCTCCAGAGGTAATCGAGCAGAATCTACTGACCGAGGCCATGGAACTCGTGACCGGTGAGCACCGGGTTCGCGTCTTTGTCGGCGAGACCGGCATGCGTGCGCAGATTTTGGACATGATGGCGCAGCGCGACCTGATTGTCTCGGGCAACACAATATGGTCCTATGACTCTCGCGAGCAGGTCGCTATGTATGCGGAGCTTGACGAGCAGAAGCTAGCCGAGGGCAAGGTAAGTGCAGAGGCAGAGTTGAACGCCTACATCGCAGAGCTTGGCCTAGACCTAACCGACCCACAGGCAGTTGCCGAATACTTGATGAGCCAGGTTGGTGACAGCTCAGAGGTAACGGTCGGAACTGACCACTACCACGCTGGTCGCACTGCCTACCAGCTAATCGTGACCCCAAACAGCGATGTATCGCTGGTTGACTCAATCGTTGTTTCGGTTGACTCCGAGACAGGCATGCCGCTGGCACTTAGCGTCTACTCGACAGAGCAGGCAGAGGCTGCAATGGAGGTTGGCTACGAGAGCATCAGCTTTGCAGACCAGGACGAGAGCCTATTTAGCTTCACCCCACCAGCCGGGACCGAGATTGTTGACCTCAACGCTATTGAGGAACAGAAGCAGGATCTTGAGATGTGGATGGACATGGAGGAGATGGAGTCTCTAGAAGAGAAGCCAGAACCGGTCATGATCGGCGAGGGCTGGGACACTGTTGTGCACATGCCGGCAGGGGAAAAGACACTTGAAGAGATGGGTGGTCAGCTCCTGCAGTCACTGATGACACCGGTCGAAGATGGCATGCTCCTAAGCACTCCACTGATGAACGTCTTTATGACCGATTCGGGCGATGTTTACGCTGGCGCAGTAAGCGTGCAGCACCTGTTTGACACAGCAAAGTAGTTCCTATGGCAAAACAGCTGGCAATTGAGACCAGCGGTCTAACGAAGCGCTTTGGTGACCAGAAGGCAGTCAACTCGATAAGCCTCGAGGTCCCAAGCGGTTCGGTGTTTGGCTTCCTCGGTCCCAACGGATCCGGCAAGACAACCACCATTCGCATGTTGCTTGGGCTAGCTGAGGCTAGTGAGGGCGAAATCAAACTCCTCGGCACCGAGATACCAAAGGACCTCGAGAAGGCCCTCCCTAGAGTTGGAGCCCTGGTCGAAGGTCCTGCCTTCTATCCGTTTATGTCCGGACGCAACAACCTACTCCGGATTGATGCGGCTGACAGGTTTAGCGATGCCAGCACCAGGATTCAAAGAGTCGAGTCGGCGCTGGATCGAGTCGGGCTTCACAACGCGGGCAACAAGAAGGTTCACGCCTACTCACTTGGAATGAAGCAGCGTCTAGGACTTGCCAATGCCCTCCTGAAGCCTAGAGACATTTTGGTGCTCGACGAGCCGACAAACGGCCTAGACCCCCAGGGAACCCGAGAGGTGAGAAACCTCATTCGCTCACTCTCAGCCGAGGGCATAACGATCTTCCTCTCCTCCCACCTGCTCAGCGAGATAGAGATGCTGTGTAGCCACGTGGCTGTGATGAGCGCCGGCAAAATCATTGCTCAGGGGCTTATCGAGGACCTCAGGAATGAGGAGCCAACCCGCCTCATTCTTAGAACCGATGACATTGACGCAGCTGTAGAGACGTTGAAGGCAAATGGAATCGGTAAAGCCAAGATTCTCGGGGACCAGATCACTTGCGAGGTAGACCCCGCACTCGATGTCGCAAGCCTGAACGCAAAGCTAGTAAGAAAAAAGGTCTCGGTAAATGAGATCAGGCTTCAGCGCTCTAGCCTCGAAGAGAAGTATGTGAAGCTCACGGGAGAGGGGTTTGAAGTTGTTCGCTAAGACCCTAGGCATCAGGCTCTTCCTATCAGAGCTCAAGGTCATGTTCACGCGACGCCGGACCTGGGCGATGCTGGCTGCTATCGCACTGATTCCCATTTTGTTGGCTGTAGCAGTTGCGCTCTCATCGGAGCGGCTAGCACCAGGTGAAGGCCCGCCATTCCTGGCTCAGGTCACACAAAACGGCCTGTTTACTGGCTTCACGGCCATGCTGCTGGCACTGCCGCTGTTCTTGCCGCTCACGGTGTCAGTGGTAGCTGGTGACACCATCGCTGGCGAGGCTGGGCTAGGTACCCTTCGCTACCTGCTGATCTCTCCGGTGGGACGGGTTCGGCTACTTGTCATGAAGTACCTGGCATCGCTGGTGTTCATTCTCGCCGGCACTTTCACACTCATGATTGCCGGAGCGGCAATTGGAGCAATCCTGTTCCCGGTTGGCCCGGTGACTTTGTTGTCAGGTTTCACCATAAGCATTTTTGAGGCTTTCGGGCGGATGGCACTTGTTGCTCTCTACACAACTGTTTCGCTCTCCGGAATGGCAGCCGTTGGCCTGTTTATCTCGACGCTAACCACTGTTCCGGTTGGAGCGATGACCGCAACCTTGGTTACCAGCGGTGTTAGCAACATCCTTGGGAACATCCCTCAGCTTGAGTGGATGCACTCCTGGCTCTTCACCTATTACTGGCTTGACTTTGCAGATCTTCTGAGGGCTCCAATTGAGTGGGGTTCAATGCTCAACAACATTGTTCTGCAGCTTGGGTGGATTGCAGTCTTTGGAGCTCTTGCCTATGGCCGCTTCACCACCAAGGACATCCTGAGCTAGCGCTGTTAGACTTTGTGGCCGTAGGGGCCTCTAGCTCAGTTGGTAGAGCAACGGACTTTTAATCCGTGGGTCGTGGGTTCGAGCCCCACGGGGCCTACAAATTTCTAGGTGCCCTCGCCCACAACCTGCAAATTGCTTGCGCCATCAACACGCCATGTCCCCTCGACGTTGACCATCAGGTACCTCAGGCCATAGACGGCGTTGCCGGACTCTATGAAACGAACGTCAATGATTGCAATGACTTCTGAGCTGTCCACCATGCAGTCTCGGTAGGCAAGCTCTGAGGACTCAATCAGAGGGCCATAGCTACCGGAGATAATCTCTATAAACCCCTCTAGGGTGACGCTTTCCTGAAAACTGGGAGAGGAAATTGCATACGCCCTATCAAACTCACCTTCGCCAAAGGCCGCGGTTTGGGTGTCTATTGAATCTTCAATGCTGAGCTGAGTTGCTTCCTGGCACTCCTGAGGGCCCGCAGGTTCTGGCTCCGCGGTGTCCTCTTCCTCAACTTTGCCTTGAGGCGAATCTTCTTGAGGCGCTTCGCTATCAACCTGAGCTGGGGTGGAGATGGCCGCCTCGTCAACAGCTGCCTGACAGCCAGTGAGTGCCAAAGCTGCTAAAAGGACCAGCGCCCTACTTAGTTTCACTCTGCTGCCTATTTGTTAGTCGCCTAATTAGCTTGAGTGATTCGCAAGACCAAAGCGCCCATAAAACCAATAGCGGCTGGAAGAAGAGCCTTATAAACCGGGCCTGATCGGTGTCTAGACCAAACGCGTCAATGCCCTCCACATATTG
>ENA-OUOG01004697-OUOG01004697.1-marine-metagenome-genome-assembly--contig:-NODE-4697-length-11584-cov-5.705310_pt1 | contig 11584 bp, 12 predicted proteins | sample MGYA00248635_ERZ508505 | MGnify/ENA primary metagenome ERZ508505 (study PRJEB26176, sample SAMN06267871) | marine metagenome | isolation source: Saanich Inlet, British Columbia, Canada | place: Pacific...
ATCGGCATCCTTGGTGGCGAAAACGCGCAAGACCGTATGAACAACTACGCTTGCATGCAGGAATACACCACTGAAGCACTCGGTGTTGAAACCCGCCTCTTCGCGCCTGCTGATTATAACGGCGTGATCCAGGGCCTTCTGGGCGGCACCATCGACATGGCTTGGTTGGGCGCTTCGTCCTATGCCGCGACATATCTGCAGGACCCAGAAGCGGTTGAGCCTGTCTTGGTTAAGCAGAACCTTGACGGTTCCATCGGCTACCACTCCATCGGCTTTGCTCGCGTAGACAGCGGCATCGCAAGCCTTGAAGACATGCAGGGCCGTGTTTTCGGCTTTGGTGACCCTAACTCCACTTCGGGCTACCTGATCCCTTCGATCGAGATCCCACAGGCCACTGGCGGCACAATGGAATCGGGCGATTACTTCGGTGAAGTTACTTTCACTGGCGGCCATGAGCAGACCATCGTTGCAGTTGCCAATGGCGATATCGACGGCGGCGTAACTTGGGCCGACGCTCAGGGCGAATGGGAAGACGGTTACAACTCGGGCGCTCTGCGTCGCGCGGTTGATGCCGGCCTCGTTGACATGAACGACCTGCAGCAGATCTGGATCTCCAACGTGATCCCTGAAGGCCCTGTTGTTCTTCGTTCGGCTCTGCCTGACGATGTACGCGCCACCATGACCGAGCTGGTCGACACACTTTATGAGCGTGATCCAGAATGCGCCTATGGTGTTGCTGCTGGCGACACATTGGGCTTCGTTCCAGTGACACATGAAACTTATGAAAGCATTGTTGCGGCACGTCAGTCCGTGATCGGCAACTAAGATATTTCATGACGTGTCCGGTCGCCCCGCTTCGGGGCGGCCGGTATTTATTTGTCCGGTTTCACCCGGGGGGACATCATGGCAGTGACTGATACAACACAGGCAACAAGCATCGGTGGCATCCGCGAGGCCTATCTCGCGCAGGTGCAACGACGCAGACTTTATACAGGTCTGGCCTTGCTGGTTTTCGTGATGCTCATGGTGTCTGGCTTCAATGTTGCGGATGGCCGCAATGCGGGGGGCTTCTGGGAAGGCTTGCACCAAGTCGGTGACTACCCCGCCGAAGTCCTGCGCGAGGCATGGGAAAAACGGGCCGACCTACCTGGTTTGATTGCCAAATATTTCCCCGCCCTGATCGAGACCATCAATATCGCTGCCGTTTCGACGATCATCGGTACAATTGGCGGCATTGCCTTGTCCCTGCTTGGCACACGCGGTTTGGCCAAATGGCCCCGTTTGATCCCTGTTTTTCGTCGATTTTCCGATATTTTGCGCGCGATCCCCGAGATCGTGATCGCCCTGATCCTGATTTTCGTCCTTGGCGGCGGCCCTGTGCCCGCGATGATCGCCATCGCCCTGCATACCGCTGGCGCCTTGGGCAAGATGTTCTCGGAAGTGGCCGAGAATGCCGATCTAAAACCTGTTGAGGGTCTGGCATCGACGGGGGCCACTTGGTCCCAAAGAATGCTCTTGGGTGTGCTGCCGCAGGTTGCCCCCAATTATGTCAGCTACAGCTTGCTGCGCTTCGAGATCAATATCCGCGCCTCGGCCATTCTGGGCTTTGTTGGCGCGGGCGGCATTGGCTACGAGCTGCGCAACGCGATGGCTTGGGGTCCGGGCCGTTTTGACGAGGCGGCCGCGATCTTCATCCTGCTGTTCAGCACGATCGTCTTCTTTGATCAGGTCTCCAGCCGCTACCGTAACCGTTTGACCGAAGGACAAGCCCAATGAGCGCCGTCGATATCAACGCCGTCAAAGCCCGTTCGGAAAGCCTGTTCCTGCGCAAACGCCTGTTTGCCTTAGGCGTGCCTGCCCTTGTTCTGGTCTATTTCATTTACATCTTCTTTGCCTTCGACGTGCCGGGATTGATGCAGCGCGCAAGCCTTGAAAATGCGCGCACGCTGACCTCCGATACTTGGTCCCATAAGGTGCATGTGACCCGCGATAACCGCTCGGGCGAGATGCGCTACGCCTATGAGGGCGAGCGCAAGGGCGAATACCCCGAAGGCGAGCGCCCTGATTGGGTCAGCGGCACCGATATCATCACCGTTGATCTGGGCGGCGACACCATTGTGCGCTTCCTCTCGGAGAACCGCACCGAGATTGAAATCCCCGGTTTTGACCTGATCGAGGCGCAGGCCGAGGGCCGCACCGTGACGACCAATCTGGGCGAGGACCTGCCCGATTGGATCAATGCCTCGGACAGGCGTGTGGCGATCACCACCCCTGAAGGGCGGATCACCCTGACGGGCAACCGCACGGAAGTGTTCAACTACTTCCCCGGATGGGAGCTGTTCTGGTTCACCCTCGACAGCCCCTATCACGGGGTTGGCCTTGGCCAGATCCTTTTCGGGCCGCAAATCGATGCCGAGCGTGGCAATATCGCAGGCGCGATCTCGGATTGGTGGAACAACGCCATGTGGCGCCACAAGGATATTGCTTGGGCGATTGGCGAGACGATCCTGATGGCGTTCCTTGGTACGATGGGGGCGGCGATCATCGCCCTGCCCTTGGGCTTTCTGGCCGCCAAGCGTTTCTCGCCGATCATGCTGCTGCGCGCAACCACCCGCCGCCTGTTCGATTTCGTGCGCGGGGTGGATGCGCTGATCTGGACAGTGGTTCTGGCCCGCGCCTTTGGCCCAGGCCCGTTGACAGGCGCGCTGGCGATCCTGATCACCGATACAGGCACCTTCGGCAAAATTTTCTCGGAAGCGCTTGAAAATGTGGACCAAAAGCAGATTGAGGGCGTGGCCTCCACGGGTGCCAAACCCTTGCAGCGCTACCGCTTTGGCGTGATCCCGCAGATCGTGCCCGTGCTGCTGGCGCAAATCCTCTATTTCCTCGAATCCAACACCCGCTCGGCCACGATCATCGGCGCGATCACGGGGGGCGGCATCGGCTTGATGCTGACCCAAGCGATCCAGACGCAGAAGGATTGGGAAGAGGTCGCCTATTACATCTTGCTGATTGTGCTGATGGTGATGTTCATGGATTGGCTCTCGGGCTGGTTGCGCGGCAAGCTGATCGGACGCAAAGAGTAATGCCGCGCCTCTCTGCTGAAACGCCTTTCATCCATCCTGAGTGCGAAATCACCGAAAGCCAGTTCGGCGCTTATGTCGAGATCGGCAAGGGCAGCCGCGTGGCCTATTCCACGCTTGGCGATTACAGCTATTGCGACCGCTATGCCGATATCGCCAATGCCCAGATCGGCAAATTCGCCAATATCGCCGCATTCAGCCGGATCGGGGCCACAGATCACCCGCTGCATACGGCCGCCTGTCATCATTTCCTCTATCGCTCGGCCGATTACTGGGATGATACCGAGCGCGACGAGGCCTTTTTCGAGCACCGCCACTCCCGCATCGCCCATATCGGCCATGACACATGGATCGGGGCGGGTGCGATGATCAAACCCGAGGTGGTTTTGGGCGATGGCGCGGTTGTGGCCTCAGGGGCTGTGGTGACCAAGGATGTCGATCCCTACACCATCGTCGCGGGCACGCCTGCCAAACCGCTGCGCCTGCGCCAACCCCGCGAGATCGCGGATCGCCTGATTGCACTGGCATGGTGGGATTGGCCGCATGACGCCTTGCGCGCCGCGCTGGAAGATTTCCGCGCGCTGGAGGCCGAGGCGTTTTTGGAAAAATACGAAGGCTGACATGCTGAAAGAACTGCAAGCCCGTTTTGATAAGGCCTCGCTGAGCTATTGCGATATCCACGGGCTGGAGCGCGATCGCGATTGGGTGATGCTAAAGCTTCTCGAAGAGATCGGCGAGTTGACGCAGGTTTGGAACATCAAAACCGGACGCGGCAGGGATAAGGGCCTCTCGGAGCAGGATTTAAAAACGGCGATGAGCGATGAAATTGCTGATGCCTTGGGCATGCTTTTGGTTTTGGCCGATATGCATGGGCTTGACCTGACCGACGCAATCCAGCGCAAATGGCGCTTTGATGCCTCTGACCTGACCAAGCCCACGTAAAGGGTGAAAACCACTCCAACTGCTTCTTGATATCCTCAGCCCTCTTGCGGGCGTAGGAAACCAACCGTGATGGCCGAGGCCCCGACCATAACCGCCGCAACCCCCAACATCAGGGGCAAGCCCCCCGCTTGATAGGTCAATCCCGAAAGCAGCGTCCCCGCCAGACGCCCCGCCGCATTGGCCATATAGTAAAAGCCAACATCCATCGTCACCCGTTCTGCCTTGGTGAAGGACAGGATCAGATAAGAATGAAGCGATGAGTTCACCGCGAAGATCGCGCCAAATCCAAGCAGGCCCAGAACCAATGTCACGGTCAGCCACATCTGCGGCCCGCCAGCCACAATCGCCGCCACGGTCAATACCACGGGCACGATTGCTAGAACCCAGCCCCAGACACGCGCCGCGCCAATCAACTCGGCCTCGCTGCGCGCCTTGGCCCGCAAGATGCGCGGCGCATTGGCTTGCACCATGCCATAAAGGATCACCCAAAGCGCCATGAAGCTGCCGATCATGAAAAAGGCCGCGCGATTGCTTTCAGCCGTACCATCCGAAAGGACCGCGTAGAAATAGATCGGAATGCCCACCACGAACCAGACATCGCGCGCGCCAAACAGGAAGACACGGGCGGCACTGAGCCAGTTCACATTGGGCGATTTCGAAAACACTTCCGAGAATTTCGCGCCCTTGCGCCCTTTGGGCAGGCCCGATGGCATGAAGATCAGAACCGCCAACAAAATGACCGCAAGGATCGCCGCCATCCCCAAAACCGCCCAGACAAAGCCGAAGCTGGCCAGCAAAACGGCCCCCAACAAAAAGCCCGCCCCCTTCACCATATTCTTGGAGCCCGTCAAAATCGCCACCCAACGGAACAGCGCCCCGTCTTGGGACGGGGCCAGCAATTTGACCGCAGATTTGGAGGACATCTTGGCAAGATCCTTGGCCACCCCGCTTGCGCCTTGCACCAGCATCACAAAAATGACCGATGCGCCGATCGTCCAAGCAGGATCAAGCTGCGCCAAGGCCAGCAGCGCCAGCACCTGAAGCCCCAGCCCCACATAAAGCGTTGAGGTCAGGCCAAAACGCGCCGCGATCCAGCCCGCGCACAGGTTGGTGATGACGCCCGCGATTTCATAAAGGACAAACAGATAGGCCAGTTGCACAGGCGAGAACCCCAGCAAATGGAACTGCAACAGCACCAGCATACGCAAGGCCCCATCGCTGAGCATGAAGGCCCAATAGGCCGCCGTCACCGCAATATAGGCCGACAGGCCTTCGGGCCGTTCAGATACGTCGCTCACAAGCTGTCCCCAACCATGCAGGCCACATCAACCAAACGATGCGCATAGCCCATCTCATTGTCATACCACGCATAAATCTTCACCTGCGTGCCATTGATCACCATTGTGGACGGCGCATCGATGATGCTTGATCGCTCGTCATTGGTGTAATCGGTGGAGACAAGCGGACGCTCTTCATAGCCCAGAATGCCCTGCAAATCCCCCTCGGATGCCGCTTTGAACAGCGCGTTGACTTCCTCGACTGTGGTGTCCCGCTCCACCTCGAAAACGCAATCGGTCAGCGATGCATTGAGCAGCGGCACACGCACCGCATGCCCGTTCAGGCGGCCCTTCAATTCAGGGTAGATCAGCGTGATCGCGGTGGCACTTCCCGTGGTGGTCGGGATCAGCGAATTCAGGGCCGAGCGCGCGCGGCGCAGGTCTTTGGCGGGACGGTCCACAATGGTTTGGGTATTGGTCACGTCATGGATCGTGGTGATGGAGCCATGCTTGATCTCCAGATTTTCATGGATCACCTTGACCACGGGAGCCAGACAATTGGTGGTGCAGCTGGCCGCCGTCACGATGTTGTGGCGGCTTGGGTCATAGATGTCATCATTGACGCCAAAGACGATATTGGCAGCATCACCATCCTTGACGGGGGCCGAGACCACCACCTTCTTCACGCCTGCCTCGAAATAGGGGGCGATCTTGGCTTCGGTTTTGAACACGCCCGTGCAATCGATCACCACATCCACGCCGTCCAAAGGCAGCTCGGCAATATCGCGGGTGCCGATAAATGGCAGGCGGGTGCCGTCGATTGTCACGCTCTCGTTGTCATAGGAAAAATCGGCATCCCAACGACCATGGACCGTGTCGAACTCCAGCAAATGCGCATGCATTTCAGGGTCACCCACCGCGTCATTGATCCAAGCGATCTTGGCACCCCGCGCCAGCAGGGGTTTGAGGGCCAGCTTGCCAATGCGGCCAAGGCCATTCAGGGCGTAAACGGTCATTCAGTCAGTCCTTCGTTATTTAATTGGCCAATCTCATCGATGGCTTTTTGCAGGGAAATCCGGTCGAGCGAGGCAATCGGCAAGGCGGTGAAACCGATCATCCGGTTGCGCAACGCCCCATAGGTCTGTTGGAAAGCGAGGCTTTTCTCGGCATCGGTGCCGCTGACCTTCACAGGATCAGGCAGGCCCCAATGCGCGCTGATCGGTTGGCCATGCCATGCGGGGCAATCCTCATTGGCGGCCTGATCGCAGACGGTGAAGACAAAATCGAAATCAGGTGCATCATCCGTTTGAAACTCAGCAACATTCTTGGAGCGCAGAACCCCCACATCATGGCCCTTCTGCTCAAGCACCTCCAGCGCGAAGGGATTCAATTCGGAGCGTGGCTTGGTGCCCGCCGAATAGGCAACGAAGCGGTCCCCCGCGAGGTCGCTGAGAATGGATTCCGCGAAGATCGAGCGCGCGGAATTCCCTGTGCAGATGAATAGGACATTGTATTTACGGTCAGTCATTGGAGTATCTCCGATGGATGAGGGATAGGCCGTTGGAGCGCAAATCTCGGGGCGCCCCCTGCAACAGTCATTTAAGAGATAGTCGAGCGTTTCGCGGGCGGCCTCCATATCAATGGCGTAGCGCAATGAGGTTCCCACCCGTTCTTGGGTGATCAGACCCGCCTGCTTCAAAGCATTCACATAGGTCGAAAGTGTATTGGGTTTGAGCCCCAGCGCCTGCGCCAGTTCAGTGGCTGGCACACGATCAGGGTAACGCCGCATGAGCAGCCGAAACAGCGCAAGCCGTTGCGGATGACCAAGGGTCGAAAGGCGATTGGGAATCACTATTTCCATAATTCACAAATATATGAATTAGTGGCGCGCGATAAGTGAAGCTTTTGTAACAATGCGGCACAGCTGAAGGGCGAGACCCAAAAGCCGCCGCCTATCCCTCCAGCGTCAGTGTCACCCTATCCCCTGCGAACCATGTGCGGCCATATTCAACGGGCAGGCCCGCCTCGCAGTGATTAACACTTGAGGAGCGCAGCAGCGGATCGCCCTCGCTCAGTTGAAGATGCAGCGCATGGGTGGCGGTGGCGCGCACAGCCGTCAGGCGGGTTGAGGCGCGGGTGTAATCCTCGATGCCCGCGATGCTCAAAGCCTGCGTGACGCTGCTGGTTTCATTCAAAGCGGCGGTGATCGTTGGGAATCTGAGGAGCGGAAACAAGCTCTCGAAAATTGCAATCGGCTGGCCATCGGCCAAGGACAGCCCGTGATAGGCGCAAACAGGCGCGCCCGCTTCAATCTGCAGGGCCTGCGCCTCACCTGCGGTTGCGGCGCGTTCATCCAGCGCAAGCACCTGCTTTTCAGGCCTGCGCCCCGCGGCGATCAGATTTTCATGAAATCGCACGCGGCTGCCAATGGGATAATCGGTCGGCGTGGCCGCCACAAAAGCCCCCGCCCCGCGCCGCGTGCGCACCAGCCCCTCGCCGACCAAAGCCGAGATCCCATGGCGCACCGTATGGCGGTTGACGCCAAAGCGATCCGCCAATGCAGCCTCGGTCGGCAGCTTGTCACCAGGGTTATAGCGCCCCTCGGCCAAGTCGCTGCGCAGGGCATTGGCGATGGCCTGCCAGATCGGGGTTTTGTCGGGGACGTCACGCAAAATTCACAAAACTCTTCTGTCACGAGGGCAGGGTTATGATAAGATATGTATAGTTGTATAGGAAAGAGACAAGTTGTCGAGATGAAAGACACTGTGAGCGAAAATAATCCTCGCAAAGCATGGATGAGCCTGCTGGCCAAAGCGCCCGAGGGCCGTGTCGCCGCTTTGTTTGACGCTGAATTCCAGCGCCCCACCTTCACTTGGCTGCGCGCCCCCGAAATCGGCAGCACGATGGTGCGCGCGCGCGCAGGTGGAACAGGCGCGCCTTTTAATCTGGGCGAGATGACGATCACCCGCTGCGCCTTGACGCTGGACAGCGGCGAGGTCGGGCACAGCTATATCCAAGGCCGCCGCAAAGCCGATGCCGAACTGGCCGCGCTGGTCGATGCGCTGATGCAGACCGCGATGGCCGATCAACTGCGCAAGGTCGTTCTGGACCCGCTGGAGGCCGAGATGACAACCGCCAAAGCCGCGCGCGCTGCGAAAGCCGCAGCGACCAAGGTCGATTTCTTCACCATGACCCGAGGAGAAGACTGATGCAGGCCAATACTCTCTCGGGCGGCTTTGCCGATCCTGCCATCGGCTCGGCCCATGCCTTTCGCAGCGTGATGGAGGCCATGGCCCGCCCCGGCAGCATTCACAGCATCGACGGGGCATCGCCCCCTGCCCCTTTGTCGCCCGCCATGGGGGCCGTTTTGCTGACGCTTTGCGACACAGAAACCCCCGTTTATCTGGCAGGCGAGATGGAATGTGACGCAGTGCGCGCATGGATTTCCTTCCATACAGGCGCGCCCTTGGTGGGGCCTGCGCATTGCATGTTTGCCATTGGCACATGGGAGGCACTGGCCCCCCTGTCGAGCTATCCGATTGGCACATCCGAATATCCCGACCGCTCGGCCACATTGATCGTGGAAAGCGCTGATCTGGACACTTCAGGCGCGCGATTGACTGGCCCCGGCATCAAGGAGGAAGCACAGCTTTCCCTCCCCGATCTTGCGGCCTTCCAGAGCAACCGCGCCCTTTTCCCGCTGGGGTTGGATTTCATTTTCACCTGTGGCGACCGCCTTGCGGCGCTGCCCCGCTCAACAAAGGTGTCGTGATATGTATGTAGCCGTCAAAGGCGGAGAGCGCGCGATCGAGAACGCCCATGCGTGGCTGGCCGAAGAGCGCAGGGGCAACACCGATATCTCCGAGCTGAGCATCGCGCAAATCCGCGAACAACTCAGCCTTGCCGTCAATCGCGTCATGGCCGAGGGGTCGCTTTTTGACCCTGATCTTGCAGCCCTTGCGATCAAACAGTCGCGCGGTGATCTGATCGAGGCGATCTTCCTGATCCGCGCCTATCGCACCACCCTGCCCCGTTTCGGTGCCTCGGAACCCGTCGATACGGGCAATATGGCTTGTGACAGACGCATCTCGGCCACGTTCAAGGATTTGCCAGGTGGTCAGGTTCTGGGGCCGACCTTCGACTACACGCATCGTTTGCTGGATTTCAAACTCGCCGCCGAGGGCGAGGCCCCTGAGGCCCCCACCCGCATGTCCGAGCAGGGCCATGTGCCCCATGTGACCGAGTTCCTCAACCGCGAAGGGCTGATCGAAGAGGCGCCGCATGACGATACTCCGCCCCCTGATCTGACGCGCGAGCCGCTGGAAATGCCTGCTGAACGCGCGCTGCGCCTACAGGCTTTGGCCCGCGCGGATGAGGGCTTCACCCTTGGCCTCGCCTATTCCACGCAGCGCGGCTATGGGCGCAATCATGCCTTTGTGGGCGAATTGCGGATCGGGGCGGTTCCCGTCGAAATGGATATCCCCGAATTGGGCTTTGCCGTCGAAATCGGCGAGGTGGTCCTGACCGAATGCGAAACCGTCAACCAGTTCACAGGCTCCAAAACCCAGCCGCCGCAATTTACCCGTGGCTATGGATTGGTCTTTGGCCAGACCGAGCGCAAGGCGATCTCGATGGCCTTGGTTGATCGCGCGCTGAGATGGGAAGAATTGGGCGAAGACAATGTCGGCGCGCCCGCGCAGGATGCGGAATTCGTGCTCTATCACGCCGATAATATTCAGGCGACGGGCTTCCTCGAACATATCAAACTGCCCCATTACGTCGATTTCCAGTCGGAGCTTGAACTGGTGCGCAAACTCCGCCGAGAGGCAGGCGCGCAACCCATGCAGGAGGCCGCAGAATGAGCGTCGATACAGTCGTTTTCGATATTGGTGGCGTGCTGGTGGACTGGCAGCCGCATCTGGCTTGGGCCGATGATCTGGGCGAAGATGGCGCAAAGGCTTTCTTGGCACGGATCGGTTTTGACAAGATCAATTTCGCCTGTGATGGCGGCGCGCATTTTGGTGATGCAGCCGCACAGCTTGAAGATGGAGAAGATGGCGCGCGGCTTGCCCAATATGTGCCACGCTATACCCGCACGGTGCCTGACAAGATCGGCGCCACATGGGATATTCTCTATGCCCTGCAAGACAAGGGCACACCCCTTCACGCGATCACCAATTGGTCCGCCGAGACATGGCCCGAGGGGCTGAAGGTCCATCCCGAATTGGGCACCGTCTTCGGGGCGACTGTGGTCTCGGGCGAGGTGGGGTTGCTCAAGCCCAGCGTGCAAATCTACCGCCTGCTCTGCGATCGCGCCGAGGTTGCGCCCGAGCGCTGCGTTTTCATTGATGACGGGCTGCATAACTGCCTTGGCGCACGGGCGGCAGGGATGGATGCGATCCATTTCCAAGGGGCAGACAGCCTGCGCAGACAACTTGAAGAACGGGGGCTGCTGTGATGGATCAAGCCTATAACTTCGCCTATCTCGACGAACAGACCAAGCGGATGATCCGCCGCGCCATTCTCAAGGGCCTCGCCATTCCCGGCTATCAGGTGCCCTTTGCCTCGCGCGAGATGCCGATGCCCTATGGCTGGGGCACAGGCGGCGTGCAGGTCTCGGCGGCGGTGCTGACACCTGAGGACAAGTTCAAAGTGATCGACCAAGGGGCCGATGACACGACAAATGCGGTCTCGATCCGGACCTTCTTTGAACGCACCGCAGGGGTGGCCACGACCACCTCAACGGCTGAGGCCAGCGTGATCCAGACCCGCCACCGCATCCCCGAAGATGCGCTGAGCGAGGGGCAGATCCTTGTCTATCAGGTGCCGATCCCCGAGCCACTGCGCTTTCTGGAGCCGCGCGAAAGCGAAACCCGCAAGATGCACAGCCTTGAGGAATACGGGCTGATGCATGTGAAGCTCTATGAGGATATCAGCCGCCACGGCCATATCGCGACCTCCTATGCCTATCCGGTCAAGGTCGAGGGGCGCTATGTGATGGACCCGTCGCCAATCCCGAAATTCGACAATCCGAAACTGGGGGATATGGCCGCGATCCAATTGTTCGGCGCAGGCCGCGAGCAACGCATCTATGCGCTGCCGCCCTATACCCAAGTGGTCAGCCTCGATTTCGAGGACCACCCTTTTGAGGCCTCCAAGGCCGATCATCCTTGCGGGATGTGCGGGGCCGAGGACAGCTATCTGGACGAGTTGATCATCGATGATCAGGGCGGGCGGATGTTCGTGTGCTCCGACACCGATTACTGCGAGGCGCGGCAATCG
>ENA-OUOG01004698-OUOG01004698.1-marine-metagenome-genome-assembly--contig:-NODE-4698-length-11582-cov-6.752195_pt1 | contig 11582 bp, 9 predicted proteins | sample MGYA00248635_ERZ508505 | MGnify/ENA primary metagenome ERZ508505 (study PRJEB26176, sample SAMN06267871) | marine metagenome | isolation source: Saanich Inlet, British Columbia, Canada | place: Pacific...
AATGCCAGAGAAATGGATCGCGCCCAATTGGGTGGGCAGTTTGGTGACAGCGGCGTTCATGGGCGGCCTTTCTGGGATAGCTCTTCAACAAGGGCGACAAGCCGTTCGGTCGCATCGCTCATCCCTTGGTCAAGGGCGGCTTGCGCCATTTGGTTGGCCGCATCGGGCTGCGTTAGAACAGCTGTGATGCTTTGCGCAAGGCTCTGCGCGCTCAATTGCGATTCAGGGATCAAAATCGCGGCATTGGCATCGACCAATCCCCGCGCATTGGCCGTTTGATGGTCGGCGGTCGCGGCGGCAAAGGGGATCAGGATCGATGGCCGCCCGATCACCGAGATATCCGCCACCGAGGACGCGCCCGCACGGCTGATCACCAATTGCGCCTCCGAGAGGCGGCGGGGAATATCGCGGAAAAACGGCTCGATCTCGGCGGTGACCCCAGAGGCGGCATAGGCCTCGATCACACGATCAAGATCCTCTGGACGGGCTTGTTGCGCCACGCGAAGCCGCGCGCGCAAATCCTGCGGCAAGAGTGCAATGGCATCTGGGACAAAATCCGCCAGAACACGCGCGCCCTGACTGCCGCCAATTGCCACCAAGGACATCGGCCAATCTCCGGGCGGGGTATAGGGCGCGCCTGCACGCTCCATCACCGAGCCGCGCACAGGGTTGCCTGTGTGAATACCCTCGATCCCATCGGGCAAATCCGTGGGCCAAGTGCCACAAGCAATCGCATCGACCCGCTTGGCAAACAGCTTGTTGACCCGCCCCAAAACGCCGTTCTGCTCATGCAACATACGCGGACGCCCCGTGACCCAAGCCGCAGCAACCGCAGGGATGGAAGGGTAGCCACCAAAGCCCACAACCATATCGGGCTTTTCACGCAGCATCCGAACACTCGCGCTCAAAATACCGCCAAAGACGCGAAAGGGCACCAACAGCTTGGCCGCAGCCCCGCCACGCGCGAAGGTGGCCGAAGCGACTTGGCGGACCTCCACCACATGGGGAAACCCGCCCGCATAACGCGCCCCGCGTGCATCGGTCGACAGGGTCACTTTCCAGCCTTTACGTAGCATCGCCTCGGCAAGGGCTTGGGCGGGGAACATATGCCCCCCCGTCCCACCGGCTGCGATGATAAGATGACGGGCGCGCTCGGACATGGATTACCTATTTCGTTTGATCAGAATATCGCCGATCCCGCCTTGGGGGCGTGACCGCGTAAAGGCCAGCAACATGCCAACGGAAATCCCCGTGGCGATGATAGACGAGCCGCCATAGGAGACGAAGGGCAAGGTCATGCCCTTTGCAGGCAAAAGCCGCACAGCCACCCCCATATTGATGAAGGCCTGCAGGGCCAAAAGGCTGGCAAGACCAGCCCCCGCCAAGCGGATAAAGGGATCACGTTCCTTGGTCAGGCGGAAAAAAGCGCGCAGGGCCACGGTCGCGAAAAGGGCGATGATCATCAAGACCAGCACGACGCCATATTCCTCGGCCGCCACTGCAATGATAAAATCGGTATGGGCATCAGGCAGGGTCCATTTGACCGAGCCCTCACCAAGCCCCGTGCCAAAAATACCCCCCTCGCGGATCGCATTGGCCGCATAGGCCAGCTGGGTATTCGGGTCGACCTCGGCAGAAAGGAAACCGTCAATCCTGCGGGCGAAATGCTCGGAATTGGAATAGGCAAATGTGCCGCCAATCACAGTGACGATGCCCACGCCGATCAGCAAAAGCATAGGCGCGCCCGCCACAAAATAGATCACGCACCACGAAAACAGGATCAAGGCCGCTTGCCCGAAATCGGGCTGCAGCGCCAAGAAGCCGACAATGGTGATCGCCGTGATAAAGGAGACCGTTTTGCCCGGAGGTCCGCCCAATTCCTGACTGGCGGCCACCATCCATGCCGCAAAGACAACAAAGACGGGCTTGAGGAATTCCGAGGGCTGCAGCGAGGCAAAGCCAAGCGAATACCACCGCACGGCGCCTTGCCCGAAATCAGTGCCAAAAACGGGCAACATGGCCAAAGCGGCCATTGCTCCGAAAAAACCCAGAACCGCCAGCCTGCGCACCTGCAAAGGCGACAACATGGAGACCAGCACCATCGCTGTCATCGCAAGAATGCCGAAAAACGCCTGCCGCGACACATAGTGGAACGGGTCATGCCCATTGCGCTCGGCCAAAGGCGGCGAGGCTGCAAAGCCAAGCAAGATACCGATCGCAAACAAGGCCAGAATACAGCCGATCGTCACCCGATCCACTGTCCGCCACCAACGGGGCAAAATCGCCTCGCCAGATTGCACGACCACCGTGCCATGCGCCATTTCCGTCATGGATTACCGCCCAATACTGCCTCTACCAGCCCGAGTTGATCTCGGATCTGCCGTTACAATAGCGAAAAACACCCGCGCTGGCCAGAGAAAGCCGCGCCCGAGCAGCGGGGATCAGCCGATCAGTTTTTGCACATGATCGGTAAAGTCCTGCCCGCGTTCCTCGAAGTTATTGTATTGATCAAAACTTGCCGCAGCTGGGGCCAGCAGAACGACATCGCCGCTCTCGGCCTGAGCGCCCGCGCGCGCCACCGCTTGCGCCATCGTGGTGCATATTTCATGGGGCACATCACCCAGTTGCAAGGCAAATCCCTGCGCCTCACGCCCGATCACATAGGCTTTGATCACCGATCCCAAAGCGGGTTTGAGCGCATCCAATCCCCCTTCTTTTTCCAAACCGCCACAAATCCAGCGGATGCGAGGAAAGGCCGCCAAGGCTTTGGCAGCGGCATCGACATTGGTGGCCTTGCTGTCATTGACGAATAGCACACCGTCTTTTTCACCCACCACTTGGCTGCGATGGGGCAGACCCGGATAGCTGTGAAACGCCTGCTCAATCACCTTGGGCGCAATCCCCAAAGCGCGCACCGCCGCATAGGCGCAGCAGGCATTTTGATGGTTATGCGCACCGGGAAGGGCCTTGATCGCACGCAGATCGATCGAGCCCGCCTGACGACCTTTGCGATACTCCGACAACCAGCCCTTGCGCGCGAAAACATCCCAGCCCACACCCGTCAGCTTTTGCCCCGAGGACACGCGGATCACCCGCCCGTCTCCAGCGCCTTCGGCCAATTGATTGGCGATATATTTGCCCTCGGCCTCATCCACACCAATCACGGCGCGATCCGGCCCGCCTTCTGCAAACAAACGGCGCTTGGCGGCAAAATAGCCCCCCATCCCCGCATGACGATCCAGATGATCAGGCGACAGATTGGTAAAGACCGCGATATCAGGGGTCAGCGCGCGCGCCAGATCCGTCTGATAGCTCGACAGCTCCAATACGATCACTTCGCCATCTTCGGGCGGCTCGATATCCAGAACTCCCCGCCCGATATTGCCCGCCAATTGTACGGGCGTGCCGTTTTCTTCCAAAATATGCGCGATCAAAGCCGAGGTCGTGGACTTTCCATTCGAACCCGTCACCGCGATCACCCGCGGGGGCGTGTCATGGTTGACCCAATCGCCCTGCCCGAGCGAGCGGAAAAACAACCCCACATCATTGTCGACAGGCACCCCTGCATCCCAAGCCGCCATAATTGCGGGATGGGCGGCTGGATATAGATGCGCAATTCCGGGCGAGGTCACAAACCAAGACACGCCTTCAAAGGCATCTTGCTTCAAAGGGTCCCAAATCGTGAAGCCCTCGGCCTCGGCCGCTGCACGACCCGCCTCGCCATCATCCCAACACAGAGCCTGCGCACCCCCCGCTTCCAATGCGCGCGCCGTGGCCATTCCCGATCGACCAAGACCCAGAACACCAACACGAAGACCTTCAAACCCGAGCACGGGGATCATGGCATATCCTTTGATTTCATCTTTCACCAAATACGAGCGCCGCAGGCATCGGTTTTGCGCAGCAAAACCCGCCCAAAGCCCGCATCAGCGCAGTTTCAGCGTCGCAAGACCGATCAAAGCCAGAATAAGCGAGATAATCCAGAAGCGGATCACCACCTGCGGCTCGGCCCAGCCTTTTTTCTCGAAATGGTGGTGAATGGGTGCCATCAGGAACACACGCTTGCCCGTGCGTTTGAAGTAAAGGACTTGAATGATCACACTCAAAGCCTCGGCCACGAACAACCCGCCGACAATGGCCAGCACGATCTCATGCTTTGTGGCAACCGCAATCGCCCCCAAGGCACCGCCCAAAGCCAATGACCCAGTATCGCCCATAAACACCGCCGCAGGGGGCGCATTATACCATAAAAAGCCCAAGCCCCCGCCGATCAGCCCTGCGCAAAAGACCAGCAGCTCACCTGTGCCGGGCACGTAATGCACATCCAGATATTCGGTGAAATCCACGCGCCCCACGGCATAGGCAATCACGCCCAAGGTCGCCGCCGCAATCATCACGGGCATGATCGCCAAACCATCCAATCCATCCGTCAAATTGACCGAATTGGCGCTGCCCACGATCACAATCACGGCAAAGGGCACAAAAACCCACCCCAGATTGATCAAGACTTCCTTGAAGACGGGCACGGCCAAATGGCTGCTTAGATCATCGGGATGCAGGAATGTGGCGACAATACCCGCCACGGCCGCGATCACCAGGCCAAGGCCAAAACGGATTTTGCCCGACACACCTTTGGTATTATTGCGGCTGACCTTGGCCCAATCATCTGCCAGACCGATGCAGCCGAAGGCCACCGTCACACCCAAAACCATCCAGACAAAGCCATTGTCCAACCGCGCCCAAAGCAAGGTCGAGAGCGTGAGTGCGGCCAGAATAAGCAAGCCCCCCATCGTCGGCGTGCCCGCTTTGGTGACACGGTGGCTTTCGGGGCCATCCTCGCGGATCGGCTGGCCATTGGCGTATTTCTTGCGCAAAGCATTGATCAAGGGTTGGCCGAAGATAAAGCCAAAGATCAATGCCGTGAAAAAGGCCCCGCCTGCGCGAAAGGTGATGTAGCGGAACAGATTGAAGAAATCCCCGCCATCAGAGAGATCGCTTAACCAATACAACATATGGTGGTTCCTTTATCGCTTGTCCGCTACGGATTGCCCCAGTTTGCGCAAGGCGTCAACCACACGAGACAGCTTTGACCCGTTCGATCCTTTCACCAAGACCACATCGCCAGCCAGCAATTGACGCGGCAATGCGCGCGCCATTTTATCGGATGTCTCGGTATGAAGCCCGCGTTTGCCCAAAGGCAGGGCCTCATGCAGATGCTCCATCAACGCGCCAGCGGTAAAGATCAAATCGATCTCGGAAAGGGACTCCAGATCGGCAATCTGCGCGTGCAATTCTGGTCCTGTTTCGCCCAATTCCCGCATATCACCCAAGACCGCGATCCTACGGCCGCGCAAAATGGGCTGACTTGCGGCCAGAACCTCAAGGCTTGCCGCCACGGAGGCAGGATTGGCGTTATAGGCATCATCAATCAATTCTATCGCCAAATCATCGGTCGCATTCAAAACCAGACGCTCGCGCGTGCCGCGCCCTGCATAGGGGTGCCAATGACCCAAAGCCATTGCGGCCTGAGGCACATCCCCCCCCACAGCCTGAACTGCCGCCAGGACCGCGACCGCATTGCTTGCCAAATGCCGCCCCGGAACCGCCAGTTTGAACAGCTGCTCCACCCCCGATAGATCGGCCCGAATAACGGTTGCAGCATCGCTTAGGGTGACATCAACAAGGCGCGCCTGCGCATCGGCACTCTCGCCAAAGCGGATCAATTGCGCGCCAAGCGATTGCGCCTTGGCCGATAGGATATCTGCAGTTTCGACATCGGCATTGGCCAGCGCGACGCCGCCCTTCTCCAAACCTTCAAAGATGCTGGCTTTTTCATGCGCGATCCCCTCGATCTGACCAAAGGCCTCAAGATGGGCCTCGGCGACGGTGGTGATGATGGCCAAATGGGGACGTGCCAGACGCGACAGGGGTGCGATCTCGCCTGGTGCATTCATCCCGATCTCGATGATGGCAAATTCGGTATCGGCAGGCATGCGCGCCAAAGTCAGCGGCACCCCCCAATGATTGTTATAGGAGGCCTCGGCCGCATGGGTGCGCCCCTGATCCGAGAGGGCCGCGCGCAGCATTTCCTTGGTGGTTGTCTTGCCAACCGAGCCCGTCACCGCGATGACCTTGGCATCGGTTCGCGCACGCGCGGCGCGGCCAAGGGCCTCTAGCCCTTCCAAGACATCACGGACCACCAAAAGCGGCGCATCCGGCGATACCCCTTCGGGCACATGCGAGACAAGTGCCGCCCCTGCCCCTTTGGCCAAAGCATCGGCCACGAAATCATGCCCGTCACGTGCGGCCTGCAAGGCCACAAACAGATCACCTTTAACAAGGCTGCGCGTATCAATGGAGACCCCTGTCACGGACCACGCCCCAGACGCCTTTCCGCCTGTTGCCTGCTCCGCCTCGGCTGCCGTCCAGATCACGCTCATATCCGCCCCTCCAAGGCCGCAACCGCAACGCTGGCCTGTTCGGCATCATCAAAGGGATAGACCACATCGCCCACGATCTGACCCGTTTCATGCCCCTTGCCCGCGATCAGCAAAGCGTCACCCGGCTCAAGGCTATCAACAGCGCGCAAAATCGCCTCGGCGCGATCTGCAATCTCTATCGCCTCGGGACAGGCTTGAAGGATCTCGGCGCGGATTTCATGTGGTTCCTCGGAGCGGGGGTTGTCATCGGTGACAAAGATGACATCGGCATGCTCGGCTGCGGCCTGCCCCATCAAGGGACGCTTGCCCCGATCACGATCCCCGCCCGCGCCGATGACAACCACCAAACGCCCCATCACATGGGGGCGCAGGGCCATAAGTGCTGTCTGCACGGCATCAGGGGTATGGGCGTAATCGACAAAGATCGGTGCCCCATGCGCCCGCGTGGCCGCCATCTGCATCCGTCCGCGCACGCCCGTCAATTTGGGCAAAACGGAAAAGACGGCCTCCGCCTCTTCGCCTGCGGAGATGACCAGACCAGCCGCCACCATCACATTCATCGCCTGAAAGCTGCCGATCAATTCAAGCGTCACCTTGTATTGATTGCCCTGCCAGCGGAACAGAACCTCTTGGCCTGTCTCGGTCATGCGCAGGCCTGTAATTTTCAGACGTGCCGCGCCGTTTTTATGCCCGACGGTGATAACTTCGATCTCGCGATCATCACAAATCCCGACCAGATCAGCCCCGTAGGGGTCATCGATATTGACCACGGCTGTGCCATCTTCCGAGAGCAGTTCGGAGAACAAACGCGCCTTGGCGTCGAAATAGGCCTCCATCGAGCCGTGATAATCCAGATGGTCTTGGGTGAAATTGGTGAAGCCCGCCGCCGCCAATTGCACGCCTTCCATGCGGCGCTGATCCAGCCCATGCGAGGACGCCTCCATCGCGGCATGAGTGACGCCCGCATCCGCCATCTCGCGCAGCACGCGGTGCAGGGTCAGCGGATCAGGGGTGGTATGCACACCCGGCGCCGAAAAAGCGCCCTCGACGCCTGTGGTGCCGATATTGACGGCCTCCAACCCCAGAAGCTGCCAGATTTGGCGGGTAAAGCTGGCCACACTGGTTTTGCCATTCGTGCCCGTGATCGCGACACATGCGTTGGGTTGTTTCTCGAACCATAGCGCGCAGGCATGGGCAAAAGCCGCGCGGGGGTCCTCGACCACGACCAACGCACAATCAGCCCCCTTAAGGGCTTGGGCTGCAATCTGCGCCCCTTCGCGGTCGGTCAGGATCGCGCCTGCCTGCAACTCGATTGCTGTTTCGATAAACCGCGCGCCATGGATATTGCTGCCGGGAAGGGCGGCAAAAAGATGCCCCCGTTCAATCATACGGCTGTCGAGGCTGAGCCCCGTAATATCGACATCGCGTCCGCGCGTGGGGGTTAGCCCCAAAGCAGACAGACGTTTGACCTCAGACGTCATGCCCGAATCCCCTCAATCACTCTTATTGTGAGGCGTTGGATAGCTGAGTGTCGACCAAAGGTTCAATCTCTGGTCGCATTCCCATCAATGGTGCGACGCGGCGAATGATCTCGGCGGCGACGGGAACAGCCGTCCAACCGGCTGTGCGACGCGTCTCGCCGAGGGCCACGATTTCAGGTTCATCCATGGTGACGATCAAGGCATATTCGGGGTCATCGGCGGGAAAGACACTGGCAAATGTCGCCAAGACCCGATCCTCATAATAGCCCCCTTGCGGGTTGGGCTTATCAGCCGATCCTGTTTTGCCACCAACCGCATAGCCCGCAACCTCACCAAAGCTGGCCGTGCCCTCGGTGACGACAGCGCGCATCATATCACTGAGCGCCGAGGAGGTTTGCTCGGAAATCAAACGTGGGCCGTTTTGGGGGCCGTCTTGGCGCAAAAGCGTTGGAACGACACGGGTGCCGCCATTTGCAATCGTGGCATAAGCGGCCGCCAAATGCAGCGGTGAGCTGGACACGCCATGCCCGTATGAAATGGTTGCAGTGGACAGCTCGCCCCAACGTGCAGGCACAATCGGGCGTCCTGTTGGCGCTTCGATCATCTCCAGCGTTGTCGGCTCCAATAGACCCAAATCTTGCAAGAAGGCCTGCTGACGCTCGGCGCCGATCATGCTGGCGATACGGGCGGTGCCGACATTGGAGGAATGCACAATCACATCAGTGACCGATTGGGTCGCACCGTAATCATGAAAATCATTGATCGAAAAACCCGCCAACCGCAAAGGCGCTGTGGTATCGATCATGGTCGAGGCGTTGATCAGCCCCAATTCCATCGCTTGGGCGACGGTGAATATCTTGAAGACCGAACCCAATTCATACACGCCTTGAAGCGCGCGGTTGAACAAGGGGCTATCGGCGGCATCGCCTTCGGTCAGGGGACGTGGACGGGAGTTGGGATCGAAATCGGGCAAGGAGGCCATGGCCCGCACCTCGCCTGTATGCACATTCATCAAAACGGCCGTGGCCCCGCGTGCATTCATGATCGCCATGCCGCCTGCCAGAACTTCTTCGACAGCCGCTTGGACGGGCAAATCTAGCGACAATTGCAGCGCCGCACCATCACGGGCGGGATCACGCAATTCGGCATCAAATTGCGCCTCGACGCCTGCCACACCGATAACCTCGGCGGCATTCACCGCCTCTTGGCCAAAACCCGCACCGCCCAGAATATGGGCCGCAATCGAGCCGTTTGGATAAAGCCGCATCTCGCGTGGGCCAAACAACAATCCGGGCTCGCCCAGATCATGGACCATTTGCTCCTGCTCGGGGCTGATATTGCGGCGCAGCCAGATGAACCGACGATCCGCCGTGAATTGACGCTCCAGCCAGTCTGCGTCGAGATCGGGGAAAATCCGCGCAAGCCCTGAAACGGTGCTGGGCACGTCAATGATCTCATGGGGATGGGCATAGAGCGAGTTTGTGATCAGATTGGTGGCCAACACCCGTCCGTCACGATCCACGATATCGGCGCGTGTGTTCAAAATGGCAGAGGCGCTGGTTGCAATGCGTGGCTCTTCGGCCTCGGCTGCCGCCAGCGAGGTCATCCTGAACCCGACAGTGGCAAAGGCTGCTAGAAAGCAAAATGCCATCAACAAAAGACGGCTTTCCGCGCGTTGGCGCATCTTGTCGCGTTCTGCTTCATGGCGCAGGCGCAGGTTTTCACGCTCGATCGCATCTGGGTTTTCACCCTTGCGGCGGGCTTCAAGAATTCGGGTCAAAGGACGCAAAGGAATGCGCGGGGTCATGGCAGAAACTCCGGCTCAGAGGCGCTCTCGAAGAATAGCTCGGCATCGGGGATGGGTTCGGGCGGACGTGGATATGCGATCTCGCCCGTCTCCCCGAATTGCTGGGGCTGCATGGCCAAAAGGCCCAAACGCTCGAAATTCATATCCGCCAGTTCGCGCAATCTATCGGGGCGGTTAAGATAGGCCCATTCGGCCCGCAAAACAGACAGCCTTTCGCGCTCGATACCGATTGCGCGCTGCAGGCGTTCGACCTCACGGATGGAATGCTGGGTCTGGATATTCTGGTGGTAGGCCCAATAGCCCAGGCCGATCACCGCACATGCGGTCAGGAAGCTGAAAAAACCACGCATCACAGCACCTCCGGCATTTTGGGAAGCCCGAGCGCTTTGCGGTCAACGGGGGTAGCGGGGGCATCTGTTCGGGTCGCAACCCGCAGTTTGGCCGAGCGCGCGCGCGGGTTCTCGGACAATTCATCTGCATCGGGCGCGATGGCCTTTTTGGGTGTCAGCTTGAAACCGGGGATTTGGGCATCAGCCTCGGGCGCGTGGCGCGAGCCGCCGCCGCCCATGCTGGCGCGCAATTGCAAAAAGCGCTTTACCACGCGGTCCTCAATGGAATGGAAGGTCACAACCGCCAACCGCCCGCCATGTTTGAGAGCGCGTTCAGCCGCTTCCAACCCTTCGACCAATTGACCCAGCTCATCATTGACCGCGATGCGGATCGCCTGAAACGAGCGGGTCGCGGGATGGCTTTGGTTTGGTTTTGGGCGGGGCAGGCATTTCTCGATCACGCGGGTCAATTGCAATGTGGTCTCGAAGGGCGCTAGGGCGCGGGCCGCAACAATGGCACGCGCAATACGGCGCGAGGCGCGTTCTTCACCATAGTGATACAGTATATCGGCAATCAATTCTTCAGGGGCCGTATTGACCAGATCAGCCGCCGACATGCCGCTCTGGCTCATCCGCATATCCAGCGGCCCGTCGCGCATGAAGGAAAAGCCGCGCTCGGCCAGATCAAGCTGCATGGAGGAGACACCAAGATCCAACACGATCCCGTCCAAGCCTTCATGGCCCGCCTCACTGGCGTGTTCATCCATCTGGGAAAACGTGCCCGCAACCAATTTAAGCCGCGTGCCGTAATCGCCCTGCCAGCTTGCGGCCATCTCGAGGGCCAATGGGTCACGATCCACACCAATCACAACATCCGCTCCTGCCTCAAGCAAGCCACGGGCGTAGCCACCAGCGCCGAAGGTTCCATCGAGCCACACGCCCGTGACGGGGCCTGCCGCTTTGATCAGCGGCGTCAATAATACTGGAATATGCGGGCGCTTGGCGGGGGCGTCCAGCTCCTCCGCCATGATTACTCGCCCCCTTGTGCGACCAACTCATCGCCCTGAGCCACCAGCGAAAGCGGATCAAAGAAATCATTACCCTGCCCCAAAGCCGCCAGAAGAGTATCCATGTCCTCATCGGCTGCTGCGGCATCAACCGGATTGAGGATGTGAAACTTGTCGCCCATCCCTTGGAACAGCGCTTCATCGGCAAGACCGAGCTTTTCGCGCGCGGCAGGGGGCAAAACCAGACGGCCCGTGTCATCCACGGTCGTCTCGTCGCATTTGCGGTAATAGAGATATTCAAGCGCCTTGCGCACAGGTGTGCCAAGCGGTGTGCGGCGGATCATGCCGTCAATCTGGTCAAACGCATCGCCAGAGAGGCATTCAAGGAAGTTTTTGGATTTATCGCCATAGGCAATATAGAGGCGCGGTGGCGCGCCTGCGGTGGCGCTTTTCTGATCGGAATTCTGCAGGACACGACGAAACTTGACCGGGATCGAGACCCGGCCTTTTCCGTCCAT
>ENA-OUOG01004699-OUOG01004699.1-marine-metagenome-genome-assembly--contig:-NODE-4699-length-11582-cov-4.003738_pt1 | contig 11582 bp, 10 predicted proteins | sample MGYA00248635_ERZ508505 | MGnify/ENA primary metagenome ERZ508505 (study PRJEB26176, sample SAMN06267871) | marine metagenome | isolation source: Saanich Inlet, British Columbia, Canada | place: Pacific...
AAAACCTTGATAATACAGGTTCTGCAAATGGTGAGTATAGTACAGTTGCATTATTTCCAAACTGGAATGGAGGCGGATATCACGATCCTGAAATTGAAAGAACTGTATATGTAGATAATATACAAGGTACGGCAGGTGCTGCAATAGTAGTTACACCTCCAGCAATACCAGCAGCACCAATACCAGATGCAACAGATGCTAATGTTTATAGTGTTTATAATGACACTAATAGTTATTCAACAACATTTCCATTTGCATATCAATTTGGTGCGGCTCCTGTGAATGTTGATTTAGATCCGTCAGCTAATGTTAATAACGCATTTAAATTTAATTTAGGAACTGGTGGTTACGGACAAGGTGAAGAAGGTACAACAGGAGCTATTAACGCTTATGATTATGTGACTTTTGATTACTATATATTTGCACCTACAAATTCTGCTGCAACAGCTACAGGATTTAAATTTATATTAATTAGTGATAATACTACACCAGTAACAGAAGTAACTTATGAAATAGGTACAAATGAGGCTGTTGTTACAGAGCAATGGACTAAAGTATCAATTCCATTAACTTATTTTACGAATTTAGGTTTTGACCAAGCAGAGTTTTTCCAGTGGAAAATAGACCCTTTTGCGTCTTCAGTAGATAACAACAGTATATTGTACATGGATAATTTCCTTTTCACTAACGGTGATTTGCTGTCTACAGCTAATTTTACAGATGCTAAATTTTCTGTTTTCCCTAATCCAACAAACGCTACTTGGAACGTTATTAGTAACTCAGTAATAAACACTATTTCTGTTTATGATATCATAGGAAAACAAGTAATATCTGTTAGTCCTAATACATTAGAAACTTCAATTGACGCTTCTAACCTTAAAACAGGAGTTTATTTTGCAAGAATTGATGGCGTTAATGGTTCTAAAACCGTGAAACTTATCAGAGAATAATTTAGATCTCAAAATATATTTTATTAAAAGACTGTCTAAAAAGGCAGTCTTTTTTTATGCAATATCTTTTTCAAAGTTTATTTTTACATAAGTAATACCAATTTGCATTACAAAATGGTATAAAACCGCAAAGTAATATGTATAAGAAGATAATAGTTTTTAGTATTCTCATAGGTTTAAGTATAAGTTGTGAAGAGAAAACGAAACAGCTGGCACACTCCGCTATAGAAAACTCTGCTAATGGATTAATACACGAAACCAGTCCTTACTTACTACAACATGCCTACAATCCTGTAAACTGGAAACCATGGAATGCTAAAACCTTAGCATTAGCAAAAAAAGACAATAAACTTATGGTTATATCAGTAGGGTACTCAGCATGCCACTGGTGTCATGTTATGGAAGAAGAAAGCTTTGAAAACGATTCTGTAGCAAAATTAATGAATGCTAATTTTATTAACATAAAAGTAGATAGAGAAGAACGTCCAGATGTAGATCAAGTATACATGAATGCTGTACAACTAATGACAGGTAGTGGTGGTTGGCCCTTAAATTGTATTACTTTACCAGATGGAAGGCCTGTTTTTGGAGGAACTTATTTTGAAAAAGAGCAATGGGAGAAAATTTTAAAAGACATATCACAACTCTATAAAACAAATCCTGAAAAAGTGATTGCTTTTGCAGAAAAACTCACCGAAGGTGTTAAAACTTCAGATTTAATTACTTTAAATCAACAAAATATTCCATTTAAAACTGAAAGTCTTCAGCAATATGTTCAATCATGGAAAAAAAATTTAGATTATACATTAGGAGGAAATTTAAATGCTCCAAAATTTCCAATGCCAAACAACTTAAACTTTTTAATGCGATATAGTTATCAAAATGATGACATTGAGTTAAAAGATTATGTATCGACTACATTAACAAAAATGGCAAATGGAGGTCTTTATGATCAAGTTGGAGGAGGCTTTTCTAGATATGCTGTAGACCAAAAATGGCACATTCCTCATTTCGAAAAAATGCTTTATGATAATGCACAGCTAGTAAGTGTTTATTCTCAAGCGTATTTAATTACCAAAAATGAAAATTATAAAAAGGTAGTTTTAGAAACTCTTAACTTTTTAGAAAGAGAATTGTTACAAACCGAAGGCGCTTTTTATTCTTCCATTGATGCAGATAGTTTAAATGATGAAAACCAATTAGAAGAAGGTGTATTTTACAGTTGGAATGAAGAGGAGTTAAAGTCTATTCTTAAAGAAGAATTTTCAATGTTTTCATCTTATTATAATATAAACCTTACAGGTAAATGGGAAAACAATCAATATATTTTATTTAAAACTATAACAGATGAAGCCTTTGCTAAATCCAATAATATTAGTGTTTTAGAACTAGATGCTAAAGTAAGTAAGTGGAAACAATCCTTAAATAAGGTAAGAAATAAAAGACCTAGACCACGAACAGATGATAAAGTTTTAACTTCTTGGAATGCACTTATGCTAAAAGGCTATGTTGATGCTTATCGTGTTTTTAGAGATATTAATTATTTAAATAAGGCAGTTAAAAATGCCGAGTTTATAAAAAATAAACTACTTACAAAAGAAGGCTCTTTATTTCATAACTATAAAAATGGAAAGGCAACTATTAATGGTTTCTCAGAAGATTATGCGCATGTTATTTCGGCTTATATAGATTTATATCAAATTACTTTAGATGAAAAATGGTTAAACTTAGCTAAGGATTTAATGGATTATTCAATAAATCATTTTTTAGATAAAAATAATAGTATGTTTTATTTTACAGCAGATTCTGAAACAGATTTAATAACAAGAAAAGTAGAGGTTTATGACAATGTTATTTCTTCATCAAATTCGATTTTAGCAGATAATCTTTTCAAATTAGGACACTATTATTCAAATAAAAACTATTTAGAATTAGCTAAACAAATGCTAAATAATATGATAGTTAATATTGATAAAGCACCATCTAGCTATTCTAACTGGCTTTCTCTATATTTAAACTATTCTAATCCATATTACGAGCTTGCAATTTCTGGAGCTAATGCTAAAGAAAAATTAAAAGAAGTTAATATTTATTATTTGCCAAATATTTTAATTGCAGGAGCTACACAAGAAAGTAAGTTACCAATTATGGAAAACAGATTTATTGAAGCAGACACTTATATATATGTATGTGTAGATGGTAGTTGTAAGCTGCCTGTTACTAACACTAAAGAAGCGATAGATCAGTTGTTGAAGTAAATTTATTAATCTAAAATAGTACTAATTTTATCAAAATAAATAGAAGTAAAATCATCTACCACATGGTTTGCTAAACTATAGTCTTGATTTTTTGAATGATAACTATTATAACCTATACAATAAATACTTGCAGCATGCGCAGCTTTTATACCATTGGTAGAGTCTTCTATAACTAAGCATTCACTTTTTAAAAAACCAGCTAATTCTGCTGCTTTTTCAAAAATTTCTGGATGTGGCTTAGAAGCCTTTAAATCTGCTCCACTAATTTTGGCTTTAAAATATTGGTCTAACTCAAAACGCGTAAAAACATTATTAATAGTTAGCATTGATGCCGAAGAGGCAAGTACTAAAGTTAACCCGTTTTGGTAGTAATCTTTTATAAGCTCTAAAACGCCATCAATAAGTTTTAAGCTTGGATCATTAAAAAACAAATCTTTAAAATAGTCACGTTTTTTTGCCATTAATGTTTCAGCTGAAATTTCTAAACTAAAAGCAGTACAAAGTTGCTTACAAACATTAATTGTAGATTGACCTGTATAACTTTCAAAAAGTCTTTCCGAGACATCTATATTGTAATACTTAAACATTAAAAAATAAGCTTTCTTGTGTAAGGGCTCAGTATCAACAATAACACCATCCATATCAAATAATATTGCCTTTAACATCTCAATTAGTTTTTTTGCTAAGATAAGTTATAGCATTTATTTTTTTCTCTCTCATTTTTAGAATATTTTGCAAATACAATTTAATAACATGCTTTATATATTTATTTTTATAGTAATTGTAATCTTTATTGGCTTTGCTTTTTATATGGTAAATGCGAAAAATGTTAAGCAAATTCCCAAACATTGGCATAATATATTAATAAAAGAAGTCCTCTTCTATAAGAAGTTAACTCCAAATCATCAAGCTATTTTTAGAAACAGAATTTTATTATTTTTAAATGAAATAAATATAGATGGTGTAAATACTGAAATCGAGGAGTTAGATAAAATATTAATCGCTTCTAGTGCTATTATTCCGGTGTTTAATTTCCCTAACTGGAGTTATAATAACCTTACAGGAATAATAGTTTATCCAGATAGTTTTAATGAAGAATTGCAATTTTCTAATAAAGATAAAAATAGACGATTATTGGGTATGGTTGGTACTGGTCGTTTTAAAAATCAAATGATACTTTCTAAAAAAGCGATTAGATTAGCTTTTAACAACAAAACCGATAAGCATAACACACCAATTCATGAATTTGTACATTTATTAGATAAAATAGATGGCGAAACTAATGGTGTTCCAGAATCCTTTATAGGAAAAGAATTTATAGCACCTTGGTTAGAGTTAATGTATAAAGAAATGGAGGCAATTAATAACGATGAATCTGATATTCGAGCTTATGCAGGTACCAGTGAAGCCGAGTTTTTTGCTGTGACTTCAGAATATTTTTTTGAAAGACCAAAATTGTTTAAACAAAAGCATCCAGAATTATATAAAATGTTGTCTCAATGTTTTCAAAAATATAAAGCATAGTTTAGTTTGTAATTCATGTTACACAAGAGTAGGAAACAAAGTATTAAATTTGCAACAGTAAAATAGATATGATAAAAGAACTTACAGAGCAATATGGTTATTTATTTGAAGATGAGTTGCTTCAAGAAATTAATACTTTAGGTGTCTATAAAGAAATAGCCAAAGGCACCAAGCTAATAGATATTGGCAATTATATAAAATCTATGCCTTTGCTAATAGATGGTGCTATAAAAATTCTAAGAGAAGACGATAAAGGAGATGAACTCGTACTCTATTTTATAGAGCAAGGAGATACTTGTGCCATGACGCTATCTTGTTGTATAGGAAGGGCAAAAAGTGAAATTATTGCAATTGCCGAAACAGATGTTAGACTAATTATGATTCCAGTTGAAAAAATGGAATCTTGGCTTGGTAAATACAAAACGTGGCAACAATTTATTTTACAAAGCTATCATAATCGAATGACAGAGTTGCTTGAAGCTGTAGATACTATCGCTTTTTTAAAAATGGATGAAAGGCTATTTAAATATCTTAAAGATAAAGCCATGGTTAACCATAACGAAGTTATTAATGTTACGCATCAAGATATAGCTAACGATTTGCATACTTCTAGAGTCGTAATCTCTAGATTATTAAAAAAGTTAGAAATAAACAACAAAATAAAATTGCATAGAAACAGTATTAAACTTCTAGATTTATAATGGAAATTCAAGAAATCTTAGGCTACTTTGGAGCTTTACTTATTGGAGTTGTACTAGGCTTAATTGGTGGTGGTGGTTCTATATTAACGGTTCCTATATTAGTTTACCTTATGTTTATTAATCCTGTAACTGCTACTGCGTATTCATTATTTGTAGTTGGTGTGTCATCACTATTTGGAGCTATTAGAAACATAAAAAAAGGATTGGTGGACTTTAAAACAGCTATTGTTTTTGCTATTCCTGCTTTTATTGCAGTCTATTCAACACGAAAATATATAGTACCAGCTATACCAGAAAACATTGTTACAATAAGTGAATTTACACTTACAAAAAACATAGCAATCATGTTATTCTTTGCAATAATAATGCTTGTTGCTGCAGTGGCAATGATTAGAAATAATGGCAATAAAACAGAAGAAAAAACTATAGTAAAATACAATTATCCATTAATAATAATTGAAGGTTTTATTGTTGGTGTTTTAACAGGAATTGTTGGAGCAGGAGGTGGATTTTTAATAATACCAGCTTTGGTTCTATTGGCAAAATTACCAATGAAAAAAGCCGTAGCAACTTCACTACTAATAATTGCAATTAAATCGTTAATTGGTTTTATTGGAGATGTGGAAACCATAGCTATAGATTGGACCTTTTTGTTAAGTTTCACAGCTATTTCTGTAATTGGAATTTTTCTAGGAATATACCTTTCAAATTTTATAGAAGGCAAGAAATTAAAAAAATATTTTGGATGGTTTGTTCTCATTATGGGAGTTTACATAATAATTAAAGAAGTCACACAGTAACTAAGATTCTGTAACTTAAGTTACAGTATATAACACAGAATTATATTATTTTTACAGCATTAAAATAAAGATTATGAAGATAGAACAAATATACACAGGCTGCCTTGCTCAAGGCGCATATTACATTGAAAGCGAAGGCGAAGTAGCTATTATAGATCCTTTAAGAGAAGTTAAAGATTACGTAGCAAAATCGAAAAAAGATAACGCCAAAATTAAATACATTTTCGAAACGCATTTTCATGCAGATTTTGTTTCTGGACATCTAACATTGTCAAAACAAACTGGTGCTCCAATTGTATATGGTCCAACAGCAAAGCCTTCATTCGAAGCAATTATTGCACAAGATGGTCAGGAATTTAAACTGGGTAAAATTACAATTACAGCCTTGCATACGCCTGGTCACACCATGGAAAGTACAACATATTTATTAAAAGATGAAAACGGAAAAAACCACGCTATTTTTAGTGGCGACACTTTATTTTTAGGTGATGTAGGTAGGCCAGATTTAGCTCAAAAAGCTGCAAGTATGACAATGGAAGATTTAGCAGGTTTATCTTTCGATAGTTTAAGAACTAAAATCATGCCTTTAGCAGACGACGTTATTGTATATCCTGGACATGGAGCAGGTTCTGCGTGTGGTAAGAATATGATGAAAGAAACCGTAGATACTTTAGGTAACCAAAAGCAAATGAATTACGCTTTACGTGCAGACATGACTAAAGCTGAGTTTGTAAAAGAAGTAACAGATGGTTTATTGCCACCACCAAAATATTTTCCTTTAAATGTTAAAATGAATAAAGAAGGATATGAAGATATAGATGCAATAATCGAAAAAGGCGCAAAAGCATTATCTCCAGAAGTTTTTGAGACTATGGCTAACGAAACCGAAGCACTTGTTTTAGATGTACGTCACCAATCAGAATATATTAAAAATCACATTCCACGTTCTATATTTATAGGTTTAAAAGGTGGTTTTGCACCATGGGTTGGCGCATTAATTGCAGATGTAAAACAACCATTATTATTAGTTGTAGATAAGGATAGCCAAGAAGAAGCAATTACTAGATTATCTCGTGTTGGTTTCGATAATACTTTAGGTTATTTAGATGGAGGAATAGAAGCATGGAAAGCAGCAGGAAAAGAAACCGATAACCTTATCTCAATTTCTGCCGAAGAATTTAAAAACCGACTAGAAAATGATGATATTCCTGTTTTCGATGTTAGAAAAGAAGGCGAGTTTATTGCAGGACATATAGAGAACGCAAATTTCACACCTTTAGATAATTTAAACGCACATTTATCAGAGTTTCCAGACAACAAGCCTTTTTATGTGCATTGTGCTGGTGGTTACCGTTCGGTAATTGCTGCTTCTATATTAAAAAGTCGAGGTATTCATAATTTAGTAGATATAGCAGGAGGAATGGGAGCTATAAAAAAAGTTGGAATTCCTGTTTCAGATTTTGTTTGCCCATCAACACTAAAAAATTAACTTATTAATCTTATGGAATTTATTACACAAACCTGGCAATGGTATGTTGCTGGACCATTAATTGCATTCACCATGTTTTTACTCATTAAAATGGGTAAAAAATTTGGCATGTCTTCAAACTTAAGGACCATGTGTTCTATTGGTGGAGCAGGAAAACGAGTTGATTTTTTTAACTTCGATTGGAAAAAAGACGTTTGGAACTTGTATGTAGTTGCTGGTGTTATACTTGGTGGATTTATCGCTTTGCAATTTTTATCTCCAGCAGTACCTCAAATAAACCAAGATGTTGTATTAAAACTTCAGGATATTGGAATTAATAGTACAAATACTACTTTCTTACCAACAGAGTTGTTTAGTATGGAAAGTATGCTAACAGTTAAAGGCTTTTCTATTTTATTAATAGGTGGTTTTCTTGTTGGATTTGGAGCACGTTATGCTGGAGGTTGTACTTCTGGTCATGCCATTTCCGGATTAAGTAATTTACAATTACCATCGCTTATAGCTGTTATTGGCTTTTTTATTGGTGGTTTAGTAATGATTCATTTAATATTTCCTTTAATTTTTTAATATGAAGAGTTTTTTATCATTTTTTACAATCGGTATATTTTTAGGAATATTATTTATTAAATCTGAAGTTGCTTCATGGTTTCGTATTTATGAAATGTTTCAGTTTAAAAGCTTCCACATGTATGGTGTTATTGGATCTGCGATTGCTTTAGGAATTATTGCTATAAAATATTTAAAATATTCGCAAGCAAAAGATTTTGGAGGAAAAGAAATTACAATAAAACCTAAAGAAAAAGGATTCACTAGATATATTGTTGGTGGTATTTTTTTTGGTTTAGGTTGGGCTTTAGCTGGTGCTTGTCCTGGTCCAATGTATGTTTTATTAGGCTCAGGTTTACCTAGTGTTTTAGTGCTAATATTAGGAGCGCTCTTAGGAACATTTGTTTATGGGCTTTTTAGAAATAAATTACCTCATTAATTTTTTTAACCTTAATCTACTAAAACAGTAATACTAGTTATTTGTCATTTTCATGTAACTAATGTTACTTTATTAAAGGAGTTTTGTTTTTAACTTTATATTAAATTTATAAAGTATGAAACAAATATTTATTATTCCATTTTCACTTTTAGTATTTACTAGTTGTAATAATAATGCTAAGATAGAATACAAGAATAGAGCTAGCGTTGAAAATAAAATAAATTCTCATCCTGGTAAGAAATTAATGGAAGCTAAATGCTACGTCTGCCATAGTCCTTCAGCTAACCATAAAAACAGGGTAGCGTTTTGTCCAAGGAATAAAATACTGCTTCATCATTGGTACATGTTTTTTGTTTAGTATAATTGAAGTAACTTTTGGTTGAAAACGTTTTAACTTTTCTATAAACTTAGCATTTTGATTTTTAATTGAAGCATATGTTTTTTCCCCTACATATATAAGAAAGGGTGGTGTAGTTTTGTCTATAAAATATACAGGAGATGATTTCTTCCATTCTTCAGGCTTTGTAGTCCAGGTTGTAATAAAATTGTGCTCTTTTGTTGGAGGATGTTTTTGTAAATAAGCATACATGTCTAATCCTGCAGCATCATTTAAAATGACACCTTTAACTACTTTTTTTTTGCTCTAGATACTTTGGATTAGTACTAATTAAAGCTATTAAATGTCCACCTGCAGAATGTCCCATTAAAAATATTTGCTCAGGATCTCCTCTATAATTTTTTATATTCTCTACTGTCCATTCTACTGCTTTAGCTATTTCAGTAGCCATAGTACTATAATTTGCATTGGGACTTAAAGTATAAGATGGTATTACAGTTACAACATCTTTTTAAGAAAAATTACGCCCTAAAAAACCATAAATATTTTTATTGCCTTCTGCCCAATAGCCTCCATGAACAAAAATTATTACAGGTAATTTGTCTGCTTTTATAGTTCTTGGTTGGAAGACATTTAGTTTAAGTGAATCTTTAGTCTGTGCGTTTACAAAATATGGTACGTCTTTAAATTTTCTTGAAGCACAACTTGAAAAAACAATAAGTATAAGCCCTATAACACAAATTTTTTTTATCATAATAATTATAATGTACTTCGCTTATTGTTAAACATTCAAGATTTATTTAGTTTAAAATTAATTACAGGGCATTATCTATAATATCTTGTACACATTCAGGATTTAGAAGCGTACTAATGTCTCCTAAATTACTGGTATCTTTTTCTGCTATTTTACGTAATATACGTCGCATAATTTTTCCGCTTCGCGTTTTAGGTAAACCTTCTGTAAACTGAATCTTATCTAATTTAGCTATTGGTCCTATTTGCTCTGTAATAATCTGATTAATTTCTTTACGTAAATTTCCTTGATCTCTACCTTCTCCTGTTTCTTTTAAAGTTACATAACCATATAATGCGTTACCTTTTATATCATGTGGAAAACCAACAATAGCACTTTCTATAACTACTGGATGCTCATTAATAGCATCTTCAATTGGAGCTGTTCCTAAGTTATGACCAGACACAATAATAACATCGTCTACACGACCTGTTATTCTATAATAGCCAACTTCGTCACGAAGTGCGCCATCACCTGTAAAATACTTATTATCAAAAGCCGAAAAATAAGTGTCTTTATAACGTTGGTGATTGCCCCAAATTGTTCTTGCAATACTAGGCCAAGGAAATTTTATACACAAACGACCATCCACTTGATTGCCTTTTATTTCTTCTCCGTGCTCATCCATTAATGTAGGTTGAATTCCAATAAAAGGAAGCATTGCATAGGTTGGTTTTGTTGGCGTTGCAAATGCTATTGGTGTAATCATGATACCACCAGTTTCAGTTTGCCACCAGGTATCTACAATTGGTGCTTTTTTCTTACCAACATTATCATCGTACCAATGCCAAGCTTCTTCATTTATAGGTTCTCCAACAGTACCTAGGACTTTTATTGAGGATAAATCGTGTCTTTCTAAATGCTCTACACCTTCTTTTGCTAGAGCTCTAATAGCAGTTGGTGCTGTATAAAATTGATTTACTTTATGCTTCTCTACAATTCCCCAAAAGCGTCCAAAATCTGGATAACTTGGTACACCTTCAAACATAACAGTTGTGGCTCCATTACATAAGGGTCCATAAACGATATAACTGTGACCTGTAATCCAGCCTATATCTGCTGTACACCAGTACACGTCTTGTTCTCTATACTGAAAAACATTTTTAAAGGTGTAGGCTGTGTACACCATATAACCTGCTGTGGTATGTACCATGCCTTTTGGCTTTCCTGTAGAACCTGAAGTGTATAATATAAATAATGGATCTTCTGCATCCATAATTTCTGGTACACAGTCATGATACGCATCATCTAATAAAGGTTGTAACCACTGGTCACGACCATCTTTCATATTTATATCTGAATGAATACGCTTAGCTACTAAAACATTTTCAACACAGTCGCACTCTTCTAAGGCTTCATCTACAATACCTTTTAAATCTATAGTTTTTGCACCACGATACGAACCATCACTTGTAATCACCATTTTACAATCACTATCATTAATTCTGGTTGCTAAAGCTGTTGCTGAAAAACCTGCAAATACAACAGAATGTATGGCTCCAATTCTAGCGCATGCCAATACAGAAACTGCTAATTCAGGAATCATAGGCAAATAAATACAAACTCTATCACCTTTACCTACTCCATTTTCTTTAAGTACGTTTGCAAATCTACAAACACGTTCATGTAACTCTCTGTAGGTGATATGAAGCGCCTTTTCATCTGGATTATTAGGCTCAAAAATAATAGCTGTTTTATCTCCTCTGGTATATAAATGTCTATCTATACAGTTTTCAGTTATATTT
>ENA-OUOG01004700-OUOG01004700.1-marine-metagenome-genome-assembly--contig:-NODE-4700-length-11576-cov-9.576137_pt1 | contig 11576 bp, 9 predicted proteins | sample MGYA00248635_ERZ508505 | MGnify/ENA primary metagenome ERZ508505 (study PRJEB26176, sample SAMN06267871) | marine metagenome | isolation source: Saanich Inlet, British Columbia, Canada | place: Pacific...
ATTCTTTTTAATGCCGATTTATGATTTGCCATCTAAATATATATTAGTAGCCCGTAGGGGAATCGAACCCCTCTTACCAGGATGAAAACCTGGCGTCCTAACCGATAGACGAACGGGCCAAAATTTTATGGTTGCAAATCTAAAACATCTTCCTTAAACTTGCAACGCATTTGCAATAAAAAATGCTTTTTTTTCTTGCACTTCTCTTTTGGATAAAAAAACCCTAATAAGCCTTGGCAAAAAGCACTCGGTTAGGCGAGTTGTTTCCTGAGAAAACACACTTCCCCTGCTCTTCTTTTACAGCATAAGGAATACAACGAATGGTTGCCTTAGTTGCTTTCTTAATCGCTTCCTCTGAGGCAGCTGTGCCATCCCAGTGGGCAGATATGAAGCCTCCTTTGTTTGTCAAGACCTCTTTGAATTCATCAAAAGAATCAACTTCTGTAATATGAGTATCTCGGTATGATTTTGCTTTTTGGTACAATTCATCTTGCATTACTTCCAAAAGGCCAGGAATTAGATCGGCTAATTCTGTCTGAGGAACATAGGTTTTCTCTAGAGTGTCTCTTCTCGCTAATTCTACTTGGTTTTTCTCCAAATCTTTTGGTCCAATGGCAATCCGTAAGGGCACTCCTTTTAATTCATAATCATTGAATTTAAATCCTGGTTTTATATTATCACGATCATCAAATTTAACTGATACTCCTTTGTCTTCAAGATTCTGTTTAATGGACGTGGCAACTGCTGCAATCTCTGCCAGCTGTTCGGCCCCTTTGTAAATAGGTACAATCACAACTTGAATGGGTGCTAAATTGGGGGGTAACACCAAACCGTTGTCGTCGCTATGGGTCATGATTAGTGCCCCCATTAAACGCGTAGACACCCCCCATGAGGTGGCCCAAACATGCTCTAAACCACCTTCAGAAGTAGCGTATTTTACATCAAAAGCTTTGGCGAAGTTTTGCCCTAAAAAGTGAGATGTTCCGGCCTGAAGCGCTTTTCCATCTTGCATTAAGGCTTCAATACAGTGAGTGTCTACCGCACCAGCAAAGCGTTCGCTTTCCGATTTTACTCCTTTAATCACAGGAATTGCCATGAAGTTTTCAGCAAAATCAGCGTACAAGTTATTGATCAATAAAGTTTCGTCTAGCGCTTCTTGCTTAGTGGCATGGGCTGTATGCCCTTCTTGCCATAAAAACTCTGCCGTACGTAAAAACAAACGCGTACGCATTTCCCATCGTACCACATTGGCCCATTGATTGATCAAAATAGGTAGGTCGCGGTAGGACTGGATCCAGTTCTTATAAGTGTTCCAAATAATCGCCTCGCTGGTGGGACGAACAACCAATTCTTCTTCGAGCTTGGCTTCGGGATCAACCATGAGCTTGCCAGGTTCATCAGGATTGTTTTTTAGGCGGTAATGCGTTACAACGGCACACTCTTTAGCAAAACCCTCTGCATTCTTCTCTTCAGCCTCAAAAAGGCTTTTTGGAACAAATAAAGGGAAGTACGCATTTTGATGCCCCGTGGCTTTAAATTTTTTATCGAGTTCTTCTTTCATTTTTTCCCAAATGGCAAAACCATAGGGCTTAATGATCATACAACCGCGAACAGCAGAGTTTTCGGCTAAATCGGCACGAACCACAAGTTCGTTATACCACTTTGAATAATCTTCTGAACGTTTTGTTAATTTCTTTGACATATGTTTGGCACAAATTTTGACTATCTTCGATGTAGATAAGTAAGTGGGGTAAAATTAGTTAATTTCAATCGCTTACAAGCAAAAAATGTAGAGTTATGCGGTATACAAAATTCAATTTATTACAAGTTAGCGGATTCATTCTAGGATTCTTTTCGCTTATTGGTTGTGGCAGTTATCAAAATTCATCCTATTACAGTGACGGAATTTATGGAAATCGTGATGTAGTAGTTATTCGCAGACAAGCAGAACAGCCCTCAACAACAGCAACCACCAACAGTTACTCGCAGTACTTCGATGAAAAAGCAAAGGAATATCAATGGGATACCCAAGAAGGTAATGTTGCCCTCACGCAAATTGATTCTTTAACGCAACAAAAAGACACCAACTACCAATCACAACCTCAATGGGGTGGCGGAAATAACACTACACAAATTGTATTTGTAGACAACAGTCCTAATTTTGGATTTGGTGGATTTGGTGGATTTGGTGGATTTGGTTTCGGTAATAATTTTGGCTACGGTGGCTTTTACGATCCCTACCCAGCCGCTTGGAACTGGCCTTATCGCTTCAACAATCCTTATTATTTCAACCGTTTTGGTGGAGGATTTTACAATCCCTTTTATTCACCCTATGGTGGTTTTTATGGGGGCTACGGATCTTTTTACAACAATCCCTTTTATGGCGGATATGGTTCTTTCTATCGTCATCCATACTACAGGGTAAATAATCGAAACAATAGAATTGCCTACAACAATCGTAAACGCAGTCGAGCCTACAGTTCAACCTATCGAGGCCAAGCTTCCTCTCGAGCTGGGGTACGTCGCTTGAATACAGCTCCTGCCCAAGGAACGCAAGCTACCGCCTCCAGGAATTCGCGTTCTAGTACTGTTGCGCAAAACAATTCCGCCCAAACCATTAACGGCCGACAAGCGACTACTTCTGTTCCCAACCTTGTGCAAACAGGAAGAAGGGCGACCCAAGCAAGAAGAAGTTCCCAACTGAAGTCCAACAATGAAACTAACTCAGCCTATATAGATCGAGTTATTCGCAGCTATCAAACACGGGGCTATAATGTTGACGTTATCCGGGATCCTGTGCAAGCAAGGCGCGCTATTTCTCGACAAAACAATCAAAACTATTCCACTACTTCTTCTGTTCAAGGAAAGTCATCTCCAAGTTCGAGACGAAGCAATGAATCAAACAATACGTACACCGCTCCCAAAAGAACCAACACAAGTTCTTCGAGTAGAAGTTCTAGCCCTCGATCATCTTCCTCACGAAGCTCATCTTCTGTTAGAAGTTCTTCCGGCAGAAGTTCATCTGGACGAAGTTCATCCAGTAGAAGACAATAATTTTATCACATTAATTATTTGATATACATGAAGAAGACACTTCTCTCTTTAGCGCTCGTAATATGCACTCAAATGAACGCACAAAACCTTTCAGACGTTCTCCGCTACAGCCAAACTTCTTTGAATGGAAGCGCTCGCTTTACCGCCATGGGAGGTGCTTTTGGTGCTGTTGGTGGAGACTTTAGTGCCATGGAAATCAATCCTGCAGGCTCTTCGATTTTTGCCTTTTCTGAGGCTGGAATTACATTTGATTCTCGTCAACTCACCAATAACTCTAGCTATTTTGAAGGAAGAGGAAAAGACACCAACATTAGTTTGAATACTGGTCAACTGGGCGTTGTTTTACTCTTGAATGAAACAACTGGCAGTGGTTGGTCGAAAGTAGCGTTTGGTTTTTCTTACAACAAAATAAATGATTTTGACAGTTCTTTTGCCGTTCAAGGAACCAATCCACAAAATGGAATAGACCAGTATTTTTTGTTCCATGCACAAGGAAGGTATTTAGATCAAATTTCTCAGCTTGATGATGAAGAATTTAATGACGCCTATTTAGACATAGGAGAGGCACCAGAACTTGGCTATTCTGCCCAACAAGCACTTTTTGGCTACGAAGGTTATGTATTGAATCCCATTCCTTTAGAAGGATCTGATGATTTGTTAAACCCAGATATTAATCGTTATGCCTCCAATGCACGACCAGGAACAAATGGGTATACTCAAAAATACAACCATACAGCCTCAGGGCATACACGAAAATACACCTTCAACCTGAGTAGCTCTTTTCAAGATCGCTTTTATATTGGATTGAATATTAATTCTTATGCGGTTAGCTACAGTGAGATTGCAGATTTTAGAGAAAGTGGCTACAGTAGCTCATCTGGTTTACAATCCTTACGCTTCAACAATGCACTGAATACCAACGGATCTGGTGGTTCCTTCCAGCTTGGAATGATTTATAAACTCAACCCAAAAGTACGTCTGGGGCTTAGCCTAAACAGTCCAACCTATTACCGATTAACCGACAGAGCCTATCAATTTTTAAACAGTGAAGCATCAACCCAAGAGGGAAATATTACTGTTCGCCTAGATCCAGGAATCGATATAATCTTTCCAGAATATCGATTCAACAGTCCAGGAAGTGTTCGCGGAAGTTTCTGCTATATCATAGGAGACAAAGGACTCATAAGTGTAGACTATTCACAGAAAAATTTATCCAATGCGACTTTCCGTTCTATTGATTTTGATCTAATTGACTCCTTTGACGCACTAAACAAGCTAATCGAAAACGAATTTGCACCTACTAAAACCCTACAAATTGGCGGAGAATATCGCATAACTCCTTTCCTAAGTTTACGTGCGGGTTATGTGTCTGAAGACGCTTCTCAAGCAGGTTTCGACAATAGCAGAACTGTGGTAAGCGCTGGCTTTGGCTATAGCTTTGGTGCGAGTACCCTAGACTTAAGTTTGCAAATGCAAAGCTTTGCGAACGAGCGCCCCCTGTTTTCTCAAGGGTTAACCGACACAGTTCTTTTGGACCGCGAAAATCGCAACCTCAGAATTACCTACCGCGTTAAACTATAATCCCGCTTTTCTCCTTCCTAATTCATGATGTTTTCTCTATCTTTGCAGGACATTTTTGTCTATGAAAATCGAAAAAACAACTATAACAGAAGAAGACCAGTACGGTGAAGACCATATTGGCGGAAGTGCCCAAACCCCTCTGCGCGAGGATGCTTTTCTATTGTCGAATCAAGAGAAGATTGATATCATTGAAGAAAAGGTTGGAGAGATTCTCCAAACCCTAGGTATGGACCTTACGGATGACAGTCTAAAAGGCACCCCGAAACGAGTGGCCAAAATGTTTGTGCAAGAAACCTTCAGTGGCCTACATCCCGACAACAAACCAAAGGCGTCTACCTTTGACAATAAATACAAATACGGCGAAATATTGGTAGAGAAAAACATTACCCTCTACTCTACTTGCGAACACCATTTACTCCCAATTGTAGGAAAAGCACATGTTGCTTATATCTCCAATGGAACTGTGGTTGGCTTATCAAAAATGAATCGCATCGTTCAATACTACGCGCAACGCCCTCAAGTACAAGAAAGGCTGACACTTCAAGTTGTTGAAGAGCTTCAAAAAGTGCTCAACACAAAAGATGTTGCTTGTGTAATTGACGCAAAACACCTGTGTGTAAATGCTCGCGGAATTAGCGACATTTCGAGCAGCACTGTCACGGCAGAGTTTGGCGGGCAATTTAAAGACTTAGAAAAGAAACGTGAGTTTCTTGATTATATAAAACTAGACACTGAATTTTAATGTCCTCTCTTTCGGTATATAATTCGCTTAGCGGTAAAAAAGAAATCTTTACGCCCATCACCAAAGACTATGTGGGGATGTATGTTTGCGGTCCAACAGTGTACAGTAATGTCCACCTGGGGAATTGCCGAACCTTTATGTCGTTTGATTTAATTTTTCGATATTTAAAACACTTGGGATACAAAGTACGCTATGTACGTAATATCACCGATGCAGGCCATTTGGAAAACGATGCAGACGAAGGGGAAGATCGTATTGCCAAAAAAGCGCGAATTGAAAAAGTGGAACCCATGGAAGTTGTGCAGCGTTATACCGTTGACTTTCATCAAACCCTAGAAAAATTCAATAACCTCCCGCCAAGTATAGAGCCTACAGCTACTGGTCATATTATTGAACAGATTGAAATCATCAAAGGAATTTTGGAAGCTGGCTTCGCCTATGAAGTCAATGGTTCTGTTTATTTTGATGTCATCAAATTCAACGAAGTCCAAACCTATGGAAAGTTAAGTGGACGAAAAATTGAAGATTTAATTCACAACACACGCTCCTTGGATGGGCAAAGTGACAAGAAAAACCCGCAAGATTTTGCTCTTTGGAAAAAAGCAGAACCACAGCACATCATGCGCTGGCCATCTCCATGGAGTGATGGTTTTCCCGGTTGGCACCTCGAATGTACTGCCATGAGCACTAAATACCTAGGCGAACAATTTGACATACATGGGGGAGGAATGGACTTAAAATTCCCGCATCATGAGTGTGAAATTGCCCAAGCGGAAGCCATCAATAAAAAGTCTCCTGTAAACTACTGGCTACATGCCAATATGCTTACGCTAAACGGAAAGAAAATGGCGAAATCTACCGGCAACAACATCTTACCCGATGAAATGTTTAGTGGAAAGAATGAGATATTCTCCAAGGCGTTTTCTCCTGCTGTGACCCGTTTTTTTCTACTGCAGGCACATTACCGTAGCATTGTCGATTTGAGTGAAGATGCATTGCTTGCCTCAGAAAAAGGTTTCCAGCGTTTGACTGACGGAATGGAGGTACTCCATAAACTTGAGGGCACAGCCGCCACTTCAGACTTTGACATCACAGCTTGGGAGAAAAAATGTTATGCCGCAATGAATGACGACTTCAACAGCCCTCTTCTGATTGCGCAATTGTTCGATGCTGTCAAATTCATCAATGCAGTGAACAACCAAACTGAAACAATCTCAACAGCAGATCTCAGTCAGTTGCAAGCAAAGATGACTGTATTCATAAATGATGTGCTAGGTCTTATTTTACATCAAGAAGAGACCGACAACAAAATCAACACTGCTCTAGAAGGAAGTGTAAATCTTTTGATCGACATCCGAAAAAAAGCTAGAGACAATAAAGATTTTGCAACTTCTGACGCTATACGCGATCAATTACTTGCGTTAGGAGTTCAGCTCAAAGATGGAAAAGACGGGACAACCTTTTCAGTTTAGTCCATGAAAAACCCTTTACAAGCCATTTTTATACTCCTGATTAGAGGATACCAGCGTTTTATTTCGCCTTTACTTCCACCTACTTGTCGTTATTCGCCCAGCTGTTCCCATTATGGAGTAGAAGCCTTAAAGAAACACGGTGTTTTCAAAGGTAGTTGGTTAACGATTTCTAGAATTTTACGTTGTAATCCATGGACCAAAGGTGGATATGATCCAGTACCCTAAGTACTTCCTATTCTAAAAAAATTTCGATACTTTTATACAAAACCTAACCGCATGTTCTTACTCAAAATTCAATGGGAACCAAGTACTACTCTTTTTAAACTAGGGAGCTTTGGTGTTCATTATTACAGCCTAATGTTTGTCCTTGCCTTCCTACTTGGTTTATCTATTTTGAAGAAAATATATGAAAAAGAAAAGGTCCCTACTGACACCCTAGAAAGTCTATTGTTTTACGTTGTAATTTCTACCCTTCTTGGTGCACGGCTTGGTCATGTATTCTTTTATGATTGGGCCTATTATCAAAATCATTTACTGGAAATACTATTGCCCATTGCAAGCAATACCGATGGAGGATATTCCTTTGTTGGCTTTAGAGGATTGGCAAGTCACGGCGCTGCCATTGGAATTTTATTAGGCGTTATTTTATATCAACGTAACGATCCCTACAAACCCTTGCTTTGGATTTTGGATCGCATGATTATTCCCCTAACCCTTGGGGCAGGATTTGTTCGTATTGGTAATTTCTTTAACTCAGAAATTGTGGGGAATTATACCGGAAATAATTTCGGTGTAGTCTTTGTCAATCGTGGAGAGCTGCTACCTCGTCATCCGGCACAATTATACGAGGCCATTGCCTACATACTTCTGTTTTTCTTTTTACGCTACCTCTACCAAAAAGGGGTTAAACGCCAAGATGGATTTATTTTAGGCGTCTTTATGGCTGTTTTATTTAGTGTGCGTTTCTTGGTAGAATTTGTGAAAGAAAGTCAAGGTGGTTTCGAAACAGCCTTGCCTGCCCTCTCCACCGGTCAATGGTTAAGTATTCCACTCGTCATCGCAGGATTGATCGTAATGTATGCAAAGAAACAACCCAAAGAAGTCTAATATGGAGCCAACACTAGAGTAATGGCAGTACCCCATTGGACGCTATCTAGCTAAAGAAATATTTTCTGCGGAAGAAATTCAAACTGCTATTGGGGTGCTCAAAGCATTTCCAATAAAACTCTCCACCATACTCTCGCATTGCAATGAGGAAGATCTTAATAGTCCTTACCGTCCAGGTGGTTGGAAAATAAGTCAGTTGGTCCATCATATAGCCGACTCACATATGCAATCCTACATACGCTGTAAATTTGCTTATTTAGAGGATCGACCAACCATCATGAACTATCAAGAGCAAGGTTGGGCAGAAAAAAGCCCAGAGGCCTTATCTAACGATATAGTGGGGAGTTTAAAAATAATCGAAGGCGTGCACCAACGCTGGACTGACTTTTTTTCCTTACTCCAACCCGAAGAATTTAATAAAGCTTATGTTCATCCAGAAAGAACAGCGCATTTCCCCTTGGCAGAAGTTGTTTGTTTCTATGCCTGGCATGCACAGCGTCACCTTGCGCATATTGTTCAATTCAAACAACATCAGACATAAAAAAATCCCAGCACAGCTGGGATTTTTTTATTTGCATTAAGAAGAAGGCAACTAGTTGTTATTTTCTTCCGCTTTATTTTGTGTATCAAACATAACTGGTGTTGCGATAAAGACAGAAGAATAAGTTCCTACCAACACCCCTACAATCAAGGCAAACATAAAGCCTCTGATTGATTCTCCACCAAAGATAAAGATGGCCAATAACACCAATAAGGTGGTTAAAGAAGTATTCAATGTTCTGCTCAAGGTAGAGTTCAATGCTCCATTAACTTTATCACTTAAGGTCCATTTTGGGTGATCGTTGGTGTATTCACGAATACGGTCAAACACTACAACCGTATCATTCAAGGAATATCCAATTACGGTCAAGATTGCCGCAATAAACGCTTGGTTGATTTCCATGTTAAAAGGCATAAAGCTATAGGTCAGTGAGAATATCCCTAATACGATCAAGACATCGTGGAATACAGCTGCAACAGCTCCCATGGAGAATTGCCATTTGCGGAAACGCAATAAGATGTAAAGGAATACGACGATCAACGAACCAATAACCGCTAGGTACGAGTTCTTCTTGATATCATCGGCAATGGTTGGTCCTACTTTGATCGAAGACATGATCCCTACTGTTTTGTCTTCAGCTCCGTTGACAAAGGCATCGAAAGTGAGGCCTTCTGGCAAGAATGATTGAAGAGAAGCATATAGTTTAGTATAAATTTCTTGGTCAATTGACGACCCTTCTTCTTCAATTTTATACTTCGTGGTAATCTTCAATTGGTTGTCGTCGCCATAGGTTTTGGCTTCAGCACTACCAAATGTTTCGATAAGGCTTGCTTCCACCTCTGTTGGGTTCATTACTTGGTCAAAACGAACAGTGTAAGAACGCCCTCCAACAAAATCAACTCCTTGGTTCAAGCCATTAATGGACAAGGAAGCTAAACTCAATACAACCAAGACACCAGAAATGATGTAGGCAACTTTACGTTTTTGCAAAAAGCTAATCTTCATATTGGTAAACAATCCTTCGGTTGCAGCAGTCGAAAAGCTTACTTTCTTTCCTTTAAATAAACGTCCGTCTACAAATAAACGAGTAATGAAAATTGCGGTAAACAATGATGTTCCAATACCGATTAACAAGGTTGTAGCAAATCCTTTAATTGGTCCCGTTCCAAAGATGAATAAAATCAAAGCGGTTAGCCCTGTTGTAATGTTTGCATCTAAGATAGAAGACAAGGCGTTATTGAATCCATCTGCGACAGCTTTTAACGCTCCTTTACCTTTGCGCAATTCTTCACGAATTCGCTCAAAGATAAGTACGTTAGCATCGACTGAAATACCAATGGTTAAGACGATACCAGCAATTCCAGGAAGCGTTAACACCGCTCCTAGACCCGCTAGAATTCCAAAGATTAAAAGGATGTTCAAGGCCAAGGCGACATCAGCATAGATACCCGATGATCCGTAATAAAATATCATCCATAACAATACGATGATTAAGGCAATCCCAAATGAATAGATACCACTCTGAATGGCTTCTTTTCCAAGTGAAGGACCAACAATTTCAGATTGAATGATTTCTGCAGATGCAGGCAATTTACCCGCGCGTAAAACATTGGCCAAGTCAATTGCTTCGTTAAGGGTAAAAGTTCCTGTAATCTCAGAACGTCCTCCGGCAATAGCACCATTATTAACACCAGGCGCAGAATAAACAACATCGTCCAATACAATAGAGATATTACTTCCTTCTTTAAAGGCTTTCCCGGTCATGTTTTCCCATATACGGGCTCCTTTTGAATCCATTTGCATGGATACAGCTGGCTGACCCAATTGGCTGTAGGTTTGTACTGCATCAACAATTACTCCACCACTTAATGGAGGAACACCGTCGCGGTTCGATTTTATAAGGTATAGATCTACTAGATCTGCATTGGGGTTTGGTTTTCCCCAAGCAAAATTCACATAACGTAGATTTTGTGGAAGTAAACGACGAACTTCAGGAAGATCCAAGTAGCCTTTTACAACATCCATGTCCTTTTTAGAGAACTGTGCTAATACTGGCCCGCCTTGGTAACCATAGCCGCGAATTAAATCTAGGATAGGATTAGCTGCAGAAGGAGTGATTGAATCTTGAGCTTCAACATCTGCCAATAAATCATCAATGGCAGAGGCATTCGAATCTGTGGCAGTTTCTTTCGGTTTAGCCGCTTCGATTTCTTTTACCAACTCATTGGCTTGCGAAAGAAAGCTAAAAAACTGATCGTTTTTAAAGGTCTCCCAAAACTCTAGCTGAGCTGTACTCTGCAAGAGATTCTTAACTCGTTCGACATCTCTAGCGCCAGGAAGCTCAACAAGAATTCTTCCTGAAGTTCCCAAACGCTGAATATTGGGTTGTGTTACACCAAACTTATCGATACGCTTGCGCAGTACTTCAAAGGCAGAAATGATGGATTCATCAATTTTACGACGAATGATTGGACGAACTTGTTCGTCATTCATTTCAAAATTAATTTGATCGCTTAATGTTCTGTTGGCAAAAATATCTGGATCAGCAAGGTTCGTTGTTCCTTTAATGTCTTCAAAGGCGGCAAAGAAAGATTCCACGTAGGGATCATCCGTATTCTTTTGCAAGAGATCAGCTTCATCAAGTGCCTTGTTGAAGATTGGGTTTTTGGTGTTATCTGCCAATCCTTTGAGTATATCGCGAACAGAAATTTGAAGGATAACGTTTATCCCTCCTTTTAAATCCAATCCTTTGTTCAACTCTTTCCCTTTGGCATCGTTGTAGGAAGTAAATCCATACAGCGATTGAGAACCAATAGAATCTAGGTATTCCGCTTCTACATTTTCACGTAGTGCGATAAAATCTGGTTGGTCTTCAGCAATTGTAGCTTCTGCATATGATTTTGCTTTAGCTTCTTGGTTACTTGCTATAAAAGTGAAAGAAAGTTGGTAAATACTAACGATTCCAAAGAGGAAAGCGAATAGTTTTATAAGTCCATTATTTTGCATGCTAATAATTTTAAGCGTTTTAAAGGCTCGCAAATATAAAGTTTACCGCCGCATTTAGCAACTTTATACGCGA
>ENA-OUOG01004701-OUOG01004701.1-marine-metagenome-genome-assembly--contig:-NODE-4701-length-11576-cov-4.729107_pt1 | contig 11576 bp, 2 predicted proteins | sample MGYA00248635_ERZ508505 | MGnify/ENA primary metagenome ERZ508505 (study PRJEB26176, sample SAMN06267871) | marine metagenome | isolation source: Saanich Inlet, British Columbia, Canada | place: Pacific...
CCGCTGTATTAGAACATGCCGATAAAGATTATATCGTTATTGAAGGGCAGGGCTCGCTTCTTAACCCAAGTAGTACGGCGACTTTACCGCTGATGCGAGGGAGTTGTCCGACTCACTTAATTCTTTGTATGCGAGGTGATAAAACCACTCTTCGATCAAACACTCAAATTAAGATACCTAATCTCAAGGCTTTTATCGCCCTCAACGAATCGCTAGCATCGGTATGCGGAACCTACCCTGATGCAAAGGTGGTAGCCATTGCGGTAAATACCTCAATGCTTTCTGAAGCAGATGCCCAATTAGTTAAAGAGCGAATTATGGCCGAGAGTGGTGCACCTACCTTTGACCCGGTGCGTGATGGAGTACAAGGATTGATAGAACGCTTATGAGGTATCTATTTTTGATTTTACTATTTGCTAGTTGTCAATCGGCAACCACATGGGAGTTTGGGCCTTTTGAAAAGGTTACCGATGCAAACCCTATCCTTAGACCCTCAAGTGATTATAGTTTTCTAGACCCTATTAGCTTAGAAACAAGAAATTTTGAAGAGAAGAACGTATTAAACCCTTCTGCGGTAGTTAAAGATGGTTTAGTTCATCTCATCTACCGAGCACAAGACTCTTTAATGACCTCGAGGCTAGCTCTAGCAACCAGCTCTGATGGAATCCATTTTGAAAAATTTGCTCAGCCTATTCTCTTTCCAGAAGAGGATGAGCAATTCGCCTTTGAATGGCCGGGAGGTATTGAAGACCCTCGAATAGTAAGCTTGGATCAAGGCGGATATTACCTTACCTATACCGCCTACGACGGCAAAACAGCGCGGTTATTTGCGGCTTTGTCACCAGACCTAATTCATTGGGAAAAGCTAGGTTCTGTCTTTCAAAACCCGGTGTATGCCGATATGTGGTCTAAATCAGGAGCACTAGTTACTACACAGATTGAAGATCAGTTTGTTGCTACTAAAATCGATGGCCAATATTACATGTATTTCGGAGACACCTCTCTTTTTATCGCTCGTTCAAAAGATTTGAAATTTTGGGAAGTTTTAGAAGACGGGGAGAAGAGAATTCCACTGAGGGTGCTTCATCCACGCCCCGGATATTTTGACTCAAGATTGGTCGAGCCTGGCCCCTTCGCTGTTCTAAAACCTGAAGGGATTGTACTTATCTACAATGCCTCAAACGCCAGAGGTTTCAATCATTCAGCATTACCCGAATTTACCTATGCCGCGGGACAAGCCTTGTTTGACGCCCACCAACCTTGGAAGCTGATTAATCGTACATCAGAACATTTTATTGCTCCCGAATCAGAATTTGAAAAGATAGGAGAGGTGAATCAAGTGGTGTTCGTTGAAGGTTTGGTGTATTATAAGGGGAACTATTTTTTGTATTACGGTACGGCAGATTCCAAAATAGGAGTTGCGAAGAGTAAGTAAGTCGGATACTTTTCTGAATAATTGGGATATGAGTTCTGCCGATAATTTAGGCGGAATGTTCGCAGAAGCCGTTAGTTTCAATCAGGACATTAGCATGTGGGACACCTCTTCGGTTCGTTACATGACCAATATGTTCAGAAATGCCAAGCAATTCTCTTATGATCTTTCGAAGTGGGACGTTTCAAATGTAGATGGTAAGCCGGATGATTTTGATTTGTACGCACATGACTTCAAACAACCTCGTTGGAGAGGGAGCAGTCCTCTGAAATATATTCTTGGTGGTATTGCCATGGCGGTCGTGGTTATTCTTTTGGTTAGAAAGCGCAAGACTTTTGGATCTCCTTCGGAGCTAGTTAGTGTTCCTGTATTCGAGTCAGATTTCAAAAAGCGCTTAGCTGAGTTTATGAAAACGACTTCTCAGCCATTTCTCAGCAAGGATGAGTTAGACGAGCTCCTAAAAATCGAAAACCTAACCTTCGAATCTCAGAAAACTAAACGAGCACAACTCATTAAGAGAATCAATGAGCACTATCCTGATCTCATTAAGCGTGTTCGTAACCCGGAGGATAAAAGGGTCTTTATTTACCAGGTGAATATTTAAGTGAATACTTGGTGAGGTATATATCCACCTATAGGAATTTTACAATTATCCCATATTCTTATTGTTAATAACTACCGGTTTTGATGCCTTTTAAAGGCTTTTTTCGGGTCGTTTATGCCTTCTCTGTTTATTAAGGATTTAGCGATTCCTTAATTCTGTTAAATCGCTGTATACCTTGATTTTTCAGGCAATATCAGGATTTATTTATTTGATTTTCAATTAATTATAATACCGGAAATACACTAGTTTTCCTATTAATTGTTAATTATTCCTTAAAAGAAACTCTTTTAACGACTATTTTTTAGTCTTTAAATCTGACTTAATCATGAAGGTATTTAGATCAATTTTAGCAACCCTTTTGTTTTGTACTATTTCTGTAGGGTATTCACAGGAAGAAAATAATAGACCTGTTGTTAGTGCAAATTTGCCAACCATTGAAATCAGTGAAGGAGGAACATCCAACACTATTGAGTTAACCAATTATGTTACTGATGCCGACGGAGATAATCTTGTATTTGAAATAGTATCTGCAGGAAACTTTCAATCTAATACTGAATCGGCATTAAGTGGTACTAGCTTCACTTATGTTCATAATGGAGCCGAATCTATTTCAGACGAGATATCATTCACTGTTTCAGATACAGATGGGAATGGCTCAATTCTAAGTACTGAAAGCTTCTCTTTAACCGTTCAGATAACTGCTGTAAACGACTCACCATCATTACCGAATCAATCTATATCAGTTGATGAAGGTGATCAGGCTAGTGCCAATATAGGTGCTACAGATCCTGAGTCAAATACCCTAGTTTATACTCTTTCTGCCGAGCCTTCAAATGGGGAAGTAATATTAACGGGTAGTACATATACCTATGTCCACAATGGTGGAGAAACTACGTCAGATACCTTTCGCATTACAGCTACAGAAGTAGATAATTCTAATAAAACCGCAACTGGAACTTTTACCGTTGCGATTTCAGCTTTAAATGACAGCCCTCAAGCACTAGATTTAACTGGGACAGTTTCAGAAGGGGGCTCTACGAGCTTTTCTTTTACGTTTGATCAGCAACTAACAGCAGGAACAGTTTCTTTCTTTGACCCAGATACCGACCAAAACGATGTAACTATTAGAGTATCTTCAACGCCTTCAAATGGTACAGCTTCAGTTTCAGGTACTGAATTAACTTATACTCATAACGGCTCTGAGACTACTACTGATTCTTTCACTTATGAAGTTTTTGATGGCTCATTAAGTTCAGAATATACGGTGTCACTTGCTGTTACTCCTGAAAACGATGCTCCTGTAGCATCTGATGATACTTACTTTATTTCTAGCGATGATACGTCTATTTCTATTTCTGCTAACATCGGTGTTTTACAGAATGATAGTGATGCCGAAAATGACGCTTTAACCGTAATTATCTTAGAAGCACCGAGTTCTGGTTCTGTAACCTTGAATGAAGATGGCTCATTTGATTATGATGTGGAAACTGCTGGATTCAATACAGATACCTTTACATATACCTTATCAGATTCTAATGGCAGTCAATCAACAGCTGAGGTAACTATCGAATTGTCTGATTTAAAACCTGTTCCAGAGTCCTATGAATTATCAGAGGGAGATACTTTATCAATTGATAATGCGAATGGTGTTCTCGGTAATGATTCTGATTCAAACAATCTTGAGATAAGTTCTGTTATTGTAACTGAACCAACTCACGGTAGAATTACCCTGTCATCAGATGGTTCTTTCATTTATGAGCATGATGGTAGCGAAAACCGTAGTGATCAATTTACCTACAAGCTTGAAAATGCCAATGGAGATGAGAGTAAGGCGACTTTCGTTAACCTTAATATTTCTAACATTAACGACGCTCCTGCAGCTAATAATACTTCAATCACTTTAAATGAAGGAGCTTCTTTAACCTTCCTTCCAAATTACGAAGACCTTGATAATGAATTTAGCGACCTAACCTTTGTAGTTAGTACTCCTGAATCTGGAAATACCGGATCAGGAGTTTTAACTATTGATGAAAATGGTCAGTTAAACTTTACTCATGGTGGTTCTGAAATAACCTCTGATTTATTTACCTACACTGTTTCTGATGGGGAATTCACTTCAGACCCAGCTAATATCAGAGTAACCATATTACCTGTGAACGATGCACCAGTAATCGATGCAACCGATCTTGCTATAACTGCTGATGAAGGTGGCTCAATAACCAAATCAATAACAATTACCGATGCAGAACAAGATACTACAAGTCTATTGCAGGTAACAGGAGGTGAGGCTAGTTATGGATCTGTGCAAATTGATGGTACTTCGATTGTTTATACCCATGACGGTTCTACCAATTTTTCTGACAGTTTTGTTTTAAGATCGTATGACGGTACGGCATTTGGTTCGAATGTAACTTTTACCGTTTCAATTAACGAAGTCAATGATGCCCCTATTTTAAAATCTGGCGCAACTACCAGTTATAGCCTTGATGAAGGTGCTTCTTCGACGATTTCTTTGACTAATTTATTCACAGATGAAGAAGGTGATTCAATCACTGTCTCGGTATCTAGTGCGAGTAATGGTTCACTCACAGACCAGGGTGATGGGTCATTTACCTATCAACATGATGGTTCTGAAACGCTCACTGATTCATTCACCGTTACTGCAAGCGACGGGGTTAGTGAATCAGAGACTACGCAAAAAATTAACCTTATTATTTCACCTGTAAATGACGCTCCTACGGTTGGTGGAATAACTGGTTTAGAAGTGGATCAGTTGGATGAATTGTTAATTACGCCAACTATTAGCGATCCTGATAACACTTCTTTTACTCTTTCTGTATCTAACAAAACTGGATCAGGAGAAATTGAAGATAATGGTGACGGAACCTTTACTTACATCGATGCTACGGACGATTCTAATTTTTCAGACGGTGTTCAATCGACAAATTTCACCTTTGATTTAACGGTAAGTGATGGAACTAATTCTGTGGCAGAAACTGTATCGATACAGGTTGATAATATAAACGAGGCATTACCTCAGGTTGTTCTTAGATCTAATGATACAAACCTAGAAGAAGGAGAAACAGGAACAATCTTGGTTTCATTAGTTGATAACACCTTTTATTCTAAAAAGAGAGATTTACCAGCGGCATATTCAAGTTACTTTGAATACGTAGGTGAGTATAATGGACACACCTATTACTATTACACGGGTGGCCTCGATAGTTACGGCGGAGAATGGCATTCTTACTCAAATGCCAGCAACATCGCTAAATCTGTTGGAGGGTATCTTACGGTTATCGAAAGTGCCGAAGAGGAAAGTTTTCTCAACAATTCTAGTGTAGGGAATCAAACGATTTGGCTAGGAAAACTTTATGATTTTGATTCTGATTCATTTGAATGGATAAACGGTTCATCTTCAACATATGGTAATTGGAGAAGTTCTTTTCCATCAAGTAATAGTGGTTCTACACCAACAACTGTCCGTGAGGGTAACGGTGGGTGGTCAAACCGAAGTGACGAAAATTCTGAAAGAGTATTAGTAGAGTTCGATAAGTTAGCCATTGTTAATACGGATATCACTTTTAATATTACAGCCGGCGGTGACGCTACAGACACCACGGATTATGGAACAGTTGCATCAACTGTAACTATTCCTGCTAATTCTACTTCTGAAGTTGAAATTGATGTAGTTGTTGTAGATGATACCCTAGATGAATCAGGGGAAACGGTCACTTTCACGGCTTCAACGGAATCAAACAATACCTTTTACATTAAGCGGAGTCAAAGTTCTCTATCATTTTTAATTAATGATAATGACGATACAACACCAGGCTTTACGATAGGTTCTGAGACAGCTTCAGGTAAGAGTTTATCAGAGTCTGAAGGCGAGGTGACTTTAACCATGTCTATCGCAAATCCAAAAACCTTTGAGACTTCTTTATTATTCGATATTACTGGTACAGCTTCTGTTGGCGAAGATTATCAAGCGAAGAACATTGGTTATGTTGATGATTTTGCGAGCAGCACAGGTGATGTACGTGCATTTGCTCAATCTTCTGTTGATGGCAAGGTTTTCTTCACCTCCGGAGATCGCTTAATTAAATCTTATGATGCAACTAATGGTTTCCAAAATCTTAACACAAAAACCAATTGGGGAAATTATACTACGGTTACTACGAATTTAGCTAATGTTAGGTTCAGGTATATTAGAGATTTCGATATTGACCAAAATGGAAATATCTATTTAATTGATGATAACTATATAAGAAAAATTAATACAGTAGATGACCGAGTTTCATTCATTGCTGGAGATGGGAATTGGTCAAATACTCTTGAGGATGGAACAGGAAGTGAGGTTAAATTCTCTGATTTAAGAGAAATTGCTTCGAGTGCTGATGGTTCGGTACTTTATGTATTTGATAGACAACGGGTTCGTAAAGTTACTTTCAATGAAAATGGAGATGCTGAGGTTACAACGCTAGCCGGTAATGGAGATTGGGGTCATCAAGATGGAAACGGAACATCGGCTAGATTTGCTGATGTTCAGGATATTAAGGTTGATTCAAACGGTGATCTTATTCTAATTGACAACCAACGAATTCGTAAAGTATCCGGATCGCAGGTTACTACGATTAAACAGCTGAACAGAAACTTACATGGTTTAGATATTGACTCATCTGGTGATTATTACTTGTCAGCTCGTTGGGCGAATCAGCTATATAAATATGATGTTTCTGAAGATGTTGTAAGAACATTAATTGATTCAGATGGTGATGGGGGTACTGTAAATGGACCAATTAGTGAAGCAAAGATTAGTAGTCCTCAAGATATATTACTAACATCGGCTGGAGAATTATTGTTCGCTGAGCCTGGCAATTCTCAAATCAGGAAAATAGACTTTATCAATAAGATTAGGGTTAAGGCAGGTGAAACAACTGGTGATTATGTACTGACTCTTACCGATGATAATTTCTATGAAAATGAGGAAACTATCGTTCTTACTCCTTCCTCTGCGGATGGAATTAACATTAGTGGAATAGATCCTATTACACTTACCCTAACCTCAGATGACTCTCTTCCTGAGGTACAGGTTAACGCTGCTAATTCCAGGATTAATGAAGATGCTGGTACATTTGTGTTCACAGTTTCTTTAGGTAATGCAGCTGAGGCGAGTGCAAAGAATGATTTGGATCCGGCCTATTTAAATCAATTCAATTATTTAGGTGAGTTTGAAGGCAGTAAATACTACGTATCTCAGAATTATTATAATTGGAATGACGCTAATAATACTGCCCAAAGTGTTGGAGCTAACCTTGTCGTTATTAACGATCAAGAAGAAAATGACTTTATCAAAAATAATATTCCAAATTATTCAAACTCTGTTTGGATTGGATACAATGACAATTCACAAGAGGGTCGTTTTGAATGGTCGAGTGGTAGTAATTCAGATTATGAAAACTGGCAAAATGGTCAGCCTGATAATGCGGGAGATGAAGATTACGTAGAACTTATGAATAACGGTAAGTGGAATGACCTGCCTCAATGGGTAAACCTTCCTTACATTATAGAATTTAGTGGTGTAAAATCATCAATAGACACTAGAGTTACTCTGCAAGTCGATGATTCAACAAGTGCTACTCCTGATTCTGACTTTACCGCTCCAGAATCACTAGTAGTAACCATACCAGCGGGTGAAGATAGTGCGACATTATCCTTTTCTGTAGCTGATGATTCAGAGAATGAGTCTGCTGAGTTCATCAATTTAGCCATAGTTGACATCAATGACGCCGAAGGTAATCCTACGGGAATCATAAGCAGCACTAATGGTTCTGCATCGGTTGAAATCGTAGATAATGAAGCAAACGTAGTGACGCTTTCCACCTCGGGTAGTGAGCTGAATGAAAGCAATTCTTCTGTAATTATTTCAGTTAGTTCTAACATTGCTAAACAGGCTGAAACCTCAGTTGTTCTGGCTGTTAATCAAGGTGATTCAGATACTGCGGTTCAGAATAAGGATTATTACATTCCTGAATTAGACAAGATTAAAACAATTGCTGGTAGCACAAGAGGATATACCGATGGTATTGCTTCTGAAGCCAATTTCAATAATAACTGGAAAATGACAGTATTTGGCGATCAGGGATACTTGATTGCTGACCGCGATAATCATGTTATTCGATTACTAGATAAATCTGGTAATGTGAGTACCTACGTAGGTAATGGTAATTACAGAGGTAATGATAATCAAAACGGTGTAGATCGTTTAGAAGCACGCCTTAGCGGACCATCAGATATTGCCGTAAATTCTTCTGGAGAAATATTTATCGTTGAGCAATATTCAAACGCTATTTCTAAGATTGATACTGATGGTAACTATCAAATAGTAGCTAATGAATATGGAAATTGGGGTTCAGAGGATAATGATGACGCCAAACAAGCCACGTTCAATAATCCAAGAGGAATAGCATTTGATTCTCAAGGAAATTTATATGTTGCTGACGGCGAACATCGAATTCGAAAGATTACTTTCTCAGGAAATAGTGCTTCTGTAGAGACTTATGCAGGTAACGGAGAATGGGGTGAAAATAATGGAGATAGAAGTGATGCTAGATTCTCTGATCCTAAAGATATTATAATAGATGCACAAGATAATTTGTATATCGCTGAGCATAATCGTATCAGAAAAATCAATGCTCAAGGAATAGTTAGTACACTCGCTGGTTCATGGTGGGGAGAAAATGATGGAAGCTTAACTTCAGCTCGATTTAGAAATCCTACTGCACTAGCTTTTGATTCATCTGGTAACATTTTAGTTACTGATGATGATCACAACTCACTTAGAATTATTTACTTAAATGGAGATAAAGCAGGTCAAGTTCAGACTCTTATTGGGGGTAATGGAAGTGGATTTGAGGATGGAGCTTTTGCAGATGCAAAACTTAAAAGACCAAGAGGTGTTGTTGCTGATGCTACTCGAATTCTAGTTTCAGATACGGAAAATAATAGAATTAGAGAAATCTCTTTAGAGCCAACCATAGTTATTCCGGCAGGTGAATTATCAGGCTCAATCACACTTCTACCTATTGATGATGACGTGTTTGAACTAGATGAATCGATTTCTTTAAATCTAAGTTCAAGTTCAAATGTAGATTTGGCTAATTCAGATTTAACATCAATTGATGTTAATCTTGTGAGTGATGATGCTGCTCCAACGGTAAGAATTTCTGCTAATAAATCAACACTGAATGAGGATGGTGGTGTAGTAACGGTAAGTTTGAGATTATCAGATCAGTTCTCTTCTGCTAAAGCAGATATGGAAGAATCTTTAAAATCGAATTATTATTATTTGGGAGAGTACAATGGCTCGAAATATTATGCTTCGAAAAGCAATCAACAATGGTATCAATATAGTGAAGCAAAAAGAATTGCTGAAAACCTAGGGGGAACTCTTGCCATAATCAATACTCAACAAGAGAATGACTTTATTACCCAAAGAATCTTTGCATTAGATCCAAATTACAGTGCTAACGATAATCGTTGGTTAAACCACTGGATTGGTTATGAATATAATCAAGACAATGAATCATGGGAATGGAATAATGGTCAAAATATTCAGTTCGCCAACTGGCAGGGAGATCAATACATCAGAAATCCTGAAGGTAGACCAGTTGCTCGTCTGCATGAAAATGGACAATGGGATAATGGCGATAAAAACTGGCATAACCAGTTTGTAATTGAATATTCCGGCGCTTATTCTGATGTAGCAACCAATGCTGGCATAAGCTATCAGCTTTCTGGTGGGGCTGAATCAACTGATTATTCTTCAAGCGCTTCTGAGTTAATTACTATTGCGGCAGGTTCTTATAAAGGTGAATTTATTATTACTGGTATTGATGATGACATCGATGAGGGTATAGAGACGATACTAGTTTCTTTAGTTGAAGAAACTACTGATGCAACCATTGACACCAATAATAGTGCAATTCAAATCCAGATTGCAGATGATGATTTAACTACAGTTACCATGTCAACAGACGCTGGAGAATCTATTTCAGAAAATGGTGGAGAATTCAATATCAATGCCTCATTAGGTAATGCTAAATTATATCCTACGATCGTTGAATTATCCTTTGACTCTGAAACTGAAGGAAACGCAATCTTTGGTAAAGATTATACTTCCAAGTCATTGAATCGCGTATCAACCATAGCAGGAAATGGCCGATCTGGTTTTGTAGATGGTGATGCTTCTTCAGCTCAATTCCAGAATTGGGGAAGAGGTATAGTTGCAGATACTTTAGGTAATATTTATGTGTCTGATTCTGGAAATAGTAGAATAAGAAAAATTGACGTTACCACTGGTGAGGTGTCTACAATTGTAAGCTCACAAAATGGCAATGATTTAGAAGGTAGTGGTAACGCTGTAAGAATGCATTATCCTCGTTCGTTAGCAATTGACAAAGAGAACAATATCCTTTATTTCTTTGATGATGGCACCTACACTATTAGAAGATATATTATTTCCACAGATAGAGTAGAATTTGTTGCAGGTAATGGACAATGGGGTTATTATGATGGAACCGCTCTTGAAGCTGGGTTCCAAAATTTCTCTGCAATGACATTTGGTCCAGATGGTAACCTGTACTTCACGGATCAAACTCTTCTTAGAAAAGTAACTTTATCAGAAGGAGCTGAAGCAATAGTTTCTACCCTTGCTGGTCGACATCAAGATGGGGGAGATAATGATGGGTTTGGTGATGAAGCTAGGTTTTCGTGGCACGATGAAAAAGCTATGGTTTTTGATTTAGATGGTAATTTAATAATTGCTGATGCTAGTAATCATAGAATAAGAATGTACAATCCATCAACTAATGAGGTAACAACTATTGCAGGTCAATGGTGGGATTATGCTGACGGTGTTGGTTCTAATGCTCGTTTTAGACAACCAACTGGTATTACGATCGACAATAATGGTGATTTATACATCGCGGATAAAGAAGATAATAGAATCCGTAAGATGGTTAAGCAGGACAATGGAACTTATTTAGTTTCCACTGTGGTTGGAAATGGAAACTTTGGATATATAGATGGAGGTGCTTCTGAATCTGAAATTGCAGGTCCTATTCACCTCACTATAGCTAACAATCAGTTGGTTATTCTTGATGGTGGAAACGCGAATGTTAGAGAGGTTCAACTAACTCCGGCGATAATTATTCCTGCGGGTCAAACTCTTGGAACATTTAATGTAGTTGCTATAAATGATGTAGTTTATGAAACTACTGAAAGCATTGTTGGTTCGGCCTCGAATGTTCAAGGAGGGGTATTAGATACTAATAGTCAGTCGGTTAATGTTGCTTTAGAGTCTGACGACAATATACCTATTGTTGCTTTAGACGCTTCAAGTACCTTACTTAAAGAGAATGGTGGAATTCTAGAAGTGGAACTTACACTCTTAGATCAAGAAGGTGCTGAGGTTATCTGGGTCCGAAATGATTTAGCAGAAGAAACCAAAACCTCATTTAATTTCCTAGGAGAATTTGA
>ENA-OUOG01004704-OUOG01004704.1-marine-metagenome-genome-assembly--contig:-NODE-4704-length-11569-cov-2.888531_pt1 | contig 11569 bp, 7 predicted proteins | sample MGYA00248635_ERZ508505 | MGnify/ENA primary metagenome ERZ508505 (study PRJEB26176, sample SAMN06267871) | marine metagenome | isolation source: Saanich Inlet, British Columbia, Canada | place: Pacific...
ATTTATTTTCAAGAAAACATTTTAATAAAAAATTATGTCAAAATATATTGAATTAAAAACAAATGAAGATTCCTTTTTACTTTGGTATGCTGAAAATGAAGAATCATAAGATAAGGAAGATGCAAACAAACTATATTTAAATCGCTAATTTATTTAATGAAGGTTTCGATGATAAAGGTTTATTGTGGGACTTTGAATTAGACTAGGTTAACTTCACCTTTATAAATGGATATTAAAGAAAATTTTAAGTTTAAATCTGATAGCCTTTCTTTTAATCAAATAAAGAATATTGAGTCTAACTGGTTGCTAATAGTAGGAGGATTAAATGAATTTAAAAAGCATAAGAAGTTAAAAGAAGTAAACAAGTATGGGATTATCCATATGATAAGACAAATTGATGGATATAATTATTACCCAATAACGTATAAATTATTTACCCTTTTAAATAAGGAACTTTCTGATGAAGAACTAGAGGGACTAAAAACAGATGAAGGCTTCATAATGAATAGTAAATTAAGAACTAGATTCAATAAGTTTTTAAAACGAAAAAATATTAAAGATTCAATTCAAATTGAACATCTAGAAGGTGGAGTAAAGACATTAGTTGAAAGAATAATTACATCTACCTCTGAAATTTCAATAGCAAAAATTAAAGATTTACACAGAGATTACACCCTGTGTTGTTACAAATTGAAAAGTGAATTAGACATAAATGAAAGTACTGAATTAGTTAAAATAAATTTAGCTTCTAAACCATAGGTTTATCTCCTTCCTCTTCAATTTTTTCTTTAGTTTCAGAAATAAATGCTTTTGACTTTTCAAATTCTTCATTAATTCCTTCCTCTGAAATAAAAGCTCTTAAAAACTCACAATCTCTATATTTAATTAATCCAGCTTTAATTATATTATTTGATGATTGTTTTTCTTAATCCAATATATCTATGCTAAGAATTAAATTTTTGTTTCTATTTTCTAATTCAAGTTTAGTGCATATAATTAGTTCCAACTTGTCATTTTGTTGAATCCAATATTTTTAATAATTTATATTATTACTAATGTTTTTAATTTTTATCATCAAATATTATTTTGGGAGCAAACTTTTTAGATTTAATTCTTTTGATTAAATAAAATATACCTAAAAGAAACATCACCAAAGAAAACCATCGATAGATCATAATTCCAACTTCATATTTTTCAGGATATAAACTAAAAATAAATATTGCCCCAGAACCAATACCTACAAATAAGTAAAAAAGTAAAAACATAAGATCAATAGTTGTAATAACTAGAGGACTTGGCCTTTCAGTAGAGAAATATAAGGCTATTGCAGAAAGAAATGAGGTTGTTAATAGTGCAATAGTGATTTCAAGTTTATCTAATGGTAAATACAGAGCATAAACAACAAGAGCTAGTAGGAATATTAAAGGAATAATGATTTTAATTATTGCAAAAGAGCTTGGCCTTGAGAGAATCATACCTAATCGATTGTCCTCATTAATTAAAATGTATGATTCTTTAAATACAGGGTTATATTTATCTTTTTTTCGAATAATTCCTGATCTGAATCCCTGTTTTTTCCAACCATCAGAATTAAATTCTCTATCTACCTGATCCATCTGTATTGGTTGGAGAATACCGTAATTAACATCTGCTAAAGAGTATGAAATGAAAACAACTTGTTTGTCAAAAGGATAGTTTTCACAACTAGGAAAAAATTTAAAAGACCCCTTAATTAGATAGCGATAATACCAATATTCGGAGTTTAATTTTTCTTCCATAATAGTTTCTACAACCAAATTATCAGCATCTATATTATTGAAACGTAATATATTAATACCCTGCATATGTGGAGATGTCAGTTCCAAATAAAAAGCAGCATCAAAAAGTCCTGACTCAATAGAAATATTGTTTAGACGTATAAAATCAAAATTTGGATAACTTACTTTAGAAGTGCTATTAATTTGAACTCCTGTGAAATACTGAGTAGGAAACAACCTTTGATTTACTTCTCCCTCAGCATTACGATAATAAGTAGTCAGGTAATTAGATGAAGAAGTTTTGTTATTGTCAATAAATGATATTATTTCACCTGGTCCAATAAAAACATCGTGTTTTCCATCTAATTTAGTAATCGCTTTGTGAATTTTTTCAATAAAATCAGACTTTGATTTAAACTCTAAATTAGAATTATAACATACTGATGCTACTAATTGAACTTTATCTAAAATGATTTGAAAATACCAACTCAAATATTGTTCAATCACAGGAGTTAACCCTTTTTTTCCAATTGATAATATTCTCTCTTGTAGCTCCAATTTTTTAAAAAAGTCTTCGCCAACAAAATTTAAAATATTTGGTAAATCTTCATAATTCTCAAATAGTTTAGATAAAGTTCTAGAATCTATTCTAAACGAACTTAATGAACTCTTTGAGTTAGACTCAGAAAAAACTTTTAAAAGCTCTGCTCTGTTACTAATCTTTCCTTGAACAGTTTGGCTAATATTGGCAAATGAATCTTTATCAAAGAAGACAATATCTGTAGAATTCAAATTTGTAAACCAAGATTTTAAATCTGCATAATTGTTTTCCTTCCAATCATTAAAATGAATTACACTAAAATTATTGTTTTTTTTATCCTCTGATATTTCATTGACTAAAATTTTTAATTGATCAGGATCAATAGAGGTTTTCTCTGATAAGATTAAGTATGAAAGCTTATGGTTTTTGAAAATTTCATTAGAAATCTTAGCTTCATCTTCAGGGCCAGAGGATAAAGGTGTTTTAAAAAAATTCTCTTTGTATACATCCGGGAGAATTCTAAAACTATCAAAGCAGATAAGGTTATTTATTTCCTCAGGAAGATCAGTTTTTGGAAAGTAGTTAGGTACTTGACAAATAATTAAAATTTCAGGATGTTTGCTTAAAACATCTTCAAAATGTGCTAAAGTAGCTTGATCTTTTGTGATTAAATCAAAATATATTTTAAAACGATAATTTTTATTTTTTATGAATTGATTAATGTCTTTTTCAAGATTTATAATTAGCTTTTTAATTTTATTTGCAATTACCAACTGATCACTTCCTGAGTGATTATCAAAAATTTGGTAATAGGTATAAAAACCTATTTTATTCTTCATGGCCTTAGGTTTTTAGTAGTTTACACTTTCAATAAATTTATCTTTTCTTAATTTAAACCAGCAATTGATAATTTTTCTATGTGCAATTGTCACAACTACAATCATTCCAAACTAATCCTAAACATTTCCCCCTTAAAATTTTATTACCGTACTGAATATCACCAAATGATGATATTTCTAATGCATAATTGATCTCCTCACTGTTTAAAAAATTCATATAATCTAATTTTGTCCAACTATAGTCATAATCTGCTTCTTCCATTATACCTTGAGAATCTTCCTTTAATGCAATTAAGCAATCATTAATAATATTTCCTCCATGACCAGTATCACAAGCATAATATTGTATTTCAACACTTAAGTTGATGTGATCTTCCCCTTCATCTTCAAATTCAAAAGGATCTACTCCAGTAATTTTTTTAAAATGCTTCAAAGCTTGTTTAGCAGTAAAGATCTTTCTATCATAAGATTTGAATATTCTAAATTCTACTTCCCAAAGAGTGAAATCTGATTTTAAAATCTCTAGTTGTATCATTTTATTTTAACTTTATTTTTTTAAAATCATCAAAATTATCTTTTCTGAATTCCATTAAATCTGAGCCATTTTCTACTTCTACTTTCACAAGTTCGCCCTTTACTTCAGATTTATTCAAATCATAAAGTTCATTAAAACTCAAATCTGTTAATGGATTTAAAAATTCTTCCAATTTATATTCATCTCCTTGATGAATAACAACTACTTCTTGCTCAACATCTTCATAATCATCTCCGTCCTCATTCAAATTGCAAATTTCATTTGTTAACTTAATATTATTCAGACTAGTATGACTTATTTTGGGAAAGTCATAATTTTGTAAATTAAAGCTCACATCCCAATTGCAATTGTTTATTAAAATACTACAATCAGATAAATCACTTGTTATATGGACTCTAAACACATCATAAAAAGTGTAAAGCCTGAAACAGCCATCTAATTCTCCAAGTTTTTTATGGATTAATAATTTGTCTTCATTTACTACTTTTTTTACAATCAAATTAAAATAAAAATTGGCCTCCATTTTGTATATTATTTGTCAAGATAAAAAGATACTCTTGCGTTTTATTTCTATGAAATATCAATTTGTGAAATCTCACCAACTCCACCAGGAAATTCAATGTCTAATTCTATATCATCATACCTAATATCCTTAATAAAATCCCCAAAATCTTTTGTATATCCAATTTCATCACTTGAAATTATTACAAAACCAAGTTTATTAATATCGAAATTTTTGTAAGTTTTAATGTTAGTTTCAATTTCAAAGTATTCATTAGTTAGTGTAGTAACAAGTTTTTCACTTCTAGAGTTAAACACTTCAGTGTTAAAAAAAGTATTCCAATCCGCATCAATTGGGAATATGTATTTCCCATATGTTTCACTTACATTGGTGTTTTCTGATATTTCTCCTTCTTCTTCAAAGAATGTTTGTATTAGGTTATTGTAATCCCCAGAAAAGATTACCTTATCATTAACAATTATTTTGATAATAAATAAATCTTTATCAAATCCTGTAAAGCTTGAGATTTCTGATATACTCCAATATCCATCTTTTTCTAATTCACTCATTACAAAATCATTCCAATTTTGATTTGTTACTTTGTATCCAAGCCATCTTTTGTAATCATCCTCAGAAATAAAGCCTTGATTAAACTCTGCTCCGCTACCAGTTATTTGAATTGTAATATTAGTTTCTCTATGATAAGTTTCTTGACCTTCTTCTTCATTAAATTTGATACTAGCGCCATATTTTTTTATTAGAAACTCAAAATAAGTCTTGACATCTGCTTCATCCTCAGGGTTCAAATCTTGTTCCTTCATTTCACTTTTAATCTTTTCAAAATCAATATTTACGATTCCGTTTTCAGTTCCTAAAATTAGCTCTATATCAGTATATGATCCTGTACTTTCTGATAATTCTCCTTCAATATCTATCCAATCACCCTCGCTCAATTGATATTCATATCCTTTAATTGCTCTTTCAGAATCTGTGTATTTTGGATGTAGATTTTCTGGTCTGAATTCATTTTCCATTTCAAATTCATGATACTCCCATTCTCCTTTCTCTCCGGAGGTTACAATTTGAACAAACTCTCCATATGGTGGAATAATATTGCTTTCATTTGTTGGCCAACTTTGAATATGAGATGTAAATGAAGGTATTGCAATGCTCGATTCATCATCTGTCCAAACATCAATTTCATTTACATAATCAGTAACTCCATATTCAGAGTCACCATATTGATACCAGTCATTTGCTACATAATCTGACCAATTTTCATCTTGTGGTGCAACTTCAATAAAACCTTTATAAACATCTTCTTTTGGGACATCACCAACACTATACTCCTCAATTCCTACTCTTCCTCCATTAAGTTTGTATGTAAAATTGTAAGGAGTCGTAGATTCTAATAACTTTTGATAATCGTGATCAGTTGAATTTAAATTAGGATTGTTAAGAAGTCCCAAGAGCACGTATCGATCTGATTTATCAATATTATTAAACTCTTTTGTAACACTGTAAGCTTTTTGTTTAACCCAATTATATTTATTTGATTTAAGTTTTTCAATCTGTTTTTCTGTTACGTTGGGATTTGAGCAAACACCAAGAAGTTTGTATGAATATAAGTAGGAGTTGTCGTTTGCATCTATGATTTCATCTAACATTTCAGTGGAAACAAGATGATGAGATACAGCAGCTTCTAATACTGTATAATCACTAGTGGAAATAATTTTTTTTATATGATCAAGCGAAATATTCAATACTTGGTTTTTTAGCAAATGTAATTTTGCAACATATCCCCCATTTTCAATGAAATGATTTATAGTTTCACCTTTTAAAAATTTAAAAAAAGAGAAAATTGATTTGTTTTCAAATATTAATTTTTTCTCATAGGTTTTTAAATACTCTAAATCCGATGGCTTTTCACTGTCGTTGTCCCATCCAAAATAACAGGAATCAAGAAACTCAGAGATGTCGCTTAACACGGACTTATAATCATCTGATGGGTATTTTAAACATAGTATTTTATATAGCTGTCTATAGTATTTTTCTATTGAATAGTAGTTTAAAGCTTTTAAAATTGAGGACTCTGCCTTATCTATTTGTTTTGTTTCTACATAAACTTCAGAAAGTTCACACATCCAGTTTTCATACCAGTCAACTAATTCAATTGCCTTGTTGTAAAAATCAATGGCTTCATCGTTTAATTTTAAAGCTGCATAGGTTTTTGCAATTTTTTGAAGGCTAAATCCGTCAGATTCTAATTCATTAGATTTCATAAACTTTTCCAGTGCGCCTTCATAATCTTCATTGTTGTATAGGATTTCACCAAACTTCTGCCACGCAAAAGCGTCTTCTGGGTTAAGTTCTGTTGCCTCAGTTATGAGAATCAATTTCTTGTCAAAATCTGAAATTAAACCAGCGTATCTTATTAATGCGGGAGTATATCTTTTTATTTCTAAACAACTCTTTAAATCCTCAGTTCCCTTTTCAATTGAATAAAATTTACTATAATCAGAATTTAAATAAAACTTGGCTCTAAAAAAATAAGCCTTGTATGATTTGGGATCTATTTCAATAACCTTATTTAAATCTATTAAACTTATTTCTGGATAAAAAGCACCTTCATCGTTATAATGTTCACGTTTACCTCTTTCTAATAGAGCTTCCAATAAAAATTTATCAGAAGTATCTTTAAGTAAATCTTCTTCGCTTTTTAAAGAAGGTGGTGTGTTGTTTTTAGCAGCAATAATATTATAATGAAGCAATAAGTTCTGGTTTTCTTTCCAGGATATAGCAGTGTTACCACTAATTAGTTTTTTATAATAATCTATTGCTTTCTCATAAATTCCCATAAATTGATATGAAAACGCTAAATCATAAAAAATCATTTTATATTTAGGATCAATTTCAATAACTTTTTCAAAGGTTTTAAGAGCTGATGCATGGTCATTAAGTTTAAGAAAAACTTTACCTTTTTCATGATAAGCCCATTTATAATTTGGATCTATCTCAATAACCTTACTAAAGCATTCTTCTGCCTCTTGATATTTTTTTAATAAAACTAATGTCTTACCTTTTTCCTGATAGCTCCATTTGTAGTTCGCATCAATTTCAATAACTTTATTAAAATTTACTATAGCGGCTTCATAATTTAACAAACCAAAGTATGCTTGTCCTAGGTTCTGATAAGTCCACTTGTCTTTTAAGCCCTTATTAAATGAATCTATAGCATTTGAAAAATCTTTTAAATTTAAATAACAATAGCCTTTCATTTTATTACAATGCAGCGTATAATGTTCTTCGTTGTCTTGTTTTATAGATAAATCATATTCAACTATGGCCTGCTCATTTTCCTCTAACATTCTTTTACATTCACCCTTCAGATAATAAGAATAACTATCCTTAGAACGCGGATCTTTTTCATGTACTATTTCAAAATTGTTGTAAGAGTTATTATAATTGTCAATGTTATAATAAGAAATTCCTAGATTGTAATAAGCATAACCGTAATTTCGATCATATTCTAATGCTTTAAGATAAGATTCAATAGCTTCTTGCCACCTTTTTAAATCAAAATAAATATGTCCTTTCTTTTGATGTAGCCAGAACAATGAAGATGTATTTTTGGGTTGTGATGGATTTTTTTCGATTCCCTCATTATAAATCTCAATTGCTTCTGTGTATTTTTCTTGTTCTTTTAAAACATCCCCAAAGCTCATATAAGCCCATATGTTCTTTGGATTTAAATCCACGGCTTTCCTAAAAGCCTCTTCGGCTTTGGAATATTTTTGATCCTTTTTTAGGCAGTAGCCTTTGTGTGCAAAATAAAAATCAGTTGTAGGATCCAACTTGATAACTTCCTCATAAAAATGAATGGCATTAGTATAGTCCTCTAATTCTTCATAAGATTCAGCAATCAGGCGAAGTCCATTAATAATCCCATCTTTTTTATCTTCAATGGTTATATACTTTTGTAAAACCTTAATAGCTTTTTCATAAGATTTAGTATCGTAGTGTTGTTTTGCATTTGTAAATAAATTTTCTGCTTCGTTTTCTTCGAGATCTTTAACCTCTAAATCCTCCTCACTTTCCATTACTGAAAAGCCAAATCCAGAGGGATTTAATCTTGTTGGGTCATTCCAACTTTCTTTTTTTAATAAATTACTTGGATGCTCAATTGATTTAAGGCTTTCACCACCTGATCCCTCTAACCACTGAGCTAGGCCTTTACTTGCCTCTATTGTTTCTTTTCTTATTTCATAAATAGATTCAATAACCGATAGAAATGACCCTCTTCCTTTTGGAACAAATTCGGTAAAAGTAAGTTCACTACTTTCAGATATTAAATTTAATGAATGAATTTCTTCCTCATCTGTGTAGAAATCTTCAGACGAATACTCCATCTCTTCTATTTTGTCCCAAGTCATTATCATAGTTACATCTTCATCTTCGGGGTATGCAGCATAAAATCCATTCTTATCTATAAATACCCATGATGCCTTGTCACCTGCCCAAATACAAAAAGGGACCACCCACCAGATTGCCTTTGTATGATAATATAATTCTTCTGGAGCATACTTTAAAATGGGTATGATTTTTTCTTTAATAATAATATCACTAATAAATGAAATATCGTTTGCGCTAAATTTAGGACAACAGTCATTATTATCAATTTTAGAAATCCATGAAGGTATAAATGCTTTTATTCCCATTCTGCCATTAAATGACTCAGTTGGGCATTGCCAATTCATTAAATACTCGGAAATTCTATTATTTAATTCATCATCAATATCTCCATTTTCATTTTTTTTATTAGATCTTAGTATTAAAGGGTATCCTTTGTTTTCATTCTGATCCTCTTCATTAACATCGTTTTCTAGACTACTTTCTTTGAGAAGATTTTTACTTTTAAGTAAATTTTCAAATTCCTTTAACCTTTCCTCATTGTGATTAATACTTGAAGTTGTTAGTCCTAAATGACGTATTACATCTATTAGATTAGTATGTCCACCGTTAGGAGTGATGCAAGGCTCAGTAAGTAAATTTAAATCTGCATTTTTGCCTATTAAATAATCAAACATTTCCCAATACTGGTTTAATGCTGCAGTTCTAATTGCATTGACACCACTAGCACCTCTTAAATAGTTATCATCATCAATAATGATATTTATATCTGCCCCATTATTTACTAAAATATCAGTAGATTTTAAGCGATTATTGTTAGAGGCCAGTAGAAAAGGTGTGTATCCATCTGTTCCTTTGGCATCTACTTTAGCTCCATTCTCAAGTAATAAGGAGACTATTTGGTCTTTTCCGTCCCAAGCAGCGTAATGAAGTGCAGTGTAACCTTCAATAAGGTCTGTTTCAAATACAGAATTTGGATTTTTTTTAATTATATCTAAAATCTCTTCAATTGAATAATTCTGGCTTTGCTCTACGGCATCTATTAATTTTAGCATAGTTTTTAAATTACAATAATTAGCCTAATAATTTTTTTACGACAGATTCCCAATTTGGGTATTTATTCCATCTTTTATTTTCATAATCCCATCCAAAACGTATTAATTCACCTTTGAATTCTTTTGCTCCATTAGCTAACCTGTCATCAATTAAATAATCTCCAAGTAATAAATCTTTTCTATGGGTTATGACCATTTTTTTTTCAAAGATTCCTTTAAAATGTTTCTCTATCCATACTCTTTTGTCAGAGGCACTTTCATGATTTCCCCAGGGTGCTGTAGTAGCTATAATTAGTTCAAATAAATTAGATTCATAAAGTGTTTTAACTCCGTTTAAAGCTCCAGGAAATACTGGAGGGTTTTTGAAAATGCCTTTAATAAGATCTGGTTGCTCTAAAAGTTTATCATTGGATTTTAATAAAGATTGTTGCAATTCTATTTCCTTTCCAAAATCAACCAGTACACCGTCCATATCGATGAAAACAATCTTTTTAATATTATTCATAAGAACTTACAATTTAATATATTAGGTTTCAGATATAAGAGCTAAAGTTGAAATCAAGATTGTAGAATATTACCAATAATAAATCTAATTTTTTTGGTAATCGTTGGTTCCAAAAATTGCTATTAATATATTAATAGTAGTTTTTGAAATTCTTAAAAGTGTTGTTATTTAAATTTATAATCAACAATTAAAAAACTATTAAAAATGAACAATCAAGAAATTTATGACAAGGTGGGTGACATAGGAGTGTTAACTACTACATTCATGTGCATGTCGCAGGCGGATGGAAACTTCAGCGATGAAGAACTTCAAGCATTATTCAAACTATTGCATGTTTTTTCAAATGACCCCAAAGATGCAATTGAAAACACAGTGAGTACGATTAAAGATCTTTCGTTCGCTGAAAAAATTCAATTTGCTTTTGCAGGCTTAAAAATGTTTAGTGAAAGTACAGACTCTAAAACTAAAGGTTTAATTATGCAATCTCTTGAAATAATAGCAGAATCTGATGGTGAAGTGTCTTCAAATGAAAAGGCCTTTTATGCAGATGTAAAGAAAATTTTACAGGCATAAAAAAAATAAAAAGCGGAAGTAGTCTAGATTACTTCCGCTTTTTTTTTCAAATTCCAATAATAAAACCTCTAATAATTTTTTTCAATTTTTATTTTTGATATTTTTTTCTATTGAATCTAAACGCTTTATAATTTCTTTTAATTTTTCATCATCTTTATTTTCGTTATGTATGACTCCCTCTACAAATGCAGAATTTATAATTGACAATCCGAAAATTCCTCCTACAAAAAGGACAAATATAAAGTAAAACCTAACCAGCCATATAGTGATGGGACTAGTGTAGTTTTCAGTTATAATATCAGGAATTTCATACCAACCTTCAATTGTGAAGACTTTGAAAATAGAGTAAAGAGATTTCATAGGATTTCCAAAATGATCAGGAGAAACTTCTGAAAATAAATTATGAGAGAGTAAAGCAAAAATGATATTTATTAAAACAAAAACAAATAATATTAAAACAGAAGATTTTAAGGCTCTTCTAATGCCTTTAAATAGCATAAGACTTGATTCAAAAAGTGCAACCACTCTAAACAATCTTACCACCCTAACCAGTCTTATAGACCTTAATGTAAATAAGAAAGAAAAATCATTAGTATCTAATACTAGAAAAATCCCTATTATTTCTGGTATTGAAATTAACACCAAAAAAAAATCTAATTTATTAAGAACTTCACTAATATAATTTTTAAATCCTAGATGATTCACCTTAATTAGTAATTCAAATAAATAGATAAAAAGAAATCCATACTGTAATATTTCAAATAAGGAAGAATACTTGTCAAGTGATTCAAAACCCTCTAAAAATATGATTATTGAGTTCAGGATTATAATAAATATTATAAATATCTCGTT
>ENA-OUOG01004705-OUOG01004705.1-marine-metagenome-genome-assembly--contig:-NODE-4705-length-11568-cov-32.187886_pt1 | contig 11568 bp, 14 predicted proteins | sample MGYA00248635_ERZ508505 | MGnify/ENA primary metagenome ERZ508505 (study PRJEB26176, sample SAMN06267871) | marine metagenome | isolation source: Saanich Inlet, British Columbia, Canada | place: Pacific...
AGACGAATTACAGTAGGTAAAACAGGTTCAACAGTTTTAGGACAATTATCATCTAGAGAAAATAGCCTAATTTCTGTTAAAACTGATGATGATATCATAATGGAGCCGAATGGCAATGGCGAGATTGTCATGGAAAGTCATGTAAAAATTGACAACGGACATTCTTTAAAACTAGCCGAAGACGACGGAACTAGTAGTATAATTTTAACTGCACCGGCTACGTTAAGTGGAGATACAACGTATACACTACCAGGGTCCGGAGTTACAGACGGTTATGCATTAATAACAGATGGATCTGGAAATTTAAGCTGGACTGACTTGTCATTAGTTATAACAAATGACACAACAAGTGGTGGAACTTTTTATCCAATGTTTGTAAGTTCTACTTCGGGTGCTATTAACACAGCTAATGTAAGTAGTGGTAAATTGTCTTATGTTCCTCAAACAGGAACATTAACATCAACTATCTTGGTTGAGTCATCGAGTATTACATTGAAAGAAAATTTAAATCCAATAACAGACGCATTAGATAAGGTACTTAGCTTGAATGCATTTACATACGATAGAAAAGACGGAAGTCAGATTAATGAAGCAGGTTTAATAGCAGAAGAAGTTAACGATGTTATACCAAATGTTGTTAGTAAAGATGCAGACGGAAATCCAGACGGTATTAATTATACTCGCTTGACAGCTTATCTAATTGAATCTGTTAAAGAATTAAAACAACAACTTGACTCTTTACAAAAAGCATAAATACATTGACAGGAGATTAAAGAGACATGGCACAATTACAAGCAACAACCGTAAATGGTACAGTAGTTGATGTTGTTACAGAAAATGTAAAAACAGGTAATCATACTTTAGCACTAGAAGATAGAAATAAAGTAGTTGCTATGAATAATACATCGACAGCATCGGTAACAATACCCAACGATAGCAGCGTAAACTTTCCAGTAGGCTCACTTATTTACATTAATAGAGTTAATTCGGGCGCAGTTAATCTAGCAGCAGCAGCCGGCGTAACATTAAGTAAAACTGGCTCATTTGGATCTAATGAAGAAATTTACGTAAGAAAAAGAGCAGCTAATACCTGGATCGTTGTAGACGCACCGTCTCCGGCTAACGTAGTAGCTTCTGGAACTTATTCGGCTATTCAAAGTGGATTTTTATTTACTGGTAGCGGCAGCGTAATTGTAGGATAATTTAGGAGAAAACATAATGCCATTTGTAAGCAGCATTAGACGTAATTATGATAAAAACAACTCTAAAACTTTAGACGAACAAGGTTTAGAGATTGTTGGTGGTGATGAGGTATATACAGCCGGCGGCTATAAAATACATATGTTTACTACCAATGGAGATTCAGAATTAGTTATTAGACCAAAAACAGGTGTTGATATGCCAGCTATGCAGCTTCAAGCAGCATCAGCAGACCTTGAATATCTAGTTATTGCAGGTGGCGGCGGTGGCGGCTATCATGTAGGCGGCGGTGGCGGCGCAGGCGGATATTCAACAGCTACAGGATCGTTTACTGGCGGTTCGACACCAGTAAGTGTTGGCGGCAACGGAAACGGTCCGTCAAACGGAGGTCCATCAGTTGGAAATAGCGGACAAGGATCGGCTTTTGGACCAATATCTACTACTGGCGGAGGCGGAGGCGGAGCGCATCCTAGTAGAGCTGCAAGACCAGGTGGTTCAGGCGGCGGCGCAGGAGACAATCCACACTTCGGAAACGGCATTTCAGGACAAGGAACACCAGGAGGTGGCGGCACTATGAGTGGCTGGACAGGCGGAGGCGGCGGAGGTGCTGCTAACGCTGGCGCAGGTAATAATCCAAACGGTGGCGGCGGACAAGGCGGCAACGGCCTGTCGTCGAGTATTTCTGGAACAGCAGTAACAAGAGCCGGCGGCGGCGCTGGTTGTAATGAAGGCGGCCCGCGAGCATCTGGAGGATCTGGCGGCGGCGGCAGCGGTGGACCAAACAGTCATAATGGTCCACAGCGTGATGCAAACCAATCTAATTCTGGAAGTGGTGGCGGAGGCGCTCGCGATCCAGTAGGTCCATCAAGAGGCGGCCAAGGTGCTTCGGGTGTTGTTATTGTAAGATATGGTGGTTAATATATGCCTCAGTTTAAAACAACATATAATATATTAACCAAGCAGGACGAAGATGAAGCTTTTGATACTGCTTGGTTCGAAACCGACAAGCAAGTCTATCCACCTAAAAGAGACTGGGACTATTCTCGAGAACTTCAAATTGAAGACGTTGATATTTGGGAAGTAATTCAAGAAAACTCTGGAGGACTAGGTGTTTATGCATCTTGGTCTCCTTATGCAGAATTTTATCTAATTACTACAGGAATTGACTCGAAAAATAATCCTAGAATTATTGCAGATAGAGAATATTATGGTAGAAATGTTGAAACATATTACGGTCCAAATGCTGCAAAACAAGCATATTCTGCTGCACGTCGAATAGGTCTAAATTTACAAACATTTGAATATTGGGTAGATCCTGATAAAATGTGGCTACACCAAGATCCCGAACCTAATAAAATTGTGTTAGATCTTAGTAATAAGTCCTAATAGTACTTAGAAAATCTTTATGGGAAATAGTTTCAATAGACTTTTCCCATTTTTTTTCTTCTTGTATAATTTTTTCAGCAGTGCCCTTAAGATCGTAATTATGCATAGAAAGTTCTCTATCTATACATTCTCTATCGAATAAATCTAATCCGTCCATTACCATTGTAAAATTAGATGCAGAAAATAATACATAATCAGACAAGTGATTAAAATCTTCTACTATAGGTAATTTATATCTCCATACTTCTAATTTTTCTGCTAGACTGTCTGGTATTTTGTTATTAGCAGCATCTATCCAAAATTGTGTATTTGTTTTATCTGTCATGTAGTGTAAGGCTACAAAGTCTCTAGCATTGTCGGTCATATCGTTAACAGATTTGTTGTAATCTTTTATAATTCTATCATTATAATTAATTATTTTATGCATAAGAATAAATGTTTGTTGCAAAGATGTTCCGATAGACGATGCTTCTAATGGCTCTAAGAAATTACAACTTAATCCTATTGCAACACAATTTTTAATCCAAGGGGCATCTATTGCACCTGTGTCAAAAGTAATATGCTTTTTAACATCAACTTCGTGTCCGAGGTCTTTTTCTATTTCTTCTTTTGCTTGATCAGCAGTTATATAATTGCTATCAAAAATATAACCATTTCCATGCCGTCCGTATGTGGGTAATTTAAATCTCCACCCAGCATCAAGTGCTTTGGATAAAGACCAGGCATTATAGTTTTCTTCATCGCCGGTAGGAAATACAATTGCAGAATTCATTTTAAGATATTTACTATATGATTTCCATTTTGCGCCTAACTGATCAATAAGTAATCTTTTAAATCCAGTGCAATCAATATAAAAATCATATTCGTATGTATATTGTTTTCCTTTAAGTGATTTAATATATCCTTCATTGTCAAAATTAAGTTTAATAATTTCGTCATCAAAAAAGTCTATACCCATTTCTTTTGCTTTTTTAGTAAGATAATCATTAAGTTTATTAGTATCAAAATGAAATTGGTTTACAGGCCATTCGTTAGATTTTCCTAAAAAGTGTTTTGGAAGTCTATTGTTCCAAAAATAATCATATTGCATGTAAGGGTCATTCTTTGCTATTTGATTAGCAAATATATACTTATATTGTGAATAACGATTAGCAAATGGAACACCTACTGCATGAAAAAATGGTTTGCCGTCAGAACGCCAGTTTTCAAACATTAGTCCGGCTTTATAAGTAGCATTGGTTTCTTTTATTAACTCATAATGATCTAAACCAACAAAATCCATAAACTCTTTCCAGTGTTCGGTGCTACCTTCGCCAACGCCGATAGTTCCGATGCTCTTCGATTTAATTATAATTACAGGAATATTAAATCGCTGTTTTAAAATCATTGCAGCAATAAGCCCGGAACTACCGCCACCTACTATACATATAGATTCTGGAGTCTTCATAATAAGTTATCCTTAATTTCTTTTAATATTAGATTTTTTAATCTAAAAGATCTGTAATAATTTTCTAGTGTTTTAAGATACCCGTGAAAATTTAATTTAAATCCGTCATTGTTATATTCTCTTAATTTATCAGTCATTTTAAATTGCTTGAACACGATTTTTTCTTCTGTATGAAATCTTATATAGCTAAAAATTTCGTCCCTGTCAATTTTAAATGTGTCATATCCTTCTTTTAAGTAAAATGCAAACTCACTATTTCTAAACCATTTACCTATATCAAATTGACCTGATACAGGCATACATCGTCGAGTAATATTATTATCTTCTAAAAATGGAAACTCGTAGAATGTTGTATTTAAACTTTCTTCATCTGTAAAAAATATAAATTTAGTTTTATATGAACAAAACTTAGTATTAAAATCTCTAACAGACACATGCGAATCAAAAAATTCTTGATCATAATACGGAGTTTTTACGTTTTCGTTGCCTACTGTAAACTCGTACTCATACAGAGATCTAAGAGTATACAAATTATTTAAATTTTTATTAAATGAAGGACAATAATTAATACATGATTGTGGATTATTTTTATTGTGTAATTCTTTTTTGTAAAATACAGAGGCAACAGACTCAGGTTCGTTTGCTAACTGCCACTGATCTTCTAAACATGCCCAGTATACGTTAATACTCATTGTTTCTCCAAATAATCTAAAAATCTTTGATGAAGTATACTTTTATTAAGTACAGTAGTTTGCTTAGAAATTAACTCATCAATTACATTATCTAATTCGTCGATATTATATCTTTTCATTATACTATCATAAGAGTTTTTGTCAACCAGTTTTAATCCGTTAGCAACTTGCAACCAACTCTGATTTAAAAACATATCTCTGTCAATATTTGCCCATTGATTTTCGTTAAGTAGGTCCATTACTTCTACTACACCAGGATGCCTCTTTATTTTATTAGGCAACTCTCTCCAGAATGGTGTATCATTCCTAGGAGTAGTATAATGTAAGTTTAAAAATTCAGCAATTTGATTGTTTCTATCTAAACATCTTTGATTAAACTTTTTCTTAAATGTATCTGTTGTAATATAAAACCCGTCGGCTTCGATAAAGTCTACTAAATTTGTATAGCTAGCCCATATTGAAGTAGCCTCAAGAGGTTCAACAAAACTTTGCGATAAACCAATGGCCATACAGTTATTAATTAAGGTGTCTTTATAACTACCAGGAGAAAAGCTAAAAACTTTTGGACTATTAAGTTTTTGACCAAAGTATTCTTCTGCTTCTTTAAGTGCATTTTCGGGAGAGAGATATTCTGAATTAAACACATAACCGCATCCGTACCTATCTCTAACTGGAATTTTCCAAATCCAACCTGCATCCATTGCAATAGCTTCTGTTTGCGGAGATGTATTACCGTCATGATTTATAAAAAATGGTATTGCACTATCTAAAGGCAAGTAGTCTTTGTAAGATATCCATTTAGATTTAAAATGCTTACCTATTAATAATCTTGCAAATCCCGAACAATCGAATACAAAATCTGTATCTATGTGAGTGCCGTCTTCGAGAATAATATTGGATATATTACCGTTAGCAATACTTGTACAGCTAATAACTTTTCCTTCTATTCGTACTATGCCTCTCTCTATAGCAATATTTTTAAGGTATGTTGCTAATAACCTAGCATCAAAATGTACAGCCCAATCTCCATGAACGTCAAATTCTAAGATTGGATTAGGTGAAGTATATAGTTTGTTTTTACTAAAACATGCTTTATTTTCTTTACACAATTTAGACGGTAAACTAAGTGTATCTAAACTTTTCCCCTCAGAAATACAATCTGTTGCAATAATTCCTTTAAATTCTGATAGTTCAATATTTGAATCAAATGCATGAAAATAACTAGTGTTATCTCCTAACCAATTAGTAAATTCAATTCCTTGTTTTAATGTTGCTTTACAGTTTTTTACAATATCCGAAAATGGTATCCCAACTTGGTCTAAAAATTTTACAAATTGTGGTGTTGTTCCTTCGCCTGCACCCAAGATACCAATATCATCACTTTCAATTAACAAAATAGTAAAAGAAGGATAATGTTCTTTTACTAGCAGTGCAGTAATCCAACCTGCGGTTCCACCGCCTATAATAGAAATGTTTTTATTCATAAGTTTTATAATACAACTCTGTTTTATCTGAAAATGGTAATGGTTGTGAAGTATCTCTTTGATCGTCTCTGTATTCAAACGGTTCGCCTATACTAGGTCTTCTATCCCACTTTTCGTCTGCGTGAGGTCCGTTTGCGTCTACATAATGAAAGAACCCCTGAACATGCCAGGCGGACTTGTCTTCTAAAGTAAACTGGTCTCTCGAATGTTCTAAATCTATGCCTCGATATATAACAATATCTCCTGGTGCTTGGTCTACTTCTTTACCTTCAACTTTTATAGGCCAGCGATATTTCGAATCGTCGTAGTTATAATTAAAACAAATTGTTGTTGAAATTTCACAAGCGGGCCGATCAGTGTGCGGCGGCAACTCATCTCCGGGCCTATATACGCGGTAAAAAGAATAGGTTGGATGCAACTGTAGCCCTGTATTTTCCTCCATAATTGATTGTAAAGATAATAAAAGTGCCTCCATAGCCGGATCACCATATCTAGAATGTGCGTCAGCAACTTGCATGCTATCTGGTGAGTAATCCTGCATTTCGTCAAATAATGCATACTGCGTTATAAAATCTCTCATCTCTCTTGATACGGCATTTTTTACTAATGTGTATCCGTGTTTTTGAAATATTTCTTTACTCATGAATTTATCCTTGCATTGTATGTATCAAATAATATATTTCCTGATAATGATATTCTAACATCGTCTACTGTATGAAAAGGATATACGCAATGCATTAGCTTTGATGGAAACATCATTATCTTACCCTCCCATGTTTTATCTATTGGCAATAACTTGCTAGTAGATGACGCTGTTATTGTAGAGTGCGTAAATTCAAAACAAGATGCATATTTTCCATCCTTAGTTTCTTCTGCTAAATCGTATGGTATTTTTAACCAAGCACTATAACTTAATACACCGTCGTGTATGTGATTAGGAGTAAACTCTCCTTTTCGCTGTATATTAAACCAAGGTTTATCACATGCAAAAGGAACGTTATCAGATAAGAATCTAAACTCTGACAAATAACTTGGATATTTTGTAAGATATTTATTTTTAAGGGTCAATATATAATCAAGAAAAATCTGTAAGTTTTCATCATTCATATAATAATGCTTTGTTACACCCGAACCACTTAAACCCGAAGTCATTGTAGAATTTCTTTTTTCTAACACTAAACTTTCGTTAAGAAGTAGACTTAAAATATTATTAGGTATAGTTTCTATTATACAACCGTAGTTGTCAAGTGTTAGTTCTTCAATCATTAGTTTTCTCAAAATAGTTTATATTAATTACACATCTAACTTTTTCATCTGTACAACTAGAACCAGTGTGTAGTAATCCTGAATCAAATGATACAAATCTGTTTTCCGTTGATAATATTTTATTGCCATCAGCAAACATAGTGTAGCCGTTATTGTTGTTTATATAAAAGATTGCAGTTTTACATTGAATATCAGAATAATCTAAATGCAAATCATAGTCTATTATTGTATCTGTAATAGGAGTTAGATTAGCTTTAATTCTTAAGATACTTGCTGGATTAATTTTATCTATTAACGGCGTTAGCAAATCAAAGTAGTTGCTATTTGGACGATGATTATCATAAAACAAATGTGTAAACTGAAAATTATATAAAGATGACAAGTCATTAGTTTTCATACTATTATAGTGCCAAGGAAAATAATGTCCTAGCATAGTATCTTTTATTTCGTTAAACTCAATAGAATTTAAAAAATTGTCTCTTACAATAACTTCCATTATATTTCAGTCTCTGGTACAAAATTGATATTAATAGCGATTCTTTTATCGGAATCGCTACAGCTAGTTCCTGTGTGCATTAAGTTAGAATTAAAAATTAATGCCCTATTAGCAACACTATTTACAATTTTGCCGTTTTTAAATTTAGTATATCCGTTATTAGTATTGAGATAGTAAACACAGCTCGATACATTAGAAAAATCTGTATGATACCCAAACTCTACAATCTTGTCTGTTCTAGTGGATAGATTTGCTTTTATTCTTAGTAATGCAGAAGCATTTAACTTGCTAATTAATTTTTTTAAGTTTTTATAGTATTGACTATTAGGTTCATAAAAATTATAAAAGACATGTGTAAATTGAAAGTTATACTTTTCATTTATTTCTTCTGCATCGTCTTCTACAACATTTCCGTAAAACCAAGGAAAGTTATTTCCGAGAATCAAATTAGAAAGATCTCGGAAGTCGTCGTCATTAAGAAAGTTATCAATAACTTCGATAGTCATCCCATTTGCCTGTCATTGATCCAAGTAACTAATGCATATTTTGTACCATCATTTACAGGATGTGCAATGTGCCTGTAAGCAAAATTTGAAGGAAACAAAATTAACATTCCAGCTTTTGGTTTTATTTTTAAATCAAAATTTGGAAATTCTAGTTCGCCACCTTGGTAATCGTCATTTAAATAAACTAGCGCAGATATTGCGCGGCCGCTATCAGTGCCACCGTCGTAGTGAGACTTATATTCTTGACCGCCTGAATATTTTAACATACTATATGGCTCGTGCCATAACGATTCGAAAATACGATGTTTTTCGGCGTAAGGAACAGATGCAGCTAGTAATAACATATTAAATTGATTATGAACATTTTGTAGCAATCCGTTGTTTGAAACATCTGCCAAATACGAAACAGGTAAACTTTGATTTGTGCGTATACGCTGTCGAGCACCGTCGCCGAACGTTTCGGCTCTAGTCCAGTATGCTCCAGTATCTGTAGAATTGCTACATTCTTTTTCTATTAAACTGATCGTATTTTGTGGATTTGGCCAAACGTTTTCAAAGATGTCAATACATCCGCCTAGTGTGATTGTTGGTTTTAATTCTCCAGGATAGAATCCGTTAACATTTAATGCCATTGAAGCTCCTCTACTTGTTTAGAAAAATATTTACCTGGTTTTGCTGTATGTAAAAGTGAATATGGCTAAGTAATTTATTATGTCTCAATATAAATCAACTTCAGAAATTCTTAATAATGCTTGGCAACAAAATCCTTCTGTAGTATCTAACATAGCTACACATCAGTGGAGCAATGACAGATTAATTAGTGTTGAGGATGTCGAACTTTGGGAAACAATCTATTATGAAAGCGGAAATGTCGGAGTATATGCTGCATATAGGCCGTTTGCTGATTTTTACTTAATAGCTTTTAATCAGTTCTTAGATAAATCTAAAGGAATTGAAACTTATAGATCAGTATCAAAGACTGTTGCTAGATGTAGAGAATTTGGGATACACTTAGAGGTATTTAAACATAAAAAGTGATAATTTGTTCTTACTTGTAAATTCTAATTCTGTAAAATTGTTTACAATATTTGAATTGAATTCCTTAGTCCAAGCTTCTGTAAATGAAACAGTATTTTCTATATCCGGATATTTTCTTAGTAAATCTGATGATGCCTTAACAAAAAAAGGGCTTACACCTAAACTAGAACTGTAAATTTTTAATTTATGCATAATGTTATTTACTTAGAAATAGCATAAATATTGTAGTATAAGACAAGGAATTATAGATGGCCGGAACATCATCATCACCAATTGTAGACAGAATACGTATAATTCCACGACCTACTGATTTCTTAGATAGAAATGTAGGATCAAGTGGAGAAGTATTTTATGACAAAGAATCGAATAGTTTAAGGCTGTACAGTGGAAAATTAGCTGGCGGGTTTGAAATTGCCAAGACAGATTTGTCAAATATAACAGATGAAGACTTTTTAACAAAAGGATTAGCAGCAGGATTAGGAAACGGTAATGGCGGCGGAAGCGGAGCTAGCATTTCAGTTAGCGATCAAGAGCCTACAGAACCAGAAAACGGCCAGTTATGGTTTGATACAAATACTGGAATATTATTCGTATACTATGACAGTAGTTGGATTCAACCGTCAAGTGCATTTGCAGGCGGAGAGAGCTCGGGCAGTAGTGATACGTTTAAAACTATTACAATACAAGGTAGCAACACTCTTACTGCTAGTTCAGAAGATACATTAAATATCATCGGCGGAAGTAATATTTCTATTGAGTCAAATGCAGAAACTAATACCTTAACTATTAGTGCATCTGTCGGCGGCGAAGGCGGGGTTGCATCAAATAGCTTTGCGTCTATTAATGTTCCTGGACAAAATTCTGTTGTTGCAGAATCTGACGTAGACATTTTAACACTTAATGCAGGAACTGGAATACAAATTACAACAAATCAAGATACTGATACTATTACAATTTCTGCACCGACATCAGGAAACTTTAGTGGATTATCTGATGCATTGTCGGCGTCATTAACAATAGACAAAATTTATATGCAAGCTATTGCTAGATTAACTGTAGATAATGCAGGAACTAGTGCTTACACATTTTCTAGTCATTATAACGGAAATAATCCTACAATATACGGAATTAGTGGAACTACTATTGCATTTGATCTAGACGGTATTTCAGGACATCCATTTGAATTGCAAGACGCTACATTATCGGCACTAGATGAAGATATAACACATGTTTCGCCAACAGGAATAGTTAGTACAGGTGGCGCTGCTCAGGGAAAAACGTCAGGAACATTATACTGGACTATACCCGAAACGGCTAACGGAACATATGTCTATCAATGTCAGGTTCATCCTGCAATGTTCGGAACAATTTCAATTAAAAGGTTAGCAACATTATAAAGGTAAAATATGGCAGCAATTAATTTTCCAGATAATCCAAATTTAAACGACGAATTTACTTCAGGAGGAACTTCTTGGAGGTGGAATGGAACAGCTTGGATAGTTATTCCTCCAGCAAATATTACATTCAATAATGTTGACACAACTGATATTGATACATCTACTTTAGTAGTAACAACATCAGCAAACATTACAGGATTAACAGTAAACGGAGGCATATCGGGGTTAAGTCTATCAAGTCTTTCTGATATTGGAGACACTCCGCCTGTTGATCAACAATATTTAAGATACAATGCATCAAACAATGCATGGTTCCCATATACATTAAATCTTGGCAGTGATGGAGGAGGTAGTTTTGATGGCGGGACTGTATCTAACCCAATATACATATCAAGCGACACTATTTCAACTTCTACATCAACTGGTGCATTGCGTGTACAAGGCGGCGCAGGAATAATTGGAAATTTAAATGTTGGCGGAACATTAACTGTAGAAGATGAATTTTTAGATTTAAAAGCCGATGCTAGTATAAGATTATATAATACAAGTAATAATAATTATGTAGGGTTTAAAGCACCTAACGCACCAGACGGTACTATCTGGGTACTACCAGCAACCGACGGTGTATCGGGACAATTTTTAAGAACAAACGGCTC
>ENA-OUOG01004706-OUOG01004706.1-marine-metagenome-genome-assembly--contig:-NODE-4706-length-11567-cov-4.117668_pt1 | contig 11567 bp, 9 predicted proteins | sample MGYA00248635_ERZ508505 | MGnify/ENA primary metagenome ERZ508505 (study PRJEB26176, sample SAMN06267871) | marine metagenome | isolation source: Saanich Inlet, British Columbia, Canada | place: Pacific...
AAGTGTTTTACATACTAATGCTGCATGTGATTTTGAATTAGGTACATATCAAGTAGATTCTTGTCCGCCAGCAAATGATGCGTGCTCTAGTGCTACAGTAGTAGACACATTACCTTTTACTTCTTCTGCTAATGCTTCAGCTGCAACTAATAATGACGGTTTTGTTGATTGTGGCTCCACTACAATGAATGATGGTGTTTGGTACACATTTACACCAACAGCCTCAGGTAATTTAGATATAAGTGTTGATGTTACAGGTTGGGACTCAGAAATTGCTGTTTACACTGGATCTTGTGGGGTGTTTACTTGTGTAGATAATGCTGATAATAATGGAACTGATGATACAGAATCTCTTTCAATTTCTGTTACCGCTGGTACACAGTATTGGTTAAATATTGGACAATGGAGCAGCAGTACTGATAATTCTGAAGGTGCATATACATTTAATGCAACTTCAAGTGACGGTGTATCTTTAGGACTAGACGATATAGAAATATCACAATTTACATACTATCCTAACCCAGTAAATAACATACTAACCCTTGATGCTCAAAAGAACATAGAGGGTGTAGTAGCTTACAACATGTTAGGTCAAGAGGTATTACGATTATCTCCAAATGTTGCCAATACAGAAGTGGATATGTCTAGCTTAGTATCTGGTGCTTATTTTGTTAAAGTATCGATTCAAGGTGCTACAAAAACAGTACGTATTATTAAGCAATAATTAATAACCTTTTATATTTTAAAAGCCACCAATTTTTGGTGGCTTTTTATTTTGAATTGCTTAGTAGTATAATTCCTTTTTTTTCTATGTTATTGACGTTATCTTTAATAATTACCCTCGATTTATGAGATTAAAAATAATATTAATTTTTTTCTTGTTTTTTTCTTCAACAAGTTTTTCTCAATTACTATTTGAAGATGAAGCTTCTATCAGGGGTTTAACGGCTCTTACTGGTTATGATGGTAATGGTCTAAGCTTTGTAGACTATAACAATGACGGACTAGATGATATTACATTACCAACTGGAAATGATGAAACTTTAAAATTTTATAAAAACTTAAATGGTTTTTTTGTTGAAGATAGAGTTCTTACGCCACCAATAAATTACAAAACACGTTCAGTATCTTGGGTAGATTTTGATAATGACGGAGACAGAGACTTATTTGTAGTAAGTGATGTAGAAGGTAGTAAACTTTTTAGGCAAGATGCTGGTTTTTTGTTTGTCGATGTAACAGTTAGTTCTGGACTATTTACAGATGCTATAGGTACATATAGCGTTTCTTGGGGTGATATTAATAATGATGGTTGTTTAGATTTGTTTTATTCAAACCAAACTTTAAACTCGTTGGTAACTAATTACTTATTTCAGAGTAATTGTGACGGTACTTTTACTAATATTACAGCTACGGCAGGATTGTCTCAAGATGCCAGACTAACCTTTGGAGCAAGCTTTTTTGATTATAATAATGATGGTTTTCAAGATATTTATGTCATAAATGATAAGAATGGTTCTAATTTGTTATATGAAAACAATGGTGATTCTACATTTACAGATGTAAGCTCTCAAACATCAACAGGTATAGTTGTTGATGCTATGTCTGTCACAATTGACGATTATAATTCTGACGGCTTTTTTGATATATATATTACTAATACACCAAGTGATGTTGCAACACCGACTTTAGGTAGTATATTATTAAAAAATGTAAATGGTCAATATTTTGAAGATGTATCATCATCTTCAGGGACTTTATTAGATGGCTGGTGTTGGGGATCTAACTTTTTTGATGCAGATAACGACATGGATTTAGACTTGTATGTAAGTTGTATCTATACACTTCCCGGAGAAAGACAATCATACGGATTCTACCAAAATGATACTTTTGAAGTCTTTTCTGAACCTACAAACATTGGTTTTATTAATAATGATATAGAAAGTCATGGCTCAGTAATAGGAGATGTAAATAATGATGGCAAAGTCGATATTGCTGTCATTAATAATGGTAGTATTGCTCCAAATCTTTGGATAAATAAAGCCGAGAATGGTAACAATTATCTTAACATAAGTTTAGAGGGTACAACAAGTAATAAAGACGGAATAGGCTCCAAGATTGAAATATCAATTAATGGGGTTAAACAATATCGTTATGTCATCAATGGTGAAGGTTATATATCTCAAAATTCATTTAAAGAAATTTTTGGTATAGGTACAAATACCATAGTAGACTATGTAAAAGTATATTGGTTAAGTGGTACAATAGACACATTATTTAACGTGTCTGCAAATCAAACCCTTAAAATCGTAGAAGGCAACAACGTTTTGTCAAATTCAAATTCAGAAATCTTAGAAGACTTAATAATATTTCCCAATCCGACTAGTGATAACTTAAGTTTTAAATCTAAGAATACTATTGAAACTATTGCGATTTATAATATGTTAGGTCAAGAGGTATCAAGATTATCTCCAAACAATGTAAATGCAACTGTAGATATGACTAACTTATGTACTGGTGCATATTTTGTAAAAGTATCTATCCAAGGTGCTACAAAAACAGTGCGTGTTATCAAGCAATAATGTATAGTCTATTATAATTTAAAAGCCACCAATTTTTTTGGTGGCTTTTTCTTTTAAATGATTGTACATTTGTTTTATGACGCAGTTAAGCTATTCTTTTATTATACCTGTTTATAACAGACCAAAAGAGGTTGAAGAACTATTAGAGAGTTTTTTAAAGCTTGGTGGCAATTTTGATTATGAAATTGTAATAGTCGAAGATGGTTCAACAGAGACATCAGAAGCTATGATTAACAATTATTCTGAACGACTTAATATATCTTATTTTTTCAAAAAAAATTCAGGACCAGGAGATTCCCGTAATTACGGAATGCAACGCGCAAAAGGGAATTACTTTATAATACTAGATTCTGATGTTATTTTGCCAGAACATTATTTGCAAGAAGTAGATGATTTTTTAAAGCATCAATTTTACCATTGTTTTGGTGGTCCAGATGCCGCACATCAATCATTTAGTAATTTGCAAAAGGCTATCAATTTTTCAATGACCTCGTTTCTTACAACTGGTGGCATAAGAGGTGGAAGCGAAGCTATTGAAAATTTTCAGCCTAGAAGTTTTAATTTAGGTCTTTCTCAAGAAGCATACAAAGCAACAAAAGGATTTGGAAAAATCCATCCAGGTGAAGATCCAGATTTAATATTGCGTTTATGGGCAATGGATTATAAAACAACACTTATTAAAAATGCGTTTGTATACCATAAAAGACGAATTTCATGGCGCAAATTTTATAAACAAGTGCATAAATTTGGTCAGGTAAGGCCAATACTAAATAAATGGCATCCTAGTTCTAAAAAATTAACGTATTGGTTTCCTACAATTTTTATTTTAGGATTACTTTTTAGCATATGTATAGTTTACAGTAACGTATACTATTTCCTTTTGCTATATGGGTTTTACTTTTTTGCAGTATTATGTAGTGCTTTTTTTCTAACTCATAATTTGAAAATTGCCTTTATGTCCTTAGTGGCAGTGTGTATTCAGTTTTTTGGCTACGGTTATGGGTTCTTTAATTCATCATTAAAATTAATGACTTCAAAAAAATCAGCACAAGAGATTTTTCCTAAATTGTTTTTTAAATGAAAATAAAAGCGAAATATACCTGGGGAAAACTAAAAAAAGGAAATGTAAAACTTTTTAGCACATTTTTAATTGCTGCGTTTTTATTTTTATTACTTACCAAATTGTCACAAGATTATACACAAGAAATTGTAATAAATGTAGCACTAGAAAATCTTGAAGACGAGTTTGTAATTATAGATGACAGTTTACCTCAAGTTAATGTCACGGTAAGAGCCAAGGGGTTTAGTTTGTTAAAATATATATTTAATAACGGAAAAAACATTTCCATTGATGCTCAGACTGAAACTTTTAAAAAGAATAGCGGTTTATACTGGGACATAAAAAATAAAAAATATAAACTTAATACTTTGTTTGGTGAGTCGGTTGATATTTTAGATATAAAACCAGATACTATTGCATTTAAATACGACATATTGGCTTCAAAAATGGTGCCTGTATTTTTAAATAAAAAAATCACCTTTTCTGATGGTTTTGATGTGGTTAATGATTTTAAACTTTCTCAGGATTCTATAAAGATTGTTGGTTCTCAACAGATAATAGATACAATAGATGTCATAAATACAGTAGATTTCAAGCAAGACAATCTCAATCAAGATGTTTCTAAAATTATTTCTTTACGTGATGTTAAAAGTGTAGAACTTATTCCCAATCAACTCAGTGTTTTTGGTAAGGTAAGACGTTTTACAGAAGGAAAATTCACCTTGCCTGTGGTGTTAATAAATGTACCAATTGACAAAAGAGTAAACATTTTTCCCAAGCAAGTAGACTTAGTATATTATGTTGATGTTGAAAATTTTACAGATGTAAAACCAGAGGATTTTCGATTGATTTGTGATTTTTATACTGTTAAAAACGACTTACAATCTACTTTAGAAATTCAGATTATAAAGAAATCTCATTTGGTAAAACGTATGCGTTTGCTTCAAAATAATGTTGAATTTATTATATCTAAACAATGACAGGCAATAAGGGTCATATAATTGTTGGAATTACTGGTGGGATAGGAAGTGGTAAAACTACAATTTCAAAATGTTTTAAAGAGTATGGTATTCCGGTGTACCATGCAGATGAAGAAGCTAAAGCATTAATGAACCGCTCTAAAGTAATTCGACGAAAATTAATCGCACTATTTGGAGAAAAAGCCTATTCGCAAGAAGTATTAAATAGAGACTATTTACGTCAAAAGATATTTCAAGATAAAACCTTACTGAGTAAAATGAATGCAATAGTTCACCCTAAGGTTGGAACGCATTTTAAACGGTGGTTAAAAAAGCAAGATGCACCATATATTTTAAAAGAAGTTGCCATTATTTTTGAAAACCATCTTCAAAATCAATACGATTATATTATAACAGTAGTTGCTGATGAAGAGCAGCGAATAGAGCGCGTCATTCAACGTGATAATACATCACCAGAATCTGTTAAATCTATAATGGCCAACCAACTTTCTGATGCCGATAAAATTTCACAATCAGATTTTGTTATCCATAATAATAATTTGGAAGAGGCAAAACAACAAGCAGCATCGATTCATAACCTGTTACTGTCGGCTCTAAAGTAAGTTTAATTTTAACATTTGTGTTAATGTAAGGTTAAACACAATTTAGGCTAAATGTTAAAATGTTAAATTTGGGCAATGAACAAAAAGCTTTTCGTGTTATTAGTGGTATTGATGAGTATAGCACTTATCGGTATTATTTTCGTTCAATCATATTTTATTAATAGAAGTCTAGAGAATGAAAGACAGCGTTTTACATTAAATGTAAAAACGGCCTTGAGTTTAGTTTCAAAACAAATAGACGACTATGAATACAGGAATTATTTAGATAAACTACAACCTTATTTAATTAATACTAATGATCCTGATTCAACGGCAGTGCAACGTTTATTTGTAGCCTTTGACGACAATGAAAATGATAGGACTATAGTACACCAAAACATTGTGCTAGAGGAGCGTTTTAGAATACCATCATTGTTCGTTGAAATAGATGCAGATAGTACTGACTTTAGTAAATACACTAATGAAAGAATCACTGAAGTCTATCAGAAATCGTCTATAGATAATGGTTCTATGGAGCGTGTTTCGCAAATTAGACAAATAGATAATATGAATGAAGAAGCAAAAAACTTCTTGTACAGAGATTCATATAAAGCATTAGTAAGTCAATACCAATACCCAATTAATAAGCGTGTTAGTTCAGAATTGGTTTCAAATTTTATAGAAAAAAACCTTAAAAATCAGGGTGTAGATATAGATTTTGAATATGCCATCTTTGATGATGATTTATCAACAAAAGTTAGAACAGAAAACTTTAAAAAAACTAATAATTCATATGGGGTACCTATATTCTTGGATGTAAATGATGAGAGTGCATATAGGTTATGGGTAGACTTCCCGGAACGTAATAAGTTTTTGTTTTCAACTATTTTGTGGATGATAGTATTATCAATATTGTTTACCAGTATTATCATCGTAGCATATACAAGTGCCATTTATCAATTAATTAAGCAACGTCAAATTTCACAAATCAAGACCGACTTTATTAACAATATGACGCACGAATTTAAAACACCAATTGCAACAATTAATCTCGCTTTAGATTCCATAAGAAACCCCAAAATTATTGATGATAAAGAAAAGGTTTTTAGATATTTAAGAATGATAAAGGACGAAAACAAGCGTATGCATGCGCAAGTTGAAAATGTGCTTCGTATATCTAAACTCGAGAAAAACGAGCTCAATATTAGTAAGGAACGCCTAAAGCTTCACGACCTAATAGAAGATGCTATGACCCACGTCGAATTGATTGTTGAGGATAGAAAAGGATATATAAAATTGCATCTAGATGCTGCTAAATCATCGATTTTGGCAAATGAAACTCATTTCACAAATGTGATTGTCAATGTTTTTGATAATGCTATAAAATATTCCGATGGTGCGCCAAAGATTGATGTTTATACAGAGAATATAGGTAATAATATTTTGCTTAAAATCTCTGATAAAGGTAATGGGATGTCGAAACAAGTTCAAAAAAGAATTTTTGAAAAGTTTTATAGAGAGCATACAGGAAATGTACATAATGTAAAAGGTCATGGTTTAGGCTTGGCCTACGTAAAAAGAATAATAGACGACCATCAAGGTCATATATCAGTAGAAAGTGAAAAAGGGAAGGGTAGCACCTTTACAATAAGGCTCCCACTAATATCATAAGATTATGGAAGAACAAAACAAAAAAATACTTTTAGTAGAAGACGATCCAAATTTCGGAACAGTCCTAAAGGACTATTTAATGATGAACGATTTTGATGTAGTTCATGCCAAAAATGGTATGGAAGGTTTTGAAAAATTCAAGAAAGATGATTACGATTTATGTATTCTTGATGTTATGATGCCTTATAAAGATGGTTTTACCCTAGCCAAAGAAATCCGAGAAAAGAACACTGATGTACCTATCGTTTTCTTAACGGCAAAGGCTATGAAAGAAGACGTCCTTAAGGGTTATAAAGTAGGTGCAGATGACTACCTTAATAAACCTTTTGACAGTGAAGTTTTATTGATGAAAATAAAAGCTATCATGCAGCGAAAAGCTACAGACAGCGTGGCAGATAGTAAGCAATTTGAATTTATAATTGGTAGATTTCATCTAAATTCTAAACTACGATTTTTATCGTTTGATGGTGGTGAACCAGAAAAACTATCTCCAAAGGAAAATGAATTACTCAGACTTTTAGCACTTCATGAAAATGATTTGATGCCCAGAGAGTTGGCATTAACAAAAATATGGAGAGACGATAATTATTTTACATCTCGTAGTATGGATGTTTATATTGCGAAATTGCGTAAGTATTTAAAGTTGGACCCAGATGTAGAAATCTTAAACATTCATGGTGAAGGTTTTAGATTGGTAATCAACAAATAAAAACTATTATTAATAATAGTAAAGCCAGCTTATTTAGCTGGCTTTTGTTTTTCAATAAACGAAATAATAGCATTTACATTTTCCAGGTAGTCAAACCACATAATTGAATTGTCCTTGCGATACCACGTGAGTTGACGTTTTGCAAACCGTCTTGTGTTTTTCTTAATCTCGGCTATAGCGAATTCTAGAGACCATATGCCTTCAAAGTAATTAAACAATTCTTTATATCCAACAGTATTGAGAGCATTTAAGTGTTTATGTTCTAATAGTGACTGCGCTTCTTTAATTAATCCATTTTCTACCATAATATGTACACGTTGGTTAATTCTTTCATAAATTATTTTGCGCTCGGCATTGATGCCTATTTGTAGGGTTTCGAAATCTCTTTTTTTTATATTTTTTGACAAAAAAGAAGAATATGGTTTACCTGTCCCAATACAAATTTCTAATGCTCTAATTACGCGTTTAGGATTGTCTAGAGCAATTTTATTGTAACTTTCTATATCTAATGCTTTTAACTGAACTTGTAAGGTTTCTAACCCTTCGCTGATTAATCTTGAGTTGAGTGTTTCTCTAATGGATTTTGAAACTTTTGGAAATTCATCTAAGCCTTTAATTACGGCATTAGAATAAAGTCCTGAGCCACCGACCATAATTAGTATATCATGTTTTTTAAATAGATTATTGAGCAATGTTATAGCATCTTTTTCGTATTGGCCAACGCTGTAGTCTTCATTTATAGAAATATGTTGAATAAAGTGATGTTTAGCTGCTGATAATTCTTCATCTGTAGGAACCGCAGTACCAATGCACATTTCCTTAAAAAACTGTCTTGAGTCTGATGATAAAATCTCAGTTTTAAAGTGCTTGGCGAGTTTTATACTTAAAGCTGTTTTCCCTATTCCTGTTGGGCCAACGATAGAAATTAAAGTTTTATTCATGGTGAAGTTTGCAGCCACACTTATAACAGAATTCAGCACCATCTGCATGTTTTTCAGTTAAGCAATTTACGCAGCATTGTGTATTAAGTTGAACAGTTTTTAACTGTTCGTGTTCTTCATCAGAAATTTTATTTTTATCATCATTTGATGCTTTTGTATATTCTGCAGATACAATTCCAGTAGGTACTGCTATAATTCCATAACCCAAGACCATAATTATTGTTGCTATAAATTGACCTAATGGAGTAGCTGGAGCAATATCTCCAAAGCCCACTGTTGTTAGGGTTACAATACACCAATACACACTTTTTGGTATGTTTGTGAATCCGTTTTCTTCACCTTCTACCATATACATTATAGTTCCGAAAATGGTAGCAGCAATAATTACAGCAAAAAGAAACACAGCAATCTTTGCTTTGCTTGCTCTTATGGCATTTGCAAGTTGATTAGAAGCTCCGAGGTATCTTGCTAATTTTAATATTCTAAATACACGTAATAATCTTAATGCTCTTAGGGCAATTAATGCTTGAGTGCCTCCTAAAAATAAAGAGATATATTTCGGTATGGTAGACATTAAATCTATGATTCCGTAAAAACTCAAGGCATATTTTAGTGGTTTTTTTACAGACACTAGTCGAGCAATATATTCTACTGTAAAAAGAACAGTTATAATCCACTCAGATACATCTAAAAAAAGATGATGTTTTTCGTCAAAACTACTAATACTCTCTAGCATAACAAGGACAATGCTTGCGAGTATAGCTATGAGTAAAATAACATCAAATAACTTACCTGATGGTGTATCTGCTTCATATATAATTTCATGAAGCTTAGTGCGCCAGGTATGCTTAGTTGTTGGTTTCATGTTTTAAAAATACAAAAGAACTATTTAATAATGATATAAATTAAAATTTGGTAATTTTTAGTCTTTTTTTGTTACGTCTTACGTAGGATTGTATAATGTGCTGGTTATCTTTATTGTTGGACATTGGTGTTATAAGTGATAGTAATACTTCTGTATTATTAATTTGGTGGTTTAAATCAAAAAAGCCTAAACCTTTAAAGATGCCATTTTCAATAACAACGACACTTTTTTCATCTACAAACCTACCTTTATCTATGATGAGCATGTTTTTATTGTCGTAGGAATGATTATCTATCAATAAACTGATTTTTTTGTTATAGGATTCTGGAGATTCTTCCATAATGCAAGCGCCTTGACATTCTTTAACTTCATATTTAAAGCAGCTTGTATTTGTTTTATATAGTCCTATTAATTTTTGGCAGAGGTCATAGCTATCAGAGATGTTATGCATAAAACTTTTTGCACTTTGTCTATTGGTAAATGTCGTAATAGGTGGCTCTTCCCGATTTGCTCTATCAACTTTTAGATTGATATAGCCATTTTGGTCTGTAAACTTGTATAACGCATGCGTAAAAACAGTTCTTCGCAGCGCTCTGTTAAGAATAGGTTTATTCTTTTTAATTTCTTCACTTTCTTTTAATAATGCTACGAGTTCACTACCCGTCTTTTCATAAGTAACAGAATTGACTAAGGTTTGTATTTTTTTGGATTTTGTATTAGTACCTGTAAAATGCTGAGTAATACGTTTTTTTATATTATTACTTTTACCAATGTAAATGATTTCTCCAGCTTCATTATGTATATAATATACTCCTGTCTCAGTTGGCAGCTCTTCAATTATTGTTTTTAAGTTAGAAGCTATTCTAGATTTTTGCTCAGTTTTAACTGAATGCTTTATAATTTCTTTTTTTAAATCCTTATTAAGCAACATTTTAAAAAGTTTCACAGTAGCCTTGGCATCTCCATCGGCTCTATGTCGATTGGTTATGGCAATGCCTAAGGAGCGTGTTAGTTTACCTAAACTATAAGAGGGCATATCTGGGATTAACTCTTTTGACAGTTCAACAGTACAAAGCGTTTTTCTCTTAAAAGTGAATCCCAATCGTTTGAATTCTGTTTTTAGAATACGATAATCAAAAGAGGAATTATGTGCAACAATTATACAATCTTCAGTTATTTCTACTATACGTTTGGCAACTTCATAAAACTTTGGGGCATTACGAAGCATTTTATTATTTATACCTGTGAGATTAACTACAAATGGCTGGATGTCTCTTTCTGGATTTATTAGACTAATAAATTGATCTACAATCTCGTGACCATCAAATTTATAGATTGCAATTTCCGTAATCCCTTCTTCATTAAATTTGCCTCCAGTGGTTTCTATGTCGAGTATTGCGTAAATTGTCTTTTGTGTAGAATTAATTAGTAAGGAAAGGTAATTGTATTTATTAAAATTATCAAGTTGTTTTTAGTTGTAATTTCTGGGCCCAAAAATACTACTACCAACTCTTACCATTGTGCTACCACAATCTATTGCTAATTTATAATCACCACTCATACCCATACTTAGGGTCTGCAGTTTGCAGTTTTGAGACTCTAGATTTTGAAATTCATTGAAAATAGATTTAAGAAATTTAAATTCGTTTTCAATTTGTTCTGTATCATCTGTAAAAGTAGCCATACCCATTAGTCCAACAATTTTTATGTTGTTGAGTTCTGAAAAATCATAGGATTTAATTAAAGATTTTGCGTCATCAGAAGAAAGACCAAATTTACTGTCTTCTTCTGCAATCTTAATTTGTAAAAGGCAATTTATTATTCGGTGGTATTTTTTTGCTTGCTTATTAATCTCTTTAAGAAGTTTTAAACTGTCTACACCATGAATTAATTCAACAAACTCTGCCATATATTTAACCTTATTACGTTGTACATTGCCAATCATATGCCATTGAATATCTTTTGGCATCTTTTCCCATTTCTCTGCCATTTCTTGGATTTTGTTTTCACCAAAAATACGCTGACCTGCATCGTAAGCTTCCATTAAATCAGACACTGGCTTGGTTTTAGAAACGGCAACAAGAGTCACTTGTTTTGGTAACTGGGATTTTATATGTTTAAGGTTATTTGTTATACTCATAGAATTAAAATTCTTAAATAAAATAAAGTGAATCACTTTCA
>ENA-OUOG01004707-OUOG01004707.1-marine-metagenome-genome-assembly--contig:-NODE-4707-length-11565-cov-2.243994_pt1 | contig 11565 bp, 10 predicted proteins | sample MGYA00248635_ERZ508505 | MGnify/ENA primary metagenome ERZ508505 (study PRJEB26176, sample SAMN06267871) | marine metagenome | isolation source: Saanich Inlet, British Columbia, Canada | place: Pacific...
CAAGGAACTAGGGTGACCAGGGGGACTAGGGAACTAGGGTGACCAAGGAACTAGGATGACTAGGGAACTAGGATGACTAGGGAACTAGGGTGACCAAGGAACTAGGGTGACCATGGTGTCAGAGTCCATTCGTTGGATGCGCTGTTGCCCCTTCGTTCTCTCGTTTCCCAGTCCCCTGGTCCCCCTAGTTTTTTCGTTTCCTAGTCCCCCTGGTCCCCCTGGTCACCCTAGTTTTTCGGGTAGCACAGGAAATGCTTCGTGACTTTCCGTTCGAGGAGTTCCGGGGTGAAGTGGTCCGAAGCCTGGGCGAAGTCCCGGATTTCGCCAGTCTTGTAAAGGATGTGGATGCCGCTGCCGGCGTATGCTTGGTTGCTGATTTGGCCCGTGTGAACCAGCTTCGATGTCTCTTCGACAGACATGCCCCAGGTTTCGGTCAACATTCGGCGACAACGGTCGACCTCTTCTTCGGCGAAAGGCGCATCGCGAAGTTCGATGCGGAAAAGGCGGCGCTCGACAATGCTGCGAGAGAGGAAGCTCAGAACGCGGTCTTCATGGTGTTGCCAAGCCTTCATGGCGCACAGGATGTCGCTGTCGTCGAGTTCGCTGAACCGCTCGAGGATGTCAGGATCGGCCAAGAAATGTGCGCGATCGAGGGCTTCGTGAAGGAAAATGCTCAGGGCGGGCGTCGAGAACAGCGGCACTCCATGGCTGGCCAAATCCTTTGCCCGCCGCAAAACGAGCATCAGCATGTATTCGGCGGACAGGACCGTGCGGTGCAAGTAGACCTGCCAATACATCAGCCGACGGGCCACGATGAACTTCTCGATGGAGTAGATGCCCTTTTCTTCGACGACGATTTGGTCTTCAGCCACATTGAGCATCTTGATGATGCGGTCGCTGCCCACTTTGCCTTCTGCGACGCCGGAATAAAAGCTGTCTCTGCCGAGGTAGTCCAGGCGGTCCATGTCGAGCTGGGAAGAGACAAGTGCATGGAGAAAACGCCGGGGGTAGTCGTCATTGAAGATGCGAATGGCCAAATCCAGCCGCCCCCCAAATGCCTCATTCATCCGGCTCATCATCAGGGTGGAGATGTCCTCGTGGTGAACGCCGCGGACAATGCTGTGCTCCAAGGCGTGAGAGAAGGGGCCGTGACCAATGTCGTGCAATAGAATTGCGGCGCAGGCGGCTTCGGCTTCTTCGCGGCTGATCGCGATGCCTTTTTCGCGGAGCACGTCGAGGGCCTCCTGCATCAGGTGCATGGCCCCGACGGCGTGGTGAAAGCGATTGTGGACCGCTCCCGGGTAAACGTAATGGGACAGCCCGAGCTGGGAGATGCGGCGCAGGCGCTGGACATAGCGGTGGTCCATCAAATCAAAGCACAACGCATGGCGCACGGTAATAAAACCGTAGACCGGGTCGTTGATGATTTTGTGCTTGTTTTGCGGCCCCATTTGAAGGCTGCAAGATAACTTCACAGGCTGAGACCCACCTTCGACGAAGACAAACTTGACGAAACGACCATGCAAAGAACACCCCAGATCCTTTGGGCAGACGATGAAATCGATATGCTCCGCCCGCACATCCTGTTTCTGGAACAGCGTGGTTTTGAAATCACAGCAGTGAACAGTGGGGATGCAGCGTTGGACGCGGTGGGGGAGAAGCCCTTTGATTTGGTCTTTCTCGATGAACAAATGCCAGGGCTCAATGGCATCGAAACCTTGCAGCGGCTCAAAGCGCTTCGGCCACATTTGCCGGCGATCATGATCACAAAAAGTGAGGAGGAACACATCATGGAAGAGGCCATCGGCTCCAAAATCAGCGATTATTTGATCAAGCCGGTGAACCCGAATCAGATTCTTTCTGCGATCAAGAGAAACTTGGATGTGAAGCGGCTGGTCAGCGAGCGGGCGATGTCAGATTACCAACGAGAATTCCGAGAGCTCACGATGAAGCTGATGGGGCGGCTGGATGCGGCGGAGTGGATGTCGATTTATGAACGATTGACCCACTGGCGGGTGGAGTTGAGCAGGTCGGAGGACACGGGGATGAAGGAGGTTTTTGACATGCAGTACCAGGACGCGGATCGGCAGTTTGCCAAATTCGTTCGGGATGAATATGGCGAGTGGATGGCAGGGCCAGGAGAAAAGGTGCCCATGATGTCCCATCGGCTTCTGCCGGAGCGGTTGCCGGTTTCGCTGGCAGAGGCGGCGGGCCGGCCGACGTTCTTGGTGGTCATTGACAACCTGCGCATGGACCAGTGGCAGGTCATCGAGCCGCTGCTCGCCGAGGAGTTCCGCGTGGTGCGGAAGGCCCCTTACGTCGCGATGCTGCCGACAGCCACGGCGTACGCGCGCAATGCGTTGTTTGCCGGAATGACCCCGGCCGAAATTGCACGGGTGCATCCCGATTGCTGGGTGGGAGAGGAGGAGGATGGGAGCAAGAATGCCCACGAAGACAAGCTCTTTTCGCGGTTGTTGGATCGGCTTGGTGTGGAAGGGAAGCACGGGTACCACAAAGTGACGAATTTGGCCGCAGGCCGAAGCCTGCTGGAGAACTTCCATCAGACCAAGGACGCAAGGGTGACGGCGATTGTGTACAATTTCGTCGACATGCTGTCGCATGCAAGGACAGAAATGGAAGTGATCAAGGAGCTCGCCGAGGACGATGCGGCATATCGATCGCTGACGCTTTCGTGGTTTGAGCACAGTCCGCTTCGGGAGATGTTCAGCGAAATGGCCCGGTTTGGGGCGCGTGTAATCGTCACGACCGACCACGGGACGATCCGCGTGGACAAGCCCGTGCAGGTGCGCGGCGAGCGGAACACGAACAGCAACCTTCGGTACAAGGTGGGGCGAAACCTCGGCTACGATGCCGGGGATGTTTTTGAAGTGCGCGAGCCAGAGCGTTTTGGGCTGCCCAGGCCCAACATCAGTTCGGCCTACATCTTTGCGCAGGAGAAGGATTTTTTGGTGTATCCCAACAACCAGAACCACTTCGTTCAATATTTTCGCGACACCTTCCAGCATGGGGGCATTTCCATGGAGGAGATGTTGGTGCCATGGGTGGAGTTGGACGCCAAATGAAGGACAGATGGAATTGCGTTGGCGCAGAGAGCGAGTGAATTTGGTGACGCTGCCGGAAGTGGCGGCTGAGGTTCTGCGGATTTGCGATGCAAGCGGGATTCGGGTGTTGGCCTTGGATGGTGCCATGGGGGCTGGCAAGACGACTTTTGTCCGAGCGATGGCCCAGGAGCTCGGGGTTCGGGATGAGGTCGCGAGCCCGACGTTTGGCCTGATCAATGTCTATTCGGCGGCAGATGGAGCGCGGATTCACCACATGGACTGGTACCGCGCATCCGATGAGCGAGAATTGTGGGATGCCGGTGTGCCAGAATTGCTCGACAGCGGGGACATGTGTTGGGTCGAATGGCCGGAGCGGGCCGAGGCATTGTTTCCGGCCTCAGCCGCAGTGTTGACAATCGAAGTCGTAGGCGATGCTGAGAAACGGGTAGTTTCCCTATTTTCGGCATGAGTGCACCATGGCTGAACAGAAAGAACACAAAATCGGGATTGAGCGGTTGGCCCGGGAGGCCGCGTTGCTGCCCGCCGAACAGCTGATGCCTGCCCGCACGGGCGGCAGCGAGTTGGTCATTGGGATTCCTCGTGAAACGAGCTTGCAAGAGAAGCGGGTGGCCCTCGTTCCCGAGGGAGTGGCCCTGCTTGTGGCTCGTGGCCATCAGGTGCTTGTCGAAACCGGGGCTGGCGCTCAGGCACATTACACGGACAGAGATTACAGCGAGGCTGGTGCGCGCATTGTGTACGACCGCCGACAGGCTTTTCAAACCAGCATTGTCATCAAAGTGGAGCCGCCGTCTGTGGAAGAGGTGGGGCTGATGGGGCAGCGTTCCACCCTTGTGAGTGCCCTGCAGTTGTCCATTCAGCAGGAGGGTTTGATGGAGGCCTTGGCGGCCAAACGTGTGACAGCGATTGCCTGGGATTTCATTCAATACGATTCAGGGATGTACCCGCTCGTTCGCGCGATGGGGGAAATCGCCGGCAATACGGCGGTGTTGATTGCCGGTGAGTTGTTGGCGGGTCCGGAAGGCAGGGGAACCATGTTTGGCGGAGTCTCTGGCGTCCGACCGTCCGAGGTGGTGATCATCGGTGGGGGCACAGTGGCAGAGTTTGCCGCCAGAGCGGCTCTGGGCATGGGGGCTTCCGTGAAATTGTTCGACGACAGCCCGCACCGACTGATCCGTTTGCAAAATGCGTTGGGCACGCGTTTGTGGACGTCGACCCTACAGCCGACTGTGCTTCAAGATGCGTTGCGGACGGCTGATGTGGCAATCGGCGCAATCCGAGGAAATGGCCAGCGGTCCCCTCTGGTGGTTTCTGAACCGATGGTATCCTGCATGCGAACCGGCACTGTCATTGTGGACGTGACCATCGACCGTGGGGGTTGTTTCGAGACAAGCCGTGTCACGTCTCACGAGCGCCCGACCTTCATGGAGTTTGATGTGATTCACTACTGTGTGCCCAACATCCCGTCGCGCGTGAGCCGAACGGCTTCGAAGGCGCTCTCCAACATCTTCGCACCGCTTTTGTTGGAGTTTGCCAGCGACGGAGGTGTCGAATCTTCTGTGAAGAAAAATCGGGTGGCGCGTTCCGGCATTTACATGTATGGCGGTGTGCTCACTCATGCCGGCATCGCAGGCGAACGCGGTCTGCCCCACAAAGATTTGGACTTGTTGTTGGCGACGAACTTCTGATGGCCATTGTGTCAGCGGCCTGCCACGCGCTTTTTGATTTCGTGAAGCTTTACCAAGGCTTCCATCGGCGTGAGGTGATCGATGTCCAAATCCAAAATCACGTCCCGCACTTGCTCCAGCACAGGGTCATCGAGTTGAAAAAATGACATCTGCATTCCGGCGACAGCAGGTGCTGCTGCCGAGGGCATCGAAGCATCGTCAGGTTGTGCCGTTTGGTGGGGAGCCCTGGATTCGGCATCCGATGTTGTTGAATCGCTGCGACGGGCTTCAAGTTGGGCCAAAACTTCGTCAGCCCGCTCTGTCAAGCTCAGGGGCATCCCAGCCAGCCTGGCCACATGAATGCCGAAGCTGTGGTTGCTGCCCCCTTCTGACAACTTCCGCAAAAAAACAATGGCCCCATCGACCTCTCTCACACTGACATTGGCATTGTGGATGCGGGGGAATGTTTCCCGCATGGCATTCAACTCGTGGTAGTGGGTTGCAAACAGGGTAAGGGGACGAAAATGCGGATGGTTGTGCAAGTGTTCTGCAATGGCCCAGGCGATGCTCACGCCGTCGTAGGTGCTTGTTCCCCGTCCGATTTCATCGAGCAAGACCAAACTTCGCCCTGTCAAATTGTTCAGAATCAGAGCGGTCTCGTTCATTTCGACCATGAAGGTTGACTCCCCTGAAGAAATGTTGTCCGATGCCCCCACTCGCGTGAAAATGCGGTCAAGAACCCCCAACTTCGCCCGTGCCGCGGGAACGAATGAACCGACTTGGGCCAACAGGGCGATGAGCGCGGTTTGGCGCAACAGGGCCGACTTTCCCGACATATTGGGGCCTGTGATCATCAGGATTTGTCGGTCCTCAGGGGTCAAATGCACGCTGTTCGCGATGTACCGTTCTCCTTCTGGGAGCGATTGTTCGATGACGGGGTGGCGCCCATCCTGAATCTCCAGGCCATGCGCTGCAAGCATTTCAGGACGGTGGTAACCGGCCTCAGATGCTTGTGCAGCAAATCCCGTCAAGACATCAATGGCCGCGAGGGTTTGTGCATTTTTCTGCAGGTGAGGTGTCTCCTTCGCCACAGCTTCGAGGAGGGAACGATAACACTGGTTCTCGAGGGTCTCAGCCCGCTCGTTGGCATCGAGAATTTTGGCTTCAAGGACTTTGAGTTCTTCGGTGATGTACCGCTCGGCTTGGGTCAAGGTTTGCTTGCGAATCCACGTCTCAGGCACTTTTTCTTTGTGCGCATGCCGGACTTCGAGGTAGTAACCAAACACATTATTGAACGCGATTTTCAAAGACGGAATGCCGGTTCTTGCTGCCTCTCCTTCGCAAATGGCATCGAGAGCACGTTGTGAATTTTCTTGCAGATCACGCAACTCGTCCAATGCTGGATCCACGCCTCTTGCAATCACTTCGCCTTTGGCGATGCTCACGGCAGGTTCTTCGACCAAGACGCGCTCCAGCGCTTCAAGGGCCTCTGCGCATGGTGAAAGGGCTTCCAACAACGGGAGGAGTGCCTCCACGCCGGCGGCCAAGTCGGCGACCTGATGAACCACGTGCATTCCCCTTCGCAGGGCAGCGAGTTCACGGGGTTGGATGCGTCCTGTGGACGCTTTCGAAACCAGTCGCTCGAGATCACCAGCCTGGCCAAGCACCGCTCGAAGGGAGAACAGCAATTCCGTGTCTTCGAGCAACGCGGCCACGGCGTCATGACGAGCCGAAATTTGGTTGATATCGGTCAGGGGCATCACCAACCACCGACGCAAGCAGCGTGCCCCCATCGGGGAGGTGGTCTTGTCGATGACATCCACAAGCGATCGACCATCTGGGTGGCTCGGATGCAAAAGTTCCAAGTTGCGAATGGTGAATCGATCCAGCCAAAGCGTCCCTTCTTCCTTCAACTGCCGAATGGCGCCAAGATGCCCCAGCTTGTCGTTTTTTGTCACGCGCAGGTAGTGGAGAATTGCCCCAGCTGCAATGGCCGCAGACGGGGTGTCGTGCAGCCCCATTCCTTTGAGGCTGCCTGTTCCAAAAGCGCGTTGGAGTTGTTCCGTGGCGTAGTCCAATCCGAACACCCAATCCTCCAAACGTGTGCCAACACCTTTCAGGTCGAACAGCGTCTTGATATCGGATTCGGCTGGTCGGCCATAGAGGGTCTCTGCCGGATTGTGGGCTTCGAGCAGTCGATCGACCCAACTGGCCTCACCACTGCCGACATGGAAGTCGCCGGTGGAGACATCCAAAAAGGCGACGCCCAACGTTTTTTTCTTGTCCACGTGAATCGCGGCCAAAAAATTGTTCGAACGCGACTGCAGCACTTGGTCGTGAAAGGCCACCCCCGGGGTGACCAATTCCGTTACCCCCCTTTTGACAATGCCTTTCGCCAACTTCGGGTCTTCGAGCTGATCACAGACGGCCACTTTGAGTCCCGCCCGAACCAAACGCGGCAAGTAGTTGTCCAAGGAATGGTGCGGAAATCCGGCCAATTCGATTTCAGATGCGCTGCCGTTGCCTCGTTTGGTGAGCACGATGTCCAAGACCTTTGCAGCTTGAACGGCATCTTCACCAAAGGTCTCGTAGAAGTCACCAACACGAAAAAGCAACATTGCATCCGGATATTTTTCCTTGATAGCATTGTATTGCTTCATTAGTGGTGTTACCTTTTTGGTGGTAGATTTTGCCAAATTTTAGAATTTTTCAGTTAGATTTACTATTGTTTACTATAAGCGTTTAAAGATAGAACTTTTTATGAGAAAACTAAGAAATAACGAACTAGGACGAATCTCCGTTTCTACGTTCAAAAAGACTACAAAAACACCAATTATTGTCGTACTTGACAATATTAGAAGTTTAAATAATGTTGGTGCTGTTTTTAGAACGAGTGACGCGTTTTTAATTGAAAAAATTTATTTGTGCGGTATTACCGCGACTCCACCTCACAGAGAAATTCATAAAACAGCTTTGGGTGCAACAGAATCTGTAGATTGGGAATACAAAGAAAATACTTTAGCGCTTGTAAACGAATTAAAGGAACAAGGAGTTTTGGTGGCAGCTATAGAACAAGTAGAAAACAGTGTGATGTTAGATGAATTTTCTTTAGACGAAACTAAAAAAATTGCCATCGTGCTTGGAAATGAGGTAAAAGGAGTGCAGCAAGAGGTTGTTTCTACAGCTGATTATTGTGTTGAAATTCCTCAAAAAGGAACCAAACATTCTTTAAACATTTCTGTGAGTTGCGGAGTAGTACTTTGGGATTTGTATCAGAAATTTCAGTAATTATTTAAATACCCAAAATAAGTTTGGCGATCATAAAGTAAATTAAGATGCCAAAAATATCATTGCTGGTTGTAATAAACGGCCCGGTTGCAATTGCTGGATCTATTCCTCTTTTATTTAAAAACAACGGCACAAAAGTACCTATTAAGCCGGCAACAATAATAACTGCCACAAGAGAAACTGAAATGGCTAAGGCAGTATTTACTTTTCCTTCATAAAACCAAACAAATACAAATAAAAATAAAGCCAACACAACTCCGTTAAGAGCTGCTAACAACATTTCTTTTACTAATCTACTATTAATGCTTCCCTTTACATCATCATTGGCCAATCCTTGCACAATAATTGCAGAAGATTGTACCCCCACATTTCCTGCCATGGCTGCAATTAATGGAGTAAAAAAGAATAAAACAGCATTTTCATCAAAGGTGTTTTCAAACATTACCATAATCAAAAAAGCACCTACCCCTCCTAAAAGCCCTAAAAATAACCAGGGCAACCGTGCCTTGGTTAATTGTAAAATACTATCATCTGCTTCAACATCTTGGGTTAAACCTGCGGCTAATTGATAATCTTTATCGGCCTCTTCTTTAATAACATCTACAATATCATCAATGGTAATTCTACCTAATAAAACACCATTATTATCTATAACTGGGATGGCCTCTAAATCATATTTTCGCATTTTGTTAGAGACTTCATCTAAGTTGTCATGAACATTTACAAAATCAACTTTAGGAATATAAACTTCAGAGATTGCTGTTTTGGTTGAGGTTATCAGTAAATCTTTTAAAGACAATCGTCCTTTTAATTTATCATTATCATCAACAACATAAATAGAATGAACTCTTGTTACTTCTTCTGCTTGGGCGCGCATTTCTCTAACACATTTAAGAACCGTCCAGTTTTCATTTACTTTCACCAGTTCTTTTGCCATTAACCCCCCGGCAGAATCTTCATCATAAGCAAGCAGCTCTTCAATTTCTTTTACATGTTCTTCATCTTCAATTTTAGATAGTACCGCCTCTTGCCTTTCCTGTGAAAGCTCTCCTATAATATCTGCAGCGTCATCAGAATCTAGCTCTTCAACTTCTTCAGCTATTTCTTTTGCCGAAAGATTTTGAAGTGTTTTTTCACGAATGTCTTCATCTAGTTCCATTAGAACAGCAGATGTTTTTTCGCTATCGAGAAGTTTTATGATATAAACAACATTATCAAAAGAAAGCTCATCTAGAATCTCAGCAATATCTGCGTAGTGCATCTCTTCAAACAAAGCAACAATTGCCTTGTCATTAGAGACTTCTATAGATGAAGTGATGTTTGCTAAAAGTTCGCTAGTAATTTCAAATGACATCAGTTGCTATTTTATGCGTGAGTTTAATAAACTCGTTTACAGACAATTGTTCTGGGCGCATCGCAAATATAGTATCTTCTTTTAAGGTATCCGAAAGTTTGAAAGACTTTAAACTACTTCTCAACATTTTTCTTCTTTGATTAAAAGCTGTTTTTACGACTCTAAAAAATAACTTTTCATCTACAGGCAGAGAAAAACCCTTTTTTCTAATAAGCCTTATAACTCCAGAATCTACTTTTGGCGGAGGATTAAAAACGGATGGCGGAACAGTAAACAAATACTCTACATCATAAAAAGCTTGAGTTAATACAGAAATAATTCCATACACCTTACTTCCTTCTTTTTCTGCAATTCTTTTAGCAACTTCTTTTTGAAACATACCAGATAATTCGGGAATATATTCTCGATTTTCAATGGCTTTAAATATAATTTGAGAAGAGATATTGTAGGGGTAGTTTCCGATAATAGCAACTTGCTTTTTATTAAAAAAAGTTGGGACATCTTGTTTTAAAAAGTCACCTTCAATAATTTTAAATTTAGTATTTGACGTGTCTAGTTTTACATGCTCATTTTTAAAATCATTATTTAAGTATGTAACCGAATCCCTGTCAATTTCTATAACATTAATTTGTGCCTCACTTTCTAATAAATACTTTGTTAAAACACCCATTCCTGGACCAATTTCTAGAACAGTATCATATCCAACCCCCGACAAAGAATTTGCAATATTTTTTGCAGTGTCTTCATCATTTAAGAAGTGTTGTCCTAGATGTTTTTTTGCTTTAACTGTCATTTGTTTTTTTTCTAATAATATAAAATAACAATATACTAAGTCCTGTTCCACAAAGTAAACCTCCAATTGATTCTTGTGGCTCTAAGCCCCAATACAAATACCCTGTAAATCCTCCAGAGATAAGAAGAGTGATTCCTATATAAATAACTACGCCTCTAGAAGATGGTGTTTTTAATTTCATATTTAATTATGTGAGCTAGGTGGGTAAAATTCTTTGACAACTTTTAATTCTGTTCTAAAGGAGATCATTTTATCTGCAAATTTCTTCATACTTTCATTTCTCAATTTAGGAGCAGTATTGGTATAATAGTCATTTAAATCTTCTTTGCTGTTTGCAGTGTATTGAACAGAATAGGTAACTCCACCCATCTCCTCTTCTACCAAAACCTGTGTTAGTTTTGCAGAAACAAAGGAGCCTGATGCCAATACATCTTGTATGTGTCTATGAATCCATAAAAACCATTCTTTGTGAATGCTTTCGTCTATATTCATTGTAACGTTATAAATATACATAGGTTGTTTTCGGATAAAAAATAATTGAAGAAGAGCTTTTAATTGATATTGTCTCCTCTGATTTCTCTATATTTTTGTCTTGCATCAACTAAATAGATACTCGACGGTTTTTCAAAGATAATTTTTTGATAGTATTCAGAAGCTTTTTCAAAGTCTTTTATGTTGTTTTTATAAATTTCGCCTAATAAATAATAGGAGTTGTCTGTTAAAATTCCTTCAGGATCAATAGAAATTATTTTCAACAGATTTGTGACTGCCATTTCGTATTGTTGTTCTGCTACAAAAAGTTTTGCCTGATTAAATAAAGCTTCGTCCTCTATAGATTGCCCTTGATACTGTTTTAATAATTTGTCATACAATATAATAGCCGAAGCATTATTATTTTGATAAGCCAGTAATTCTGCTTTTGCAAAGTCTTCTAGCCCAGAAGGAATAGAATCTTTAGACTCATTGTCTGAAATTAGCAAGAATAAATCAACCGCATCATTTGCAGTAAGTTGAGTTGTAGCGTTTTTTAAAATTTTTAATTGAGATTTTGCCCATTTAAAATCTCCTTTAAAATAGGAGGTTTGTGCTACTTTAAAACGCGCCTCTTGAGATAAAGGGTGGTTTTTAAGTTTGGTTTGTACTTGAGAAAAACAAATGAGAGCTTCATTAAATTTTCCTACAAAAACAAGCACTTCTCCTAATTTTAATTTTATTCTTGCTTTTTTAAACTTAGAGGATGAAAAACTTATTGCTTTTTCTAACACACTTATTGCTTTTTGAGGAGTATTGTTTTCAAAAGTTAAATAGTCTGCAAATTCTAATTGAATATCTAATGTATTTCCATTAACCCCATACTCTTTTAGTTTTTCTTCAAACAAAACA
>ENA-OUOG01004708-OUOG01004708.1-marine-metagenome-genome-assembly--contig:-NODE-4708-length-11564-cov-16.263167_pt1 | contig 11564 bp, 10 predicted proteins | sample MGYA00248635_ERZ508505 | MGnify/ENA primary metagenome ERZ508505 (study PRJEB26176, sample SAMN06267871) | marine metagenome | isolation source: Saanich Inlet, British Columbia, Canada | place: Pacific...
ATAAATAATATCTCCTTCTGATAAATTAATACTTGATGGTTTTCTAACACCACTTTCTGAATACCCTTTTCGAGTATGATCTTGCTTAACCAAAACTCCCTTTTTTGTCAATTCTGGTGATCTCTTTATCAAGAATGATCTTGGCTTTTCATCTTTCTGTTTCCAATTATCTGATTTTTCTTTTGGCATTGTTAAACCTCCAACATAATCCCCATCACTTAAATGATGAAATTGGGATAACTCACCTTTGTCACTTAATTCTTTTAAAGTTGAAGTTTCATGCCTATCTCTGATTTTTCTATTTTGTTTCTTTTTTTTGGTCATAATCCAATCACTTAAATCAACGGATTTCTTAATTATCTTTCATTTGAAAATGAGAATTTAAAACAACTCCCTTACGATTGAGTTCAACAGAAAGCGAATAATATCCCTCATCTCCATTTACATCAACCTGTCCAAACAAAAAACCAATAGAACCTTCTTCTTTGAATTCTGAATTGATTAAGTTAATTTTTTCACTTAGTTCTGGAGGAAAAGGATCTTCAAAACTTAAATTAAATGTTGTAAATTCATCATATATTATACAAGTCTGTATAAAAATCTTCAGGTAATGGTTCTTGACAAGTACCCCATTCAACCTCCACATTTTCCGAATTAATTGCAGCTAAAAACCTACAAACAGCTCTATCATAATTTGGTTTATTGTCATCTAATGTAGGAAAATTTGATTTTTAAATTTCCACACCATTAGAGTCAGTAATTACATGATTATTTATTAAAAATTTACCTACAAATAATGATTATATAACTGAGCCACTTATTTTAGAATTCATTATACAACTTATCAAAATGTTTATTAGACCCAAATATCAATTGAATGTAGTCATGAGAAAGCGAGATTGTTAAATTTGCAAATAATTTTTTAAATTTAAAATAATTTTTTTAAATTTAAAATAAATATGCACAATCACCAACTATTGGCAATTTAAAATAGTGTAAATAATTTTCAATTTCTAAATCGAAGTTATTCGATAATGTCATTTTTCAGTTCCCTCTGAGATCTTAGACAACGTTTTTAGATTGGTAATAATTTTCTAAATTGCATTAAACAATGGCCTTAGGATTGGAATTTTATTTGTAAAGTATCATATTGATTTTAAAGATACAGTTACTTAATATACAATAATTGCCAAATAATTTAAAACTATCAGAATATGTCTTCAGTCACGGATTCCCCCATAAGTAAACTAGAACAGGATTTTCTTTCAATAGAGAGGTATGCAAAATCTTTGAGTAAATTCATCATTCAAAGTGACACGCCAATTACAATTGGCTTACAGGGTGAATGGGGTACGGGGAAAACCTCTTTGATGTATCTTTTGTTAGAACAGTTAAATAGCGATGAAAACAGAAAACTAATCGCTACCTCTTGGGTTAATACTTGGGAATATAGCATGTTTAAGGGGGTACATGAAACTACCCCTAGTGTACTCAAAGGGATGCTAGAAAAGTTAAAAGAATCTTCTAAAGAGCTTGGTGTTTGGACCGTGAAGGACGATTTAAAATCTAGTTATACAAAAGCCAAAAAATTTCTTAGCGGAATAGCCAATCAAGTAGTGGCTAAACAAACTGGAATAAATATCAAGGACGCAATTGAGATAAACTATGAAGGGGATGTGGCGGAAATAGCTCAGGTGAAAAAATTCATCAGTGGCATCATTCAAGAGTTGATAGAAGATGATAAAAACCCGGTTAAAAAAGTGGTTTTTTTTGTTGACGATCTTGACAGAATTCAACCATCAGACGCAGTAGAAATATTAGAGTCTTTAAAGAATATATTTGACATCCCGAATTGTGTGTTTATTTTGGCTATTGACTATGATGTCGTAGTAAAAGGACTGGAATCTAAATTTGGGCCCAAAACTAAAGAAAACGAAAGAGAGTTCCGATCGTTTTTTGATAAAATCATACAAGTGCCTTTTTCTATGCCAGTTGGGGCATACAAGATCAATTCATTTTTAAAAAATAAACTTATCGAGCTTAACGTAGAGGTTACAGATAAAGAAGTGTCTCAAATCACAAAAATAGTGAGTTATACAGTAGGAAGTAATCCAAGAAGCTTAAAGCGTTATTTGAACACATTTAGTCTTATAAAAATTATAGTTGACGATAATGATGATCAGGAAGAGAATGTCGATAAAATTTTACTTTTTGCAGTGTTAGGAATCCAAATATCATACCCAAAAATATTCAGATTATTGACTCAAAATTCAAATTATCTTGATTGGGATAAATCATTTGGGAATAAAATAAATTTAGATTTAGACCAAGTAATTGGAGAAATCCAAAAAGTTGGAGAATCTGAACTTACAGATGAGCCTTGGGAGCAAATTCTTTGGGGTGTATCTCAACAGGACGCATATTTGAAAGCCAGGGTTTTTAATATTCTAGAGCTATTTAATTTTCTAAAGGAACTATTCGGAAATAATAAAGAGGCTCTTCATGATGAACTATTATCTGTATTGGATTTTGCGGCAATCACAAATGTTGATGATAATCTTGAGTCAAAACAATCATCAACCAAGATTGGAGCAGTGACTTATTTTGAAGGATTTGATAATTGGATTAAGGAAATGAAAAACGGGCAAGAAGCAAATCCAACTTTAGGAATTAAAAAGCGTAACCCCGTTATAATAAATAATGAAATAGAGGAGTTCTTTTTGCTCTGGAAAAATCATTTTGAGTCAGAAGGTTATGAGTTAATATATACTCCTACGGGGGGCTGCACTGTTAAATTCCAAAAAACAAAAATTGCCAATCTCGGATTAACAGGAAATAATAAGAGCCCTAATATCGAAATAATGATATTGAGAGATTATAAAAAAAATTATAAAAGACCAATAATTAATGGAATATTGTCGGAGAATTTAAGGAAATATGACCCTAATTCTAAAGCATATCAATTGCCTTGGGGGAAAGAGTTTTATAGACTTGTCGGAGAGGTAAGTGATTTTACATCAAATGGTGAAGTTTTAAAACAGTTATTTCAAGATGCTGCAAATACAGTAAAAGAAGGTAAAAAGTTAAATGTAAACAAAGACAATCATCATATTTTGGAAGACATTTATAATGGATCGTTCGAGATTAGTAAATAGGATTAATTAAATTATTAATACATTCCTTGATTTATTCGTCCAAGTCCTCTGAAATAAGCTACAGATATAGTTTAGAAATAAAAAAAGAAAATTGGCATTTAATGAATAACCAAGTAATGGTTAAGTTACATCAGATTTAAATGAACTTATTAGAATATTGATCTAGGATTGCCAAATTCTATATTAAGAAATTAATCTAATAACCTACAATTAAAATTACCTTATTTTAAGTAGGTCAACGTTTTATCGTAATTTCAGAATTTTGTAGCATTTTTGCGTAAAGCTCAAAAAATTCTTTTTGTTCTCTTTCCATTAACTTTTTGAAACGTTCCTGCTCTTTTTCCATATCACGTAACTGTGACTTTATTCTTGACTTATCCGAGGAGTTTAGCTTATATTCTCCTTTTGATGTTTTTATGATTGTTGAACCTAGAATCTTCTCTAATTTCATTTTTACTGAGCGTCCACCTCCCGGACATTGTATCTCAAACTCTTGGTTTAAAAGTGCTTTCATTTATACTTATGCTTAATGTTGTTTCTCTTTTTTATTATTTTAACAACAATATAGTTAATAATCTAATGTAAAAAAAACCAAAGACATTATATTTCATTTGAAATAGTTTTCAGGATTTCAATTAGTTACACTTAAATTAAAATAATGAGAAAAAAAATTATCCACATCGATATAGACGGGGTTTTAGTTGACCTTGGGAAAGAGATAGAATATCGTATAAAGAATTCTATCTTAGACCCTAAATTCATCAAAGAACCGGATCTTATTGAAGGATTATTCGAAAGTCCTCAACCTATTTCTGGTGCAATTGATGCAGTGAGAAAACTAAAAGAATCTCAGCAATATGATTTATTTATTGCCACCTCGGCTCCTTGGTACAATCCACCCAGCTTAATGCATAAACGATTATGGATTGAACATTATTTTGGAACTACATTTCACAAAAGAATGTTTATTACACACCGTAAAGATCTGCTTATAGGAGATTACCTCATCGATGATAGACTTGCTAATGGAGCTGAATCTATAATGTAATAGATTAAAAGATTGCCTTTCCCAATATATCGTAACTAACCAAGACTTCTTCACTCATCTTTACACCGACATAGCTGTCTTGTACTTCTAATCTTTTCCATGAAGAGATTAACTCTAAGTCTCCGAAATAAAAAACCTGTTCAGGCTTATCATAATCTATAGGACAAGCAATCCAATATTTATGATACTTCTTTATTCCAAATTTTTCCAGCAATAGCATAGAAGCCCTCTCTAATTTATACTTCGACTTTTTTTTAACCAGTATATTGTACTGGCGATTTAATTTACCATCTCCTGGGTTGTATTTGTTTCTGGTCTTAGAAGAAAAAGCATACCATTCTCCTTTCTTTTTAGCAAGAAGATCAAAAACAGGAAAATTGTGGACGACAGAGTTTAGATCAATGATATTTTCATAACCATTTTCTTTCAACAGTCGAATTCCATTGATTTCTCCCCAATCTCCAATTTGTTGTTTATCTATAATCATAGGATAAAATTTTTCTTAACTTTAGGACTATAAATTACAAAGAATAATTATATCTGAACATGATAAAAATTAATAAATCCTAAGGTTAAAAAATCTTTGATGCATCTACAAGACTTTCAAAATCATCCTTTATCCGCGGTTTACAATGCGACAAGTCGCTTTATCTATATAAGCACCACTATAAGTTAAAAGACCTTACCCCCTCATCACTACAAGCGGTGTTCGATCAGGGGACAATTATTGGTTTACTGACGCAAGAACTATTTCCCTATGGTGTAGATGCTTCACCCGAAAATCATATTAAAATGGTTGAATCGGTTGGAAAAACTCTTGACTTTATCTCTCAAGGTCAAACTATTATCTATGAAGCTACCTTTCTCGTACATTTATGTAAAGGATGTAGCAATACAATATTATACAATCAAAAACTCAGGTATAGATCTTAAGGACATCTCAATAGTTTACATCAATAATCAATATGTAAAGAATGGGGAGATTGACATAAATGAACTCTTCATGGTTGAGTCTGTGTATGATCAGGTTTTAGAATTTCTCCCTCGAATTCCGAATGAAGTTAGAAGACTTAAAGATGTAATTGAGAGCCCTGATATACCTCCAATTGATATTGGTCCTCATTGTTCTGATCCTTATGATTGTGATTTTAAAGGAACGTGTTGGAAGCACATTCCTGAATACTCAGTTTTTGATATTTCAAGGCTCAATAAAGACAAGAAATTCGATTTGTATAAACAAGGGATAATATCATTGAATCAGATTGACCTTAGTCAAACAGATCTGAATCCAAATCAAGTATTACAGGTTCAATCGGAATTGAGTGGATCGGTTCATATTGACTTAAATCAAATAAGAAACTTTACAAATGGATTAAATTACCCCCTATACTTTTTAGATTTCGAAACTATAGGTCCTGCTATTCCCATTTATAATGGTAGTCGACCATATGAGCAATTGGTATTTCAATATTCACTTCATATTAGAGAAACTCCAATATCAGAAATTGAACATCGAGAATATCTCGCAGATCCAACTGAAGACCCAAGAGTTGGATTCATAGAACAACTCATCCAAGACTGTGATAGTAAAGGTGATATATTAGTTTACAATATCGGTTTTGAAAGAGGAAAAATAAACGGATTGATAGAAGCTTTTCCTCAGTATATACTTGAGCTAAGCGGAATCGTAGGTAGACTAAAAGATTTAATGACTCCTTTTCAACAGAAATGGTATTACACCCCTCAGATGAAGGGGAGTTACTCGATTAAGTCTGTTCTTCCTGCGTTAATTCCTGAACTTTCATACAACGATCTTGAAATTAAAGATGGCGGAACCGCAACAAACACATTTCTGTCAATAGTAAATGGAACATTTCAGGGTGATTTGCAGGTGGCAAGAAAACAATTATTAGAATATTGTAAACTAGACACCTATGCAATGGTCAAAATTCTAGAGAAATTGACCCAAATATAAATGCAGAGTTAAGCTTTAATCTTAAAATTGAAATTTAAATAGGTATAATCTCCAGTAGTCTTAAAAGTTATTTCTATTTCATCACTACTAGATCTATTCAGGAATTTTAAAAGCAAGCCTTTCAGATACGACTCTTCTGTTGATTCTAATTCACTAGTACAAAATATCAAGCTCTCAGCCTCGATTCCATCCCAGACCCACATTTCATGCCTACAATAGATTTTATCAATTTTCAGAAATCGATTGGATTGAATAATTGTGTCAGGTTCTACATTAATATTTTTGAATTTCTCCATAATTAATTTAAAATTAATATCCTTCTATAAAAGACCTTCAAAATATTTTCGAATTAAGCTTTCATTTAAATCTTGAGAATCCTCAACCCCCATTCCATCAACTATATCATCATAATCTGTTATCCATATTACATCCTTAGCCGTTTTAAAACCTAATGAAATATCTGTTCCGTGAGTACTACTATTTACTAGCTCTCCAGAACTATAATAGTCCTCATCGGTTATTGGATTATTATATTCCAATCCAGACAAGAGTTCACTCCAGTCAGATGTTTCAAGATGGAAGTATTCCGGTCTTAATTCGAATTCTAACTCCATAGGATCAAAAGAGTATTCGCCAGATTCAGAGGAAGAAGCTTCAAAAATAAATGTTCCCGGCTTGATTCTTGATTCATTCCTTGAGTGTGAGGCTCTATCTCCAAAAGCAATATCGATTGAGTCCTCATAATTAGGCCCTTGAATCGAAAGAGGAATTATTGATGTGATAAGGCCATATTCACTTTCTCCATATTCATACCAATTCTGCGAACAATGATCATACCATGAAGCTTCGTCGTCAGAAAGAATTGATTGCGTTAACTCATCAATGATTGAATCAAAATCCTTTTCTGAATAGATATACTCCGCTAAAGATTCATTATTTAATTCAAAGTTTACAGAATAGGTAACCCTTTCTATATTTTGTAATTTCTCCTTAAATGACTCCTTTAATTCATTTTTTAAATTACCATTCTCAATTAAACCTAATAGCTTGTAACGATCCTTCAGATCCTCATCCTTATAATCCTTCACTTTAGAAAATACTTTCTTTCTAACCCATGAATATTTATTATCTCTTAAATCATTTAGTATAGACTCTGAACAATTAGGGTTATCAACTAAACCTAGCAGTTTATAGGAATAAGAATAGGTATCGTCGTTTTCATTTATGATATTAACAAGCTCTTCCGTAGTGAATATAGGATTTGAAGCTATATTTTCAAGAACAGTAAAATCCCCATGATTCATGAGCTCTGTTAATTGTTCTTTTGTCAGCGATCTATTTTTGCTTAAACGAACCATTGTATTGTACGATCCATGTTTTAAATAAGTCTCTAGATCAACTTCCAAGAACTCCTCCCAGTGCTCAAAGAGAAAATCACTTTTAGCTCTATAGTGATCACAATTATTTAAAAAGAGTTTAATCTTACTTTTTACTTCATCAAATCTAGCTTCGTGTGGTGAAGTTTCATTGACGTAATTGGTGAAAACCTCTAAAGCGTTAGGATATTTGGTTTTATATTTCTCACCCAAAACTTTAGCGTAATGCAGGAAATAGTCTTTATCTCCACTATAAGACTTGATCGTAGCCTTTATTTCTATTTCAGCTTGATCAATATTAGAATCCAAAAGGTATGCCTTAGATAAACCATACCTAAAGAGTTCATTCCAATCGTCGATTCTTATAGCTTCCTTGAAGGATTTGATTGCGTTCTTGGGGTCGTTTAAGGATAGATAAATATTTCCTAAATTATTATGATCATAGGAATATTCAGGATTCAATTCTATTGATTTTAGATATGCATCTCTGGCCTCAGAGAATAAATTCATCTTTTTATAGGAACTACCTACATATGACCACCAGGTCGAATCCTTTGAAAACAGCTTGCTCCCCTTATCTACAATTTCCTTAATGGATTTCTCATCTTTTAGAATTGAGATTAATAATTTGTAAGCAGGTAAATGATCGTTATCCTCAATGCATTTTCTTAGATCTCTTATTGCTGAATCGACATTTATTAATTTCAATCCTTCAATGGTGAATTTTTGTTTTCCTACAATCTCTCCACTTATAATTTTTGCTCTGTGGTAAAGCGCATCAATATTATTTGGATTGATATCTAATACTAGTGAAAGAGATTTTAATGAAATCTCATGATTATACTGCCCTTTATTTTCGCCTTGGTTATAATAATGTTTTAGAATACCTCTGTTAAACAATGCAAGCTCAAGAATTTCTCTGTCCCCGTTTAAAATCAATTTAGAATCCTCAAGATCTTTTACTGCCAAAGGGTCTTGGAAGAGTGTATCTGTAGGAATATTTTTTGATGAAAGGATAGCATAGTAATGTTTCCATAGATATGCTTTATCATATTCCTTACCATCAATGTAATATTCATTAGCCTTTTCAAAGTTCTGATTGTAGTGATATAAAAGTGCGAGGTTAGTAGAAATGTGTGTGCAATTTGAATAATTAGGGTATATGCTATCTAACTCAACTAATTTCTCATAGGAAGAGAGAGCTTCCTCGAATCTCTTCAATTGAAATAATGAATCTCCATACCAGTGAAAAGCCCATTTATAATTAGAATCTAATTCAATGACCTTCTCAAATTGACTGGTTGCATTGGCGTAATCATTTAAGCCATAATAAGCCTTACCTAAATTTTGATAGGTCCACTTATTAGAAATTGCTTTAGAATAGGATTCTACAGAGCCAGAAAAATCATTCATCATCAACTGGGAATAACCCAATCCAGAAAAAGCATAAGGGTTAATCCCTTCATGATTAAATTCGATAGCAAGCTTAAAATTTACTATTGCTTCTTCATAGTTATTGATATTTTTGGCTGCTTCACCCATGAAATAAAACGTTTGGGCATCTTTGTATTTATCACTTAAATCGATGCACCTCTTAAATGCATCGAGAGATTTAGCATACTTCTCGGTATTTTTGTAACCGTAAGCCAATCTCAAGAAAGCAAAGGCATTCTCATTGTTTATTGAAACCGCCTTTTCGTATGAAGAAATCATATTTATCCAGTCCTCTTTTTTGTGATAAATTTCTCCCGCTTCTTGAAACAAATAATATCTGGAGGTGGTATTCCTAGGCTGTGTAGGGTTGTCTTGAATCCCTTTATTTAGTAACTCCAGAGCTTGATCCAACTCTCCAATATTAACAAGTTGATCGGAACAATGTGTAATAGCGTATATATTATGCGGATTTAATTCTATGGCCTTAGTATATCCCTCGATAGCTGATTGTGAATCACCTAAGTATTTGTGACAAGCACCGATGTGTGCAAACCCAAAATCATCATCTGGTTTAACTTTAACGTAGAATTTATAATGTTTTAATGCTTCATTGTATTTCTCAAGGCTTTCATAAGAATATGATAAATATCGAAGTACATCTTTAACCTTTGAAGGAACCTCAGAAAAGCTACTGGATGAAATCACTGAATTAAAATATTCCTCAATGGAATTGTTAAGTTCAAATGATAAATATTTTAAAGACCAATCAATACATTCTTCGTATCTATCTGCATTATGTGCATTTTTGGAGTAATCAAAATAATTATCGTGATAATGCCAGTTTACTGAGTAGGTTCCAATTTTGTTATCATCAAACTTTAATTCAAAGAGAGAATAAAATCGAATTTCAGAATCTCCAATTTCTCCATCACTGTAGAATTCATTCATTTTCTCTTCTATAATCGATTCTGCATCTTCCAAATCTTCAGTATCAATTTCATATGCAGTGCCTTTCAGAACTTCTACAATTTCTTGGGTATTCTCTATTTCAATTGAATTAATGGAGGTAAGTTTAAGAGTTCCATCCTTAGTTTCCCATAACTCTCTTTCATAGTCCTGAAGATCTTCATGTGTTATTTCACTAAATGGTTTATTCGATAAAAGATTAATTAAGTTACCAGTAGGAAGTTCATATTTATAGGCGCCAGTATTCCATTCCATGGTACACTCTAATATTAGATCTCCGTTACCAATACTTAAATCTTCGTATAAACCACTTCCTGCGCTTATTGAAATAGTAATTAGGTCTTCGCTATTTCTCAATTCAAGAAAATCTTTAGGAAGACCTTCAAGTTGAAATCTGATTTTATCTTCTTTGGAAAGCATATGCTAAGAGATTAATTGTGAAAGCTCTAAATTATGAAATTTTTTAAATATTTTAATAATGATTAAAATATTTTTTAAAAAAATTGGAAGAATTATATTTTCCTAAAAAAGAAACACTTATGAAAGCATTACTAAACCAAGAATTTGAGATTCAATGTCCAGGAGGAGGAAGATCGACAAAAATGAAACTAGATAAGATATTAAACTCTTCAACCATCAAAACAGCAAAAGGAGAATACAAATTAAACTCCTCAGATAAGTCCAGAATAAAGTCCCATTTAAGAGACATGGAAAGGGAGCAGGAAAGATTTGAAAAGCTAATGGAAAAAGAACAAAAAGAATTCTTTGAATTATACGCTAAAATGCTTCAGAATTCAGAAATTACAATTAAGAGGTAGGACATTATCCTAAATCAATTTCCTCGTCTTGTAAAGCTTCTATGATCTTTACATAGATACTGGCATTTTGCTCATTTACTAACTCTTTTAGAGGCTCTTTTTCTTCATGAGACTTCTCTAAAGTATCATTATCTAAAAAATACTCAAAATACAATTCATGAACATGTTCGGACATCGGACCGAATCTAACAGAGTAGTCATCCTTTACATATGGATTCGATTTTGCCTGTTCAATAATTATTTCTGTAGCCCTTTTCAATTTTTGAGAAGATACATTTTTAGCAATTCTTATTGATATTTTATCAGGAGCTAGTTCTGCTTTAGACTTATTTTCTTTGAATTCATTGGACATGTTTACTAATAAATAGTCCACTGAATGGTTAAGTTGTGCTGCATCTTGAAAATTAGAGGTTACTCATATTACAATCTAAAACCTACCAATAGGATTTATGGAATATAAATCACCTCCTGTTCATTTCTCTCATTAAAATATGCCAGTATCTCAACCTTCTTCACTTCGAGTTGATGAACTACTTTCGGTTTATTTTCGGTTGAAAAATTTCTTCCATACTTGAAAGCAAAAAACTCCGCACATTCTTTGGACAATGTCCATGATACACTAAAGTCACCACTTTCCAATTCTTCAGTTGTCATACCTCGGTAAATAGATTCGATCTCTGGAGTGAAAATGTTGTTGCAACTCTCGAAATCAAAATTTTCGAATTTTTCGGTAAAGATGCAACCAAGAATCTTTTGTTTGGTCTTTAAATTCTTCACTAACCCACTTATCTT
>ENA-OUOG01004712-OUOG01004712.1-marine-metagenome-genome-assembly--contig:-NODE-4712-length-11559-cov-4.392615_pt1 | contig 11559 bp, 16 predicted proteins | sample MGYA00248635_ERZ508505 | MGnify/ENA primary metagenome ERZ508505 (study PRJEB26176, sample SAMN06267871) | marine metagenome | isolation source: Saanich Inlet, British Columbia, Canada | place: Pacific...
AAATTCTTTGATGGATTACTACGAATCAACTGAAGAATATGAGAAATGCACCTATATTAAAGAATTCTTTGACAGATTGGAAAAAGAAATAGCTTTACTAGAGATAATAGGTTCAATTTCAGATAACGGAGAGTTAACAGAATCTAAGGATTAAAAACAACTCATCTTTTTTAAAAGCAGGCTCTTATAAGATCCTGCTTTTTTTGTTTGTCGTGATATTTGTTATATAAATTAGAATTTGGCCGAAATCTTTTCGGAGTTACCTCATATATTAACAAATACCTCACCTAAAGGTCGAGGATAAACACAACAACAGACATGAGTAAATTATCCCTCAGAGAGATAGTAAAGAAATTTGAAGACGACATTCTAAAACTCTTCAAAAAAGGAAAGAGCAATGCTTCCATCGCTAGAGAAATAGTATCTAAAAATTCGATAGATTTAGGAAAGGCTCAAATGGATAGCTTAAGAAAAGCAATATCTCTTCATTTAAAATCACCGGGTCTTACAGAAGACACCTCTGATCTAGAGAGCGAAATCAAAAAGAAATTCGAAGAGGAAGTAGTTTCTGATGACCAGATACAGGTTGAACAAGAAGAAGAAAAGGAGTTAGCTAAGACTGCTTATAAAAAATATAAGCACAGCACAACCTATTACTTTGACGAGACTAAGGATCTTTATATTATTTATATCAAGAACAGACCGTATAAGTTTACTGGAACGATCATAAGAGATATGAAGTCCAGGTATTCTAACATGGACGGAAGCCCAGAGACAATCAACGAGATTTGTAGAAATTTTGAAATTCCAAGAAACATATTCATTGCTCTTAAGTCTATAATGGGATGGACCCATGATTCTGAACCCTTCACTGACGAAGAGATGTTCCAGAGAGGTGAGGATGAAATGGTACAGGATGCTCTACAGAAAAGGAAATTCTCTTTCTTTCAAAAATACACAAGGAAGGAAGAAAAACTTATCAAAGATGCAGCAAACAATTGGTGGGCTTTTAAAGGATTAACTTTAAATCCTTTAGCTGAAAAACTAGAAAACACATTTGCTAATTATAAAGTACCGAAGCTTAAATTGCCAAAGGGGGATAAGCATGCAATTGTCATGTCACCGTTTGATTTACACTACGGGAAATATGCTTGGGCAGGAGAAGTAGGTGAAGAATATAGCAGAAAAATAGCTAGAGATCTCTTGATGGAGAAGACAAAGGAGCTAATAACAGACATTGTCAAATATAATATTGAGAAAATTATAGTTCCTGTTGGTTCAGATTTCTTCCATATAGATACTATGAATGGTACCACAACAAGGGGTACACCTCAAGATTGTGACGGTACATTTGTACAAATTATGGTCGAAGGCCAAAAACTTATGGTTGAATTCCTGGATATGCTAAGACAAGTAGCGGAGGTTGAGGTTATCTTAACTGCAGGTAACCATGACTTTAAGCTATCCCACGTGCTGCTACAGTACTTAGGGGCTTACTATAGAGATTGCGACGACGTAAATGTAATAAGATGTCACAAATTCAGACAATATTTCAGCTATGGGAACACCCTGATGGGATTCACACATGGTGACGGTATGAAATTACCGGATCTTCCATATATGATGGCAAACGAAGCACCGGACCTTTGGGCTAATGCTAAATACAAAGCATTTTTCACTGGTCACCTTCACCATGAGATGGTAAAAGATTTCAAGGGAGTAAAAGTATACCAGATGCCCAGCCTTTCTGGGTCAGATAGGTGGCACCACAATCATGGGTATGAAGGATCTCTAAGAGCACTTCATGCATACCTTGTTCATCCGGAGAAAGGAATTAAAGGCACACTAGCTGCAAATGTTTAAATAGCCAATGAGCACAATAGAAAGTATATTAATGGAAGCTTGGGAACTTGGGATAAAAGACCAGGTAATTGAGATAGTGGTAGAAAAACAAAAAAAACTAAGCACCCCAGAGGTTTCCCGTAACAGGAACTCACTTTATGAGGAAGCATTAGAGGAAGTCAAGAGAAAAATTAAAGGTCAATGATAGCAGGAATAGATGAAGTAGGTAGAGGATGTCTATCTGGTCCGGTCCTATCAGCATCAGTTATACTACCGGAGGGGTTTACACATCCTTTGATCAAAGATAGCAAGAAGCTTAGTGCAAAGAAAAGAGAACAGGCATTCGACATAATAGTGGAGAATGCCATCTCATATGGAATCGGAATCTCAGAATCCGACGAAATTGATAGGATCAACATCTTACAGGCAACTTTCGTTTCGATGAAAAAAGCCATTGATGATATGAAGGTTATTCCTACGAAGCTTCTTGTTGACGGTGATAAGTTTCCTGGTCACAATAGAATTCCATTTGAATGTATCATAAAGGGCGATAGTAAATTTGCTTGTATATCTGCAGCATCAATTATAGCTAAAGTTACCAGAGATAAGATGATGAAGGAACTTGCAAAAGAACACCCAGAATATTTATGGGAAAGCAACGCAGGATATGGATCAAAAGCACACACGGATGCCATTAAAAAACACGGAATTACAAAGCATCACAGGAAAAGCTTCTGCTCGAAATTTATTAGTACAAATTCTATTTTCTAAACTTGGTATATAGTGAATAAAATAGACCCTACTAAAATGAACGAAACCTGTATTTATCATATAGATCTAGTGAGTAAGAAAAAATTTGGCGATTCCAAGATAGGTGGTATAGTCAAAAGTATAAAATCAGTAGCTTCCGATCATCCACTTAGAAATCTTATATTAGATCACATTGAAATAAACGAAAGAGATCGTATAGAGATATATTGTGAATCCGAAACTTCCGATAGTATACCGGCGGAAGATATGCTGGAGATGCTTTCCCTAATTGAATCAGAGGTAGATGGATTTACTGAAGGATCAAGAATAGAGATGAGAGTTGAAATCCCACTATCCGAAAAAACATGGATTAAAACTGGTTACGACTGGGAATTGGCATTTGAGCAAACTGATAGCTACCTGGACGAGAACTATGATGCATGGGGAGATCCAGAATGGAATGATTATGAATAATCCACTTGGACCTACGATAGGACCCGGTTATTTTTCAGACCTCTCCAATCATAACAAAGAAAAAGATTTAAAGAATATCATAGACAAAAGGAGAGAATTTAAAAAGAAACTAACATCTTTTAATTTACCTAGAAAAGTCTATGTTATAAATCTTCCGGAAAGGCAAGATAGGTGGGAAGCATTTAAGTCTAAGAACCAATCGATATTCGAAGCATTCGAAACTTCACGTATAGATGGAATAGTTGGTAAAGACGTACAGAAATCCATTTTTCAATCACACCTTTCCTGTTTAAGAGAAGCCTTTAAAACTGAAGAGTGTGTAATTGTAATGGAAGATGACTGTTACGTAGCAGAAGGATGGCTTGAAAAAATAACAAGCACTTTCAGAGAACTACCAGAAGATTGGGATGTTCTTATAGGTAACCACTACTTCTTTTCAACTATCGATATTCTAACAGACAACATTGCTAAACCAAATGGCAAAGCAAGTACTGCAAATTTTGTTATCTATAACAAATCATCTCTGAATAAGATAGAAAAGAATATACATCTATCAGAGGATCCACACATGCGTGACATCGACCACTTCTTAACATCAGAAAGAAGCCCTGTCATCAATTATACTATTTGGCCAATGGTTTCTAGAGAGTATGTTAGTGTTTCAGATCACTATAAGAATGTTCGTAATATGGAATTTCGCATAAGAGAAAATTCAAACATGTTCCAGTACATAGATTCCGACACGTACTACCCATCTATAGATTGCTGGTAAAATTTTGATATATAGATCTATGGAAAACATATCAGAATACGAAGCTTTTGAATCATCTAAGGGAAATGTTGAAAAATTCCTAAGGTACATAGAAAACAAAAAGAAAGAAATAAAATCCAAAGGTGCATCCGCTGGTGCAGGGGAACAAATATTGGATCTACTTTTTAAGGGAGCATCAATTGGTGGAAGTTCACCATCTTCTAGCAATTCTAGTTCTATGAAATCGTATTCACCTTTGGATACAGAATTACAAAAGAAAATATCCCCGGTATCTGGTACGTTAGACACCTCAAAAGCTAATGTTAGCGGAGATAAGAAAAAGAATATAGAGAAAATAATCAGTGCTCTCAACAAATATGGTATAGTCAACCCATTAACACAAAAGGCAATACTTTCTGTTATAGGAAAGGAATCTAACTACATACCAAAAACCGAAAGATCCTATAAGAATACAGATAATGATAGGATCAGGAAATATTTTGGCAAAAGAGTAGCTGGTTATTCCGAAGATGAACTTACGAAGCTGAAAAAATCAGGCGATGCATTCTGGAACGTTGTTTACGGAGGAAGATACGGTAATAACGAAGAAAACGACGGTGCTGATTATAGAGGCAGAGGGTTTAATCAAATTACTTTCAAAGGAAGCTATGAAAAATACAGGGATCTCCTAAGAAAAAATGGAACTAACGTAGACATAGTGAGAAACCCAGAAATGCTTAATGACATAGACGTTGCTGCTGAAGTTAATGCTTTATTTTTCTTAAATAGACTGAATAGCAGGCACTCAAAAAGAAAGTTTGGAAACGACGATCCTAACGACTTCACAACATTTGAAAAAGCACTAGGTGCTGCTGTAAATTCAAATGCAGGATGGGGAAAGGATATATTAGGTTCAAGATCTTATAGAAATGCGCTTGCGTACTCAAATGCTTTAAACATAGAAGATCTTAAAAAAACCGTTTAAGTACGAAACTTTAGATGCCCATATTCATTTAAATTGATGAAAAGATCAATTAAATAACTACAATGGGATTAAAAAGGATAGCACATAAAATTTCTTGGTTGACTAGAAGGTGGGATTTTACATTCCGCCTATTTAACTTATATCTTCACGATCACGATGGCACATGGGGATTCAATTTCTTAACCTTCCATGTGAATTTCAGATATTACTCATTACTATCTTTGGAGTTCAGACTTCCTAATATGACAACAGTTAGATCAACAACCATTGATGATTGGGATTTCCTATATGCGAGGAATTATCTTTCTGATCGACTGAGTGATCTAGATGACCGGAAAATGTGGGGATCAAAGCTTACTCGATGGGAAAGTTTGAATTTAAGAATATTAAATAAGATATTTAGATGATAAAGCTAACAACGTATGGACATGCTCTAGCAATAGCCTTAATAGGTATATTTATTCCGCTTTTTGCGGATAATTTAATTGGTCACTTCGTATCGGGAATTTTTATAGGGACTTCCCTTTTTATCGCAAGGAAATCAGGATTAGAGGATAGGGATTAAACAGAAAATAAATTATATGGATAGGATTTTTCTTATAGACATAGACGGTACTGTATGTGAAGACATTAAAAATGAGGATAGCCACTTATATCCCTACGCAAAGCCTTACGAAGATGCTTTGGAAATTACTAACCAGTGGTACGACGAGGGTAATACTGTTACTTTCTTTACTGCTAGGGAAGAGAAGGATCGGGAGGTCACTGAGAAATGGCTTGAGGATAATGGATTCAGATACCACTCCCTAGTAATGAATAAACCTAGAATTAAAGAAGGACAAGAATATGTGTGGATAGATAACCGGAAGGTTAGAGCTGTTACCTACATGGGAACTTGGTCTGAATTAACAGAGGTGGACGCTAAAATCAAAGTATTTGAAAAATAAAAACGGAGATGATGAGTTCACCGATTACAAATAAGCTTTCGATCCCCAGGGATGAAAAAATTCCATCCATCCTAAATGAAATAGGAGCTAAGACTGGAGTGGAGATTGGGGTATTCAAGGGTCAATATACCAAAACACTACTTGAAAGGTGGGACGGTAAGCTTTATCTCATAGATCCATGGATGCCTCTTGGTGAAGAATATGATGATGCATCAAACCAAAAAAACTTCCAGGATGCATATAAGCAAACAATGGAAAATCTAACTGGACTTGAAAGAAGAGCTATAATGATTAGAGCTCTTTCAGAAGATGTTGTAGATACTTTTGCTGACGGTTCCCTAGATTTTATCTACATAGACGGTAACCATGCTTACGAATACGTCAAGAGAGACATTGAAATTTGGTGGCCAAAGCTCAAAAAAGGAGGTCTGTTTTCTGGTCACGATTATCTGGACCTTGATTATAATGACCCCGAAGGTTCCTTTGCTGAAAACGGAAAAGATAAGCACATCTATTTTAGCCCAGGTGGAGAGTACGGGGGAAGGTTTGGAGTTAATCCGGCAGTTGATGAATTTTGCAATATGAATGGATATAATCTAAATGTCACATCAGAGTGGCTTGGTACATGGTTTCTAATTAAATAGGGTCCAATTAAATAGAGCTTAACAATGGGAACAAATAGAGAAACATGGAACAAATGTGTAGTGTGTAAAGAGGGGATACCCCCTGGACTACCATTATTTAGAATATGTACCGAATGCATTACTAAACCGAAATCAAAAAATAACAAATAATGGCAGAATTTAGCAAACAATACCAGGAAGCTTTCGATTTCGATTGGCATGACTTCGACTATAAAGAAATCTTCGATAAATTAGAAAATAATCAAGCATATCCTATAATATGCGAGGGTCTAGGTACTCTTGCTGTGGGAAAATCAGATGATGGTGATATGCTTTTTGGTATACAGTCAAAGGAAGAACCTGAGATGGTTATTTGGAAATCTCTAGAAGAGGTAATAGAATTAGTAAAGACTGAAGATAAGTGACCTGAAATTATTATGGTAATGTAGGTAGATATATACAACATTACAATAATTAATTATGGTACAAAATTCAGAATATCTAAAGGCAATTGCAGATAAACTCGAAAGACTGAATAAGGCATCACATGGTACCCCAGAACCTGCAAAGGCGAAGGGAAGTTTTACAAAAGATCCAGATTCGGTCGATCCTATGCAATGGATGGGACAAGCAGCTCTGGATTATCTAAATAGAAAAAACCAAAATGAAATTCTTAAATCCTGAAATTTTCTCTAAACTTCTTGGATTTATTCTATGGACTTGCTGTTTAACTACTTTCCCCGTTATATGGGCTAGTATAACAGTATTGCTCGGTGCATTCCAATTAGGAAAATGCGAAAGAATAAGTCGATCAGTAAGCAAGCTATTCAAAGCTAGGAACAAACGAACACAAGAGCAGAATCTATAAAAATCAAAACCCAAGTCAATGGAGAATATAAAAAACTTCAGATCTTTCCTAAACGAGAGCGCTATCAACGAATCTTCTTTGGATTCAATCAAGACAAAAGCTAAAATTTCAGACGAGGAATGGGATGCGATGAGATCTAACCCAGAAAGCTCGAAGGATAAAGCTAAGTACAAAGAATATCTTTCAGGGGAAAACGCAAAAAAGCTTGTTGAAAAGGCGATCGAGGCTGTGTCAATAGTATTCGGTGACAGTAATGACGTTAAGACGTTTATGAGTAGGTTAGCGGCAGTTGAGAGCTGCTACGGAACAAATCCAGGAACATACACCAAACCAAATTTAACAAAAGGCATATTTCAACTAGATAAAGCTACCGCACTCACATCCATTGGATACGAAGGTAAACAACCGAAAGGAAACTGGGTAAGGAAAAAAATGCTCCAAGATGCAAAGGCTAAGATTAAAAGAGGTCTTGGTCTCGATTGGGCTAAGATTCCATACGAAAGCTTATCCAAACCACTTTACAATGCTCTTGCATGCAGGCTGTATCTTGAAATAAAGATGAAGGATTATAAATACGACAGATCAACAAATAAGGTTACAACAGTAGATAAGCCTATACCATCGGATCTTAACGGACAAGCAAAATGGTGGAAGGATAGATATAATACTTCTTCGGGTGCAGGAACAGAGGCAAAATTTAAAAATCCTCCCGGATGTAATCTGTAATAGTCGAAACTTCATCGCATTCTTTTCGTAATATTACTATATTATTGAAAAAACAAAAAAGATGAAGAAGTACGCATTAATTTTTATCCCCTTAGTAATTGCATCATGTTCAATATCAAAAAGGACTGAATCCAGTAGGGGTAACCTAGTAAAGGTTTCGCATTTTTCAATCATTACTGAGGATAGGGACACTATTTTTCTTAAGATTGGAACTGGAATGGGAGAATCCCTTTATAATTCTTGGGAGTCCGGATTATTTTCAAAAGAAAACCCGGAAACTACCGCACTATTAGTAAGCTCCGATGAATTTGAAATTCTGTCATCTAAAGCTTCTGAAATAAATAATACTATTGCAAAAAGATAATTCTATTATCCTATCTGCGTGATCGTTACAGAAACTGAGGGTACACTTTCCCATGGTGATCCGGATGCACCAGTTGCAGGTTCAAATCCAAGAAGAGGACATATATCATTACCATATTTAATTTCAACATAATCATCAGATGATGCTTGAACTGGGTAATGAAAATTAAAATCTACGTAATCTGGGTTCAATGCGTTACCCGACATTTCTATAAATTGACCAGAATATGGCACATCAGTGCCATTTTTTGCGAGCCAAACATAAACGTACCTTTCTCCATTTCCACATGATCTTAGGTTTCCACTTAGACTTATCTCATATACACCAGCATTTTCCATTACGTATCTGAAGTTACCAGTAGCTCCGCTCGGACCAGCGGTTGCTCCAGTTACATAAACGCCATTTGTAATGTTTGTTGTGTTACATCTAACGTAATATGCTTCCCCTGTTGATCCAACTTGCTGAAATGTTGTATCGTAAAAATGTCCATATGAACCAGACCTTAGGTAATATGGTAAATCATTCCATACCAAATCTCCGTCACCAAGCTTTATTCTTTTGGTGTCAGTTTCGAATCCAAGTTCTCCGCTTAAGAGTAAAGGATTATTGTTTGTCCAATTAGATTCTATATCTTGTCTGAGTACTATTCTGTAAGCCATTTCTACGGAGTATTTTGTTTATATATCTACTACAATAAGCATGAATTTTTAAGCGGGCTTACTTAATATATACCGCATATGTTTGTATGTCAGTTCTGTTAGAGTTTGTAGTAGTTGCTACATTAGACATACCATACACATTATTAGTAGAAGGATTGGTCCAAGAACCTGTACCCTGTGCATTACCCGATCTACCATTTGCAGTCAATTGAGTACTAGGTCCACATACAGTCCACCAAACACTTGCTTGGTATATCCAATCCCCAGGTGCATTTACTGATAGTGACGTGCTCATAAGTGTATGACCTTTAATTGGGGACCATGTACCTGTCATTGGTGTATTATTAACAAATGCAGGATAATTAGATACTGTACTTAGCAATAGATTACTAGGATTATCATATACAACTTTATTTGCTATGGATACATTATCTAATAAAGGCACTTGGTTATACGTAGTAGTAGCCATCTTCATAACTTGAGTACATTGGGCTGAACTATCATGGAACCATAAATCCATTGCATCTACACGAAGTCTATTAAACGTACCTTCTCCGTTTTCCCAGGTGTTAGGGTAACTTAAACCTAATCCTAGACCACCATTAGTGTTATTAAAACTAGGTGTATATCCTATAAGCATCCAACCGCCGGACTCATCTGTCATATTACAATAAACCTGTCTAGGTTGATCCATCGTAGAAGTTTGTATGTAATACCAACCCGAAGCAGTCTGACCGGAATCATATATTTCCTGAGCAGAAATACCAGGGTTTTCCAAAGTTCCCTTGGTTGATTGATAAAGAGATTGCGTGGCTTGATAGTTTTTCATAATATCACCAGCACTTAAAGCAAACTTATAATATCTTATAGTTCCGTATCTACCAGAAAAATATCCTGCAGTATTACCACCTATTGTTGTAGCACTATCCTGTGCACCAAATGCCAAATACCAACCTGACATACCGTCATTATAAGGACTGTCATAGGAAACTGAAGTTGAACCCCCTGCAACTCCATTAATATAACTTCTAACAGTAGTACCGTCATAGGTTCTTACTAACTGGACCCACTCTTCTAAATAAGATGAATTTCCTGCAGTTACTGCAGTAATTCCTGTACCGTTCCACAGTCCAATTCTTATAAGATTATTTGACCCACTAGCATTAATCTGAGCCCCGGAAAAATGATAACCGGAATCAGGAGTAGGTTGACCAATATCTTGCCAAATACAATCATCATTAGCGGAAGGTCTTATCCAAACTTCTACTGTATGGGATTCGTTAGCTCCATCCAATATGTTAGGACTCAAAATATAATCATTGCTACCGTCAAATGAAAAGTAGCCCCCTTGTCCTGATGTATAAGATGGAGATCCTGAAATTGTTGCATTGCGAGTTACCCCTGTAAGGTTAGCAAGGTTTATACCAGAACCCGAATACGACGACTCGTTACCTGGATCATACCAAAAATATGCTCCATCGATTATTGTTGGTACTGAATCCGATATTCCTATTGTGCTAAGTATCATAAATTATGGTTTTAGATCTCCTGACAAATACCAGGTATCGGTTGCTTTTTTAATCATAGTTGCAAAAGAATATTGGTAGTTAAGATTTTTATATGAATTAGCAGAGTTAATAGTAACCCCTGATCCTTCTGTGATATCAACTGCACCTGACGTATCCCTGACTACTATTATCTGAATCCCTATTGGAAATGCAACTGATGAATTAGGTGGAACTGTGACAGTACCAGCTGCTGTAATTTCAACGAGACCACCACTATCAGATAAAGCTAATGTGTAATTACCACTTTGCGAATTGAAGTTAAGTATAGAAGTATCCTCCCCAGTTGCTCCTGTAGATCCGGTATCTCCAGTAGCACCCTGAGGCCCTGTTGCTCCTGCATCACCCTGAGGTCCTGTTGCTCCTGTATCACCCTGAGGTCCTGTTGCTCCTGCATCACCCTGAGGTCCTGTTGCTCCTGTATCACCCTGAGGTCCTGTTGCTCCTGTATCACCCTGAGGTCCTGTTGCTCCTGTATCACCTTGTGGACCGGTAGCACCTTGAGTACCAGTAGCTCCAATAGAACCTTGTGAACCAGTTGCTCCAGTAGCTCCAATAGAGCCTTGTGGACCGGTAGCACCTTGAGTACCAGTAGGTCCAGGAACTGTAGAATCGGCACCAGTTGCTCCAGTAGCTCCAATAGAGCCTTGTGGACCGGTAGCACCTGTGTTACCCTGTGTTCCTGTATCTCCCTTTGGACCTGTTGCTCCGGTATTCCCCTGAGGACCAGTAGCACCCGGAGAACCAGTTGCTCCGATGGATCCGGATGTACCGCTTGTTCCTGAAGTACCCGATGTTCCCTTTAATCCAGATGTACCAGATATACCTGAGGTTCCACTTGTACCCGAGGTACCATTTAATCCGGATGTACCGCTTGTTCCTGAATATCCACTTGTTCCCGAAGTACCTGAGGTTCCATTTAATCCAGATGTACCAGACGTTCCGCTTGTTCCTGAGATTCCGCTTGTTCCTGAGATTCCGCTTGTTCCTGAAGTACCGCTTGTT
>ENA-OUOG01004713-OUOG01004713.1-marine-metagenome-genome-assembly--contig:-NODE-4713-length-11558-cov-3.626513_pt1 | contig 11558 bp, 11 predicted proteins | sample MGYA00248635_ERZ508505 | MGnify/ENA primary metagenome ERZ508505 (study PRJEB26176, sample SAMN06267871) | marine metagenome | isolation source: Saanich Inlet, British Columbia, Canada | place: Pacific...
ATTGCAATTTTGAAATTATCGCATCACCCATTTCAGAAGTTGTGATCTTTTCATCACCTTCTGACCAAATGTCGCCAGTACGTTTGCCCTGATCCAGAACATTGGCGATGGCCTTTTCCACCATGTTTGCCTCATCAATCATGTTGAAAGAGTAGCGCAGCATCATGGCAAAAGATGCAATCATGGCAATTGGATTTGCGATGCCTTGACCGGCGATATCAGGGGCGGATCCATGCACTGGTTCGTACATTGCCTTGCGAGCGCTCGTCACCGGATCTGGCGCGCCAAGTGATGCGGATGGCAGCATGCCAAGTGAACCTGTGAGCATGGCCGCTACATCAGAGAGCATGTCGCCGAACAGATTGTCGGTTACAATCACATCAAACTGTTTTGGCCATCTTACAAGCTGCATGCCGCCGGCATCTGCCAACATGTGAGAGAGCTTGACATCAGAATATTTGGCCTGGTGTGTTGCGGTTACAACCTCATTCCATAACACGCCCGATTTCATAACGTTGCGCTTCTCCATTGAGCAGACCTTATTGCTGCGCGTGCGTGCAAGTTCGAATGCAACACCGGAGATGCGTTCAATCTCAAATGTGTCATATACTTGGGTATCTACTGCACGTTTCTGGCCATTTCCAAGGTCGGTAATTTCCTTTGGCTCGCCAAAGTAAACGCCGCCAGTCAATTCGCGAACGATCAGAATATCAAGTCCCTCGACGACTTCCTTGCGTAAAGAAGAAGAGTCTGTCAATGCCGGATAGCAGATTGCAGGTCTCAGGTTTGCAAACAGCTGCATGTCTTTGCGCAATCTCAGAAGACCGGCTTCCGGGCGTGCCTCGTATGGCACATCATCCCATTTCGGGCCGCCAACTGCACCAAAAAGAACAGCATCTGCTGCAAGCGCCTTCTCCATGTCCGCATCCGAGATTGATTCTCCATGTGCGTCATAGGCTGCGCCGCCAACAAGCCCTTCCTCGACTTCAAAGCCACAATCAAGAGATGCGTTCATCCAGTCGATTAATTTGGACACTTCAGCGGTTGCTTCTGGTCCGATGCCGTCTCCGGGAAGCAGGAAAATTTTACGCGATGCCATGTAAATAGCCTTTTGTAAGTGGGTGTTGGTTCAAGAGGTGGGATCAAGCCCACGGACGATCTTCTGCAAGTTTCTCTTCGAAAGCAGAAATGTCACTGGATTTTTCAAGTGTTTCGCCAATATCGTCAATGCCGTTCAGCAGACGATGTTTGCGTGCCTGGTCAATCTCAAATTTGATTGTGCCGCCATCAGGTCCGGAAATTGTCTGTGCTTCCAGATCGACAGAGATTGTTGAGTTTGCACCACGCTCAGCGTCATCCATCAACGCATCCAATTCCTCTTGGCTAACGCTTATCGGAAGAATGCCGTTCTTGAAGCAGTTGTTGTAGAAGATGTCTGCAAAGCTTGTGGAGATCACACAACGGATGCCAAAATCAAGCAGCGCCCACGGGGCGTGCTCACGAGAAGAACCGCAGCCAAAATTGTCGCCCGCCACCAGGATTTGCGCGCCTTTGTAGGCTGATTTGTTCAAAACAAAATCCGCATTATCCGAACCGTCTTCTGCGTAGCGCATTTCTGCAAACAAACCTTCGCCAAGACCGGTGCGTTTGATGGTTTTCAGATAGTCTTTTGGAATGATCATGTCCGTATCAATGTTAATGATAGGCATGGGTGCAGCAACCGCTGTAAGCTTTGTGAATTTTTCCATCATAATTTCCTGGATTGATCGGTGCTTCCTTAGCCATAATCTGCTGACAAGACAAGACCATTGGTCAAATCATCGAAACTGCTTGACCGTGTTCGGTTAGTCGAGTCAGAAACAATCCATGATATTTAATTTTGGTTCCATCAATATTGACTACGTCTATCGTGTTCCGCATTTGCCGGAACCAGGGGAAACCCTTACAGCCAGTTCGCGTGAGACGCATTTGGGTGGGAAGGGCATCAATCAATCCATCGCGATTTCCCGTGCTGGCGGTAATGTAATCCACATTGGCGCGGTGGGGCCGGATGGGGATTGGGCATTGCAAGAGGTTCGCGATTTGGGCGTCGGTACAGATACCATTTCCAAAGTTGATGCGCCAACGGGCCATGCGGTTATTTATGTAGATGATGATGCAGAGAATGAAATTGTCATTCTTGCTGGTGCGAATGCCTGTTTAACCGAGGATCAAATTCGTAAGACAATGGAACATGCCTCTTCAGACGATTGGGTTTTGGTGCAGAACGAGACGAACCTGGTTCTGCAAGTTGTAGCGGCTGCCAAACATGCAGGGTGCAAGGTAGCATATAGTGCAGCACCGTTTGTGGCCGATGTTGCCATATCCTTGCTGGAAAAAATTGATTTGCTGGTTGTGAATGAAGGAGAAGCAAACGCCCTTTCTGACACGCTTGGCGTAGAGGTTCACCGCATACCGGTGCCTGAGGTGTTGATTACCAAGGGATCAAAAGGTGCAAGTTTCAAGCATTCACACGGCATACTGGAGCAAGATGCCTTCAAGGTGACGCCAGTCGACACCACTGGAGCGGGAGATACGTTTCTGGGGAGTTTTCTTGCCAGATTAGACTTGGGAAATGAGGCATGTGAGGCGTTAGAATATGCGGCGGCGGCTAGCGCATTGCAAGTTACCCAGGTTGGAGCTGCAACCGCGATACCGGATCAAGCCGGGGTTCTTGAGTTTTTGAAATCACAAAAGAAGTAGTTCATGGAAAAAGTGATAATTGATACCGATCCGGGCGTTGATGATGCGATGGCTGTTCTATATGCCTGCCTCTCTCCCCGGATTGAGTTGTTGGGTCTGACCAGTATTTTTGGGAATGTAACGACTGAAATTGCAACGCGGAATGCGCTTGCATTGTTGGAACTTGCGAAAGCTGACATTCCTGTTGCTCCGGGCGCTGACAAACCAATTGTCCAGGCTCAACGCGAGCCTGCTTGGGAGGTTCATGGACGTGACGGGTTTGGTGATGTTCCGGCAATCACGCCTGAGCGTGCGCCTGTTGGCGAAACTGCGGCTGAATTCATTTGCCGATCCGTCAATGAAAACCCGGGCGAAGTTGTGCTTTGTCCTGTTGGCCCGCTGACCAATGTTGCGCTGGCACTCAAGCATGACCCATCGATTGCATCCAAGGTCAAAGGTGTGACCATAATGGGCGGCAGTATTGATGACGGTGGCAACGTGACGCCACATGCTGAGGCGAATATCTGGCAGGATCCCCACGCAGCAGAAATAGTTTTCGGGGCCGATTGGCCTGTCACCATGGTTGGATTGGATGTGACCCACAGGGTGGTTTGTACACCGGAGGATTTTGCCGGACTTGTTGAAAGTGCGCCCATACTGGGTGGTTTTCTCAACGATGCTGCACAGTTCTATTTTGAGTTTCATCGCAAAGTTGATGGCATATATGGTTGCCACATGCATGATCCAACGGCTGTGATATCTATCATTCATCCGGAGTTCTTTGAGATTGACGCTCACGGGATCGAAGTTATAGTCGAGGGTGAAGAGATTGGCAGGACCATCCGTTCAAATTCTACAACCAGACGTACTGCCTCGGTTTTGAGGGGCGTTGAAGTGGAGAAGGTTCGGGAAGAATTTCTTTCAATGATCAAGTCAGGGTTTTAGGAATTCATGTCAGATTTTAATGTATTGGCGATTAGTTATACCGATCCTGAAGCCGGTAAGAAATTTGCCCAATCCTTGCACGAAACCGGATTTGCGATTTTGAAAGATCATCCGGTTACCGAAGACAAAATTGATCGTATGTATGACGCTTGGAAGTCTTTCTTTGTGCGCGAAGACAAAACCGAGTTTGCGGTCAACTCTGGCGAGGTACACGGTTATTACGGCTTTAAATCTGAAAACGCCAAAGGGTCTGCCCACAAGGATTTGAAAGAGTTCTATCATATCTACGAAGATCGGCCTGTGCCTGATGGGGTTGATGTTGAAACCCGTCCGTTTCAACGCGAGATGATTGAAATCGGCAGAACCTTGCTGGCATGGCTTGACCAGAATTCGCCTGCCACAGTTACTGACAATTTGACTGAAAACCTTACAAGCATGATTGACGGAAGTAATGACAATCTTCTGCGTGTCCTGCATTATCCGCCTGTGCCTGATGATATTGTGCCTGGCGAAGTTCGTGCGGCTGAACATGAAGACATTAATCTCATCACACTTTTGGTGACAGGGAGTGAGCCGGGACTTCAGGCGAAAGACAAGAACGGCAATTGGCATGATGTACCTTGCCAGGCTGGGTACATCACCATTAATTCTGGCGACATGCTTGCAAAAGCAACGGGAGATTTTTACCCTTCGACGCCCCACCGGGTGATTAATCCGCAAAATCAGGAGAATCGCTCGCGGTACTCGATGCCACTGTTTGTTCATCCAAGACCCGAGGTTCAACTGGACAGTTCTCAAACCGCGGGCGAATATCTGGATGAGCGGCTCAGGGAAATCGGTCTCAAATAGGAAAACCAACCAAAACATGTTCAAGGGAGAGAGTATATGAAAAGCATTATGAAATTGGCTCTTGCCGGTACAGTTGCCTTGGCAACATCGGCAGCTGCATGGGCAGCAGATTTCAAGCCTGCCGTAATTTACGATATGGGCGGAAAATTCGACAAATCATTCAATGAGGGTGTTTTCAACGGGATCAAGCGGTTCACGGATGAAACCGGCGTTGAAGTCATGGAGTTTGAAGTTACAAACGAAGCGCAGCGCGAGCAGGCAATGCAGCGTATGGTGCAGCGTGGTGCTACTATTGTTTTGGGTGTGGGATTCGCTCAGGCAGATGCGATTGACAAGGTTGCAGGCGAAAATCCTGACAAGAAGTTTGCGATTATTGATGTGAGCTGGCTCGATAAGCCAAACCTTCGCCAATATGCTTTTAAAGAGCATGAAGGCAGTTACCTGGTTGGAATGGCTGCCGCACTTGCGTCAAAAACTGGCAAGGTCGGGTTTGTTGGCGGAATGGACATTCCGCTGATCCGCGCATTTGCATGCGGTTATGTGCAGGGCGCAAAGGCAGTAAACGGTGATGTTGAGGTTTTGCAAAACATGACCGGCACAACACCTGCTGCATGGAATGACCCGGGTAAAGGTGCTGAACTCACACAAAGTCAAATCGACCGTGGTGCAGATGTTGTTTATCAGGCTGCTGGTGGCACAGGCATTGGTGTGATCCGAGCCGCTGCTGATGCTGGCAAATTCTCAATTGGCGTAGACTCCAATCAAAACCATCTCGCGCCGGGTTCCGTTCTTACATCCATGCTCAAGCGTGTTGATGTGGCTGCATATCAAACCATGAAGGATGCGATGTCTGGAAATTTTGAAACCGGTGTTCGTACTTTGGGTCTTGCAGAAGGCGGTGTTGGTTGGGCTCTGGATGAGAACAACAAAGACCTTATCAGTGATGATATGAAAACGAAGATTGATGCAGCAAGCGCCGATATTGTTGCTGGCAAGGTGTCCGTACACGATTACCGCAGCGACAATACCTGCCCTGCCGGTTAACGGAAACACTTGTTGTTATGACAGATGACAAAAACACGGATGGGCGCACTAGCGCCCATTCTTTTGCGCTAAACCTTGCTGGAGTGAGTAAGTCATTTGGCGCAGTAAGGGCCAATCACGACATAAACCTCGATGTGCTGGCCGGCTCAATTCATGGCATTGTAGGTGAAAACGGCGCTGGCAAGTCAACTTTGATGAATATCATATTTGGCTTGCATGCGCCGGATAAGGGTTCAATGCATGTCTTTGGGGAACGGGCTTCCATAAAAAGCAGTGCTGACGCTATTTCGTTAGGGCTTGGCATGGTTCATCAGCATTTTATGCTGGTACCCAATATGAGTGTTCTGGACAATGTAATGCTTGGCTCCGAAGGGGGGTATCTGCTTTCCGAGGGGAGGGAGCAAACACTCAAGACGCTGGATAACCTGTCTTCGGCGTTTGGCATGGGTGTTGATCCAACTGCAATCATCGAAGATCTGCCAGTTGGGATTCGTCAGCGTGTAGAGATTATAAAGGCGATAAAGGGTGGTGCGCGTGTTCTGATCCTTGATGAGCCTACCGGTGTTTTAACGCCAGGTGAGGCGCAGCAATTGTTTGATATTCTGCGCTCTTTGCGTGATGACGGCGTTACAATCCTTTTGATTACGCACAAGCTCGACGAGATCATGTCCATCACAGATCATGTTTCTATCATGCGTGACGGAGAGATGGTTGCGCATCGGGAAACGCGCAAGACCACCCCTCAGGAGCTTGCACGCCTTATGGTTGGGCGCGATGTCTTGCTAAGTGTTGATAAGGGGCCTGCAAATCCGTCCGACATCAAGCTAAAGGTTTCATCGCTTGGATGCACATCTTCGGCGGGCAGTTCTCTGTTAAAGAATGTTTCTTTTGATTTGCGGGCTGGGGAGATTTTGGGTGTTGCGGGTGTTGCCGGCAATGGTCAGACGGAGTTACTCGAAATTTTGTCAGGTATGCGAAAGGTAACCACCGGCAAGTTTGAAGTTCTGCAACGGGTAATCGACAAAGAACGTTCCCTTACGCCTGAACACATGCGCGCCATCGGCGTTGCACATATCCCGGAAGACCGGCATGAACACGGGCTTGTGCTCAGCTTTGAAGCCCAGGAAAATGCCATGTTGGGATATCACCGTGACCCACGTTTTGGACGCGGCAGTTTGCTGGATGACAAGGAAATTCGCGACCATTGCGTTGAACTGATGACAAAGCATGATGTTCGGCCGCCAAATCCAGACTTGCATGCCCGGAATTTTTCCGGTGGCAATCAACAGAAAATTGTCATTGGAAGAGAGGTAGACCAGAAACCGGAGGTTCTGCTGATTGGGCAGCCAACGCGTGGTGTTGATGTAGGAGCGATCGAGTTTATTCATCGCCAACTCATCCAGCTGCGAGATGAAGGTTGTGCAATCCTGCTGGTGTCAGTGGAGTTGGAAGAAATACTCAGCCTGTCTGATCGTATCATGGTTATGAATGAGGGCGAGATTGTAGGGATTGTGGATCAAAAGACGGCGAGCCAGGAACAAGTCGGAATGATGATGGCAGGTGTTGGCGCTGAGGTGGCAGCATGACTCCAACCTCGGATTTACCCCGCTGGGCCGATGTCTTTTTGTTGCCATTACTAAATCTTTTGGCAGCCTTGGCTGTTTGTGGAGTGATCATCTTTTTCCTTGGTGAGAATCCTTTCAACGCCCTTTGGGTTATGATCAAGGGAGCGTTCTTCTACTCCGGTAGTCTTGGATATACGCTGTACTATACAACGAACTTCATATTCACTGGCCTTGCTGTTGCAATCGCGTTTCACGCGATGATGTTCAATATTGGTGGAGAGGGTCAGGCTTATATTGGCGGATTGGGTGCGGGGCTTGTCGCTCTTTGGCTTGGTGCATCATTGCCCATGATACTGGTTATTCCCCTTGCAGTTTTTGCCGCGGCATTGTTCGGCGCTGCGTGGGGCTTGATCCCGGGTCTCTTGCAGGCTTATCGCGGCAGCCATATCGTGATTACCACGATCATGTTTAACTTTATTGCGGGCTCAATCATGGTTTGGCTGTTGGTCGGTCCATTGATTGAACAGGGTCAGCAGTCGCCGCAAACCCCCAAATTTGGGGATGGTGCGCTGGTTCCAAAGCTACATGAAACAGCGGGTGGCCTGTTTTCATTTTTGGGAAATTCGCCTCTCAATCTTTCTTTTGTCCTGGCATTGTTTTGTCTGGTTGGATTTTGGATTTTGATATGGCGTACCAAACTCGGTTACGAGATTCGAACTGTTGGCCAAAACCCTGAGGCTGCCCGGTATGCGGGGATCAATGTTCCGAAGATTATTGTGATTGCAATGGCACTTTCCGGCGCTTTGGCCGGCCTGTTGGCTATAAACGAACTGTTGGGCGTGCAGCATCGCGTTGTTTTGAACTTTACTTCGGGGTATGGCTTCACAGGCATTGCAGTCGCTTTGATGGGGAGAAACCATCCGGTTGGGATTTTCCTTGCAAGCTTTCTCTTTGGCGCAATCTATCAAGGTGGTGCTGAGCTGGATTTTGAGTTTCAAACCATTACCCGAGATATGGCGCTATTGATGCAAGGTATGATTATTCTGTTCTCAGGTGCGCTTGCTTACATGTTTAATCCCTGGGTGTCTCGAATATTGAGACGCTGGATCAAGCAAGGGGAAGCAGCTCGTGTCTGAATTTGCATATCAGTTTCTGCTTACTCTGGATGCTACCCTGCGTTTGGCCACGCCACTGGTTCTTTGTGCCATGGCAGGCATATTTTCTGAACGGTCGGGCATTATTGATATTTCCCTTGAAGGCAAAATGTTGATGGGGGCCTTTGTCGCTGCTGCAGTTGCATCCACGTCCGGATCGCCCTGGCTCGGTGTTTTCGCGGCAATGTTTGCATCCATGCTGATGGCGATGGTGCACGGATTTGCCTGTATTACACACAAGGGCAATCAGGTGGTTAGCGGATTGGCAATCAATATTCTTGCCTCCGGATTGACGGTAACCATTGGTATCGCCTTGTTTCGTCAGGGTGGTCAAACGCCTCCGCTATCGGGATCGGAACGGTTTCGGCCGATTGAGTGGCCATTGGTTGATGTTTTGGATTCAATTCCTGTCCTGGGAACGGTTTATCGTGAATTGATCAGCGGTCACAATATGTTGGTCTATGTCGCACTACTCTTGGTCCCATTGAGTGCGTTTCTTCTTTACAAGACACGGTTTGGGTTGCGCTTGCGCGCTGTTGGTGAGGTTCCAAGAGCAGTTGATAGTGCAGGCATATCAGTATCATTTTTAAGGTACAGGGCGGTCATTCTTGCCGGACTTCTGTGCGGGATAGCAGGTGCTTATTTGTCCATTGGTCAAGGTGCCGGGTTTGTAAAGGAAATGTCTGCCGGTAAAGGCTATATTGCTTTGGCAGCTGTCATTTTTGGCAAATGGCGACCAGTGCCTGCGTTGTTTGCGTGCTTGTTGTTTGGCTTTTTGGAAGCGGTAAGCGCAAGACTTCAAGGTGTGGACTTGCCGCTGATCGGTGAAGCGCCGACACAGCTAATGCTGGCGCTTCCCTATATTATGGTGGTGTTGCTTTTGGCCGGATTTATTGGCAAGGCGTCTCCACCAGCAGCCATTGGGCAACCGTATTCCAAGTAATTACTTGGTGCCAAACATGCGGTCGCCTGCATCGCCAAGGCCTGGAAGAATGTAGCCTTTCTCGTTCAAATGGCTGTCTACTGCTGCTGTGAAGATCGCGACATCAGGGTGGGCTGTTGAAAGTGCTTCAATACCTTCAGGTGCGGCTAATAAGCAAACGAACTTGATGTTCTTCGCACCGGCTTCCTTGAGGCGTGTAATCGCGGCAGAAGCGGAATTGGAAGTAGCCAACATCGGGTCAACGGCAATCACCAGTCGTTCACTCAGTTCGCTTGGGACTTTCAGGTAATATTCGACGGGTTCCAGTGTATCGTGATCCCGATACATGCCGATGTAACCAACGCGTGCCGATGGCACGAGATCCAGCATCCCATCCAGCAAACCATTCCCGGCTCGCAAAATGGAAACGAAAGCCAGCTTCTTGCCTGCCAGCACCGGTGCATCCATTGGCTCAAGCGGCGTATTAATCCGCTTTGTGGTGATTGGCAGGTCACGCAGTACTTCATATGTCAGCAGCGTTGATATTTCGCGGAGCAATTGACGGAAGACGGCTGAAGATGTCTCTTTTTCCCGCATGAGGGTAAGTTTGTGCTGAATTAGCGGGTGATCGACGACGGTTACGTTCTCATTCATTCTTCTGCGATGTCCTCGTTCCAGAGTTCCGGTTTTTCTTCTATGAATTTGGTCATTAGTGCGATGCAATCCGGATCATTTGCTAGAATTACCTCTACGCCTCGCTGGCGGAGAAGCTCCTCATTGCCGCCGAAGGTCTTGTTCTCACCGATGACCACCCTTTGTATCCCAAACTGGATTATGGTCCCTGAGCACATCATGCAAGGGCTAAGGGACGTATAAAGGGTCATGTCCCTGTAGGTTTTCTGGCGCCCAGCCTTGCGGAGGCAGTCCATCTCTCCATGTGCAATCGGGTCACCTTGCTGCACCCTTTGGTTTCGGCCACGGGCAATTAATTCATCGCCCCTGGCAAGAACAGAGCCAATCGGGCAACCCCCTTCGTTGTAACCACCAAGTGCCTCTTCATACGCAATGCGAAGGAATTTTTCGTCTGTTTCATTCATTTCATCATACCAATACGTCTTGACATTCTGAACAACAATCAAGGTTGTGCTTGATTTGTCAAATGCCATCTTTTCAAGTGTGCATTGAAACGTTAGAAGTTGGTCAAATTCTATCAGGAAATCGGTCTTATGAAACTTTCATCCACACCCGAACTTGTAACCGTATTTGGTGGCTCAGGATTTGTGGGGCGTTATGTTGTACGCGCTCTTGTGAATCGTGGTTATCAAGTTCGTGTCGCGTGCCGCCGACCTGACCTGGCGGGATTTCTCCAACCCTTGGGAAATGTCGGTCAGATTCACCTGATGCAGGCAAATCTTCGTTATCCGGATTCAGTCGCGGCAGCGGTTCGTGGCTCAAGTGTTGTTATCAATTTGGTTGGTATCCTTGCTGAAAGTGGCAAACAGAAGTTTGATGCAGTGCAGTTTTATGGTGCGCAAGCGGTTGCCAAGGCTGCGAAAGATGCCAAAGCAAGGCTGATACATATGTCAGCCATTGGCGCAGATGCCGATTCCGAGTCTGGCTATGGAGAAACCAAAGGTAAAGCAGAGGCAGCGGTCCGGGATATTATCAAATCCGCCATCATTTTTCGTCCATCCATTGTTTTTGGGCAGGAAGATGATTTCTTCAACCGCTTTGGTGCCATGTCTCGTTTCGCTCCTGCCCTGCCTTTGATTGGTGGTGGTGCCACAAAGTTCCAGCCGGTTTATGTGGGTGACATTGCGGAAGCTGTTGCAAAGGCTGTTGATGGCGATTTGAAAGCAGGTAAGACCTATGAACTTGGTGGTCCTGAAGTAAAGACATTTCGTGAATGTCTGGAATTGTTACTTGCTGAGGTTGGTCGCTCGAAGATGTTTGTTAATTTGCCGTTTTTTGCGGCTAGCGCAATTGGCAAGCTGATTGGATGGTTGCCTGGTGCACCAATCACGTATGATCAGGTGGTTATGTTAAGGCAAGATAATGTAGTGAGCGCAGCAGCCTCCAAAGCGGGCCTCACTCTTGAAGGCATGGGCATTAAACCAACGCCAATGGCTGCAATTTTGCCAGACTATTTGGTCCAGTATCGACCGAGCGGTCAGTTCACGGAAATTCATCGGGAAGAAAGCTAATCCTTGGAGAATACGCTGGCTTTATTCCCTGATGGCATCTCGTGCGTTTCTGCCATTATCCTTGTTGCTGCCAGCTTTTTCACTTCAGGTTTAACCGCAGCTGCAGGGGTTGGCGGCGGCTTGTTGATGCTTGCACTAATGACCTATCTAATTC
>ENA-OUOG01004714-OUOG01004714.1-marine-metagenome-genome-assembly--contig:-NODE-4714-length-11556-cov-3.819845_pt1 | contig 11556 bp, 13 predicted proteins | sample MGYA00248635_ERZ508505 | MGnify/ENA primary metagenome ERZ508505 (study PRJEB26176, sample SAMN06267871) | marine metagenome | isolation source: Saanich Inlet, British Columbia, Canada | place: Pacific...
AAAATCAGTCGCACAATTTTGGTGGCGAGACTGGTATTGCTCCGCATCATAATCTCGCGTTCTTCGAGAATGAGATTTAGCTTTTTAACAAGCGAACGATGTGCACGAACTTCTTTGAATAGATCCACACATTCATCAAGCAGCACATAGAGCTCTTCATTTGATGCTTTGTAGGTTCCATTTTCCCAAGTTTCACGCTTGGTTGCGAGCGAATCAATCCAAGTGCTGATGTTGGCGTTGTTTGAAGCAGTCTTAGTTGTTTGTGTTTTAGTCATGATATTCACCTTTCGGGTTTTGTTGTGATGCGTGATTGCATCGATAATGTGAATATCGCATGAAAATTGATGCCAAATTATTATTCGTATAATTAAATAAATATGGCATCATATTTTTATGAAAAAGTCTCGTGCCAACCGCCCTCTATTCTTCGTCTACGCGCCACCTTTGAAGGGAACGCGGCCAAGCAATCGCCGTGCTGTTGAGCCGCCATATGAGGGTGCACCTGCCTGGAAATGCTCAGTCTACTATTATTGGTGGGAGTATTTGCGCCGTCATGACGAATACAGGCAAACCTGTGAGAGCGCGGGTAGGGGCAAATATGCAGACCTCTACGCTGACTTTGGCAATGTGCATGAGGGTGAATTTTGGAGTTGGTGGACAGAACATGCAGAATTATTTGCTGAGCCGCCTATAAGACATGTGTCTGTTGAACACAGTGTTTCAACAGATCAAAACACGCTCACATTGATTGTTCCATTAGAGAACAAACTATCTGTATCAGTGAAGCAGATTAAGCGTTTGCTTGAACCTCAAGTTCAGAAAGCCGCGCGCAAGAAGACCCAGAGTTTGGCTAAATATCCTGTAACTACAAAGCCTGTGTTGAGAACGCTACACGCGCACTTGTTGGTATGGGATGCAAAACAGCAGAACCCAACTGCGCATGATAGTGAGCTTGCTGACATCGCAGACATATCAGTGAATGAAGTTGTGGATGGAGAGACCGTCGCTGAGCTCAGAGCAGAACAGCTGCCAACCAGAGATTTGGAGCGTGTGATCAAGCGCCGTAAACAGTTAGCAGTTCAGCGACATCTTAGGATTGCAGAGCAATATATTGCAAATGTCGCGTTAGGAGAGTTTCCGAAGAGAAAAGGGCGATAATTCTATGGTCGTTGATTCTGATCTCTGTTATAGCCGAGACACAATTTCCATCAGTTTGCCGTAGTCAGTCACAACATCATACTTGACATTATCTTGGATCATTTGACGGCCAAGTTCACGGAAGAATTTTCGAGTACAATCAATTTTTGACTTTTCAATTTGCCTCAAATCCACTGACGACATGCTTCTATCATAATTTAAGACCTGATAGCGTTTGTTTTGATCTTTTTGATTCTGCAAAAATACCAGAGACATTAGAAAGGCGGAGAAGAAGCTAGTTGACTATCGTGGTTTGTGCGGACTCTTGGACTTTTCTGTAGACTGTTTTCCTTTGTAGGATTGCTCTGGACCTTCGTAGACAAGGGCCATATTGACTTTACTCACGTCAAACTCATTTGGACAACTTGATGTGACTAGCTCGTAAAAAATCACACGACCTTTTAGTTGAGGTTTCTTATCAGCTTCATTGAAATGGCCATAGCAAGATTGATTGCAATAAAAGATCTGAACGGGTTCATTCCTTATTCGTTTAGAAGTACCGTTATTCTGGAGGATTTGCTCTTCAGGAACAATCCCTTCGATGGTTCGGCAAGTGTCAGATCCGAAGGTAGTAGATTTGTATGCTGATACAGTAAGTTTTAACGGTAACCCAGTTACCTCTCTTCCCTTTAAATTCAGGCGCATATCAAATTTATCTTTAGCGAATCGTCTAGGTTCGGAGTTAAAGCAATCGATAAGGTCCCAAGGCGTTGTAGTCTTGACGTTATAAAAATAGTTTCCAGCTAGATCAACCATTCCCCGACATCTATCAAGCTTGGACTCAACATCATTTTCCTTAGTAAACCAGCCAAGCGCATGAATTGGATGCCCATCCATAGAAAATCCAATAGGTTTTTTTTCATTTTCCACTTTTTGGCGACCCAGTTGCTCAATAAGGCAATTTGGGGCGATATGATAATGATAGTCATCACCTCTGCCAGCATGACCACCGCATTCATCGAGTTCACCCGCATCAAGGGTGCTGGGACGTTTCCCTGTGCGTTTATTAATCGGGCCTTGAGTAGATGGATCAAAAATAGGTATTCCATTAACTGCTACCCCAATCGGACCAGCGTCAGGCACTGCCTTCACTTCAAGCTGTCTTGGCCTCCGGTTTATCTTGAATTGATAGCTATGTTCAGTGGGGAATTGCTGATTGGTGGCAAGGATGCCGTCCATTAGAGGATGGTCTGATGCTGGGAGGCCGTTTGACCTGAATTCAATATACTTGTCATCGCATTTCAAAACTGAAACTTCGCTTGTAAACGTGTCCGGATCGCAGTGGCTAGTGTTAATTTCATGTGCCCATGACAACTGACATGTAAAGATACAAACTAATGCCCAGCTGACCATCGATTGGAAATTGAGTTTCATGATTAGTCCTTAAGTAGTGAGGGTCAGGATACAGGTTTGGGTTCTTGAAATACACTTTACGCAGGCAAACTCTGTGCAATCTGAGCACTATTTCAGTTGGTTGGGGGGGGGCTTACATGAAAACGTCGCACTTGGAATGAGCGTGTTTCTGTCAGTGTTATAACATGTGTTGGAACCTATACTGGCGTGATCAATGCGTGAACCTTGCTAAAATGAAACGATAATTCGACACCCTGTGGAATCGCGGTTTTGGCAAGTGAACGTTTTATTATGATGCATGAATTTCCAGAACATGCTACCCGAAAAATAGGGACTAGACAGATTTAGTTCATTCTATTATCGCAGTTGTGAGAGTAAAAGTGATAGGTGATAAACTACGCACTGTCTGAGTGTCTCGAGAGGCGCCTACGTTTTTTAGAAAGTTTCTAATGTGCCCAAAAAAATCAATTAACATACCTACAGTGGTGTTTTTAAAAATATTAGCCAGTATTTTTTTACTACTAGTCCAAACGAATATGGCAACTGCTGACAAACATGACCAAGCAAACGCTGGAAAAGTGATAGATGCCGTTCCTTATTTGGCTACTCCTCCTCAGCAGCATCATCCAATCAAAGTAAAAGTAGCTTTTGACTTACTTGATTTAGCCAATGTAGATGACTCCGATTCGACCTTTGCATTTACTGGAGTTTTGAAATTGAGCTGGACGGATCCACGTAATTCGTTTGATCCAAATGTGGTGGGTGTTGAAGAAAAAATATTCTCTGGTGACTTCCAGTTTAACGAGATTGCCACCATTTGGTATCCGCAAGTGATATTACGAAATGAAGCAGAACATTATGAAGTGAACGCAATATTAGCTAAAATAAAACCGAACGGTGCAATAACTGTATTACGGTCTATCAATGCAACTGCGAAAACACACATGGATTTAACTTACTACCCATTTGATAGTCAAAAACTTAAATTAAAATTTGGTGTTTTCGGTTATGACACAGATCATATCGTATTAGAAGCTCAAGATATTCATGTTCCAACAGGTGGGCTCACTGACACTGCGGAAGAGTATTTCCTGACTGGGTATACATATTCTTCCATCACAACTAATGCGAACATCTTAGGCTATGGCAAATCATCTTCAACTTTTGTTGTTGATATAGATGTGTCTCGTAAACCCGGTTTTGTTATCAGGACAGTTATAGGGCCCTTGCTGTTAATAGCGCTCTTAACATTTTCAATTTTCTGGTTCGACATAAAAAGTATCCAAGATAGAGTCAACGTGTCCTTTATTGGGCTTCTCACCATAACAGCCTACCAATTAGTGTTAGGTGATTTTCTTCCTCACGTAGCTTATTTCACTCTAATTCAAGGGATTGTAATTATTAGCCTTGCTGGAATTTCTATTTCGATGATCATAAGTATGTATATGAATCATGCAATAGATGCCAAACCAAAGCTAGTGAAACTAAATCGGGCATGCAGAGTGCTTTTCCCCGTTTCCTACATTATTAGTCTATTTGCAATGTATGCCTTTTTATCACCATTAGGTGTTGCAGAGTGAGTTGCTGAAGGCTCCGGCCTGAGACGGATCATCAGCCACCGCTTATTTATGCAGGGAGCTCATGGACGAACGGATATAACGAGCGCTTCAACGAAACATTTAGACAATAACTGCTTAATCTTGAATAGTTCCACAACATTAAACAAGCTCAAGTCGCAATAAATGTCTGGTTGAGGCAGTATAACCAGATCAGACCTCATTACGTATTGGACAAGAGCTCACCCGCCCCTGAAATCTTAATAGAGAAATCAAAAATAAGTGCTACTGAAAAATGAGGCTAGTCATGAAGCAAAAAGCGTTTGAGTGAGCTAGATAAAGTGCTCGTTGAGAAGGGTTCTCTCGAGGTCAACGATGACCTTTATAAATTCAAGACCCACGATGCTGGACAAACGAGATATAAGCCGAACAATTAAGATTATGTCTGGGCCGAATGGCTGGAAGTACGAGATACACCCCCATTGGGGGCCCTAGTGTCCGAGGTGATTGGGTAGTTGGAAGCTATGTGTCGTTATATTCTCAAGCGAGGTTTGAAAACTACTGTGACTTTTCTGGCATGATATCTTTGCGATCTCCCAAAAAGTCGAACAAAGCTGTTTTCAAGCTATCCGCTGCGAGGGGTCAAAAGGTCCAATCAAGCGCATTATTTCGCGATCCAACATACTTAAGCATCGTTTTAATATCTAATATCCAGACGATCAAAAGTTTTTTAATTTGATTCTCATATAAATACTTCTACTGTTCATGACTTAGGTCGTTGTCTCACAACCAGAGGCGCTGCGCCCCCAACCACATTACGTTGTCGGAGTTGTGAAATGTTTGCCAAAAATATCAAATCTTTTTTGTTGTTGTTTTCAATTTGCCTTTTACCCATGAAAGTGTCGGCTAATGAGCTTATTGCATGGGGAGAGCACATGACCCAGGATTTTTCAGTCGACCAATGTGTGACGATCCCTGGCACCCCGGGTGTGCCAAAGCATTGCGCTCCTTCAACGAGGGTTAATTACCCATGCCCCAGCATAAAACATCCCAAGAAGAAGTGTCATCACACGATAAGCGGGCCTTGCACGCCAGCAATTCCAGGAACACATGACAAAAAAACATGCGTCCACAAAGGTTTTGGGAAGCTATCGGTAAAAGTTGATGGCGGTGTTCATGCAACCTCGGACGGGGTCTCTGACAATAATATTACAGTGTCAAACACTGTATCGGTGGATCTTTTTGGACAGCACGTTGTCATCCCAATGTCTTGCACCATGGCTTTAGGCACTAAAACATCAATATGCATGAACGTTTTGGCTAACGGTGCGTTAGTTTTTGACAACAAGTCGGGGGTCTCATGCGAGATTAGTGGCAGTGACATAAAGTCAATTTCCTATCCGGGAGTTACGGCAAATGTTTGTTTAGATGCAGACATTGACACATCCAAGAAGACTCCAAAAGGGCTGATTGGTATCAGAGTGGAGTCTGCTGTTGATTTTGGTCACGGAACTCTGATGGGACATTCAGTCTCTTTGGGACGAAAGTCGTGGAATCCAACATTATTCCAAGCAAGGTTTTAATACTTAAACATTTCCAGAGGCCACGTTTATAACATGGCCTCTTTCTTTACCCAGGCAAAGCGTGTGACTAGATACCGTAAATCCAACTTTTGAAAGTAAAATCCATTGAAATTCATCAATGAAATATGGGGGTGCCAATAAACGGCAACTCCTGCTTTTAATTACAGGTTATTGTGGTTACCCAAAAGGCAGATTGCGATTATAAACTTCAATAACCCAATCCATCATATTTAGGGTTTTAATACCAGATTAAACAGTGAACTAATTCTTGGTGAGGCGACAAAACATGAAAAATTTATTAAAGATCAACAAAAAAAATGTTTTTCAGATCATCGCATGTTGGCTAGGTATCGCCTCTCTTGTTGCATGTTCGCCACCTAACGCGGAGCCAACAATTTCACAGATTCAAAATCCATCTAAATTGATTTTAGTGACGGATACTGCTGAGACCAGTACGACAGTGGTGGTTAACCCTGATGATGGGTTAGATTTCTGTGCCAGCAACGCGCCCGATGCAACATTTTCAGCCTCGGTCGACGGTGATATTGACTTTACTTTAGTTCACACTGGTGACAACAAAGGTTCGCAGGATAGCGCAGCTGAAAACACTTATGGTCAAGAGATGATGGGCCGAACTGCATCAGTGCTTGCGGCGCGTGAGATTCTTTTTAGAGCCTGCGAAATTATTAGAAACCTGAACCTCGATAAAGATCAAGGGGTAGATATTTTTAAATACGCGGTTGAGCAATCCGCCCAAATTTTACTAAAAGAGTTAGAGAACACAACAGTTTCAGTTACCGAGACACTCACGGATACACGAAATCAAACAAGCTCATCGGATCAAACGACATCCAGAGAGGTGGCATCGCCCGATACTAACGTAATTGATGATGTTGGTAGCGCTGGAGATGCTGAATCTTATACAGATTCTGAAACCACAACTGAGCCAGATACCTCTTGGGATTCGTAGATAAAAACTTCACTAAGTTTATAGCGTTGCGTAACTGCTTCACTGGGTTGAATTTCTTGTAAGCATGCCGGTTGCCTCTCTCTCCGCCCGGTTGCATGTCGGTACGTAAATTTCCGTCTGATGTATGTCGATGATGTGAGCTTAGATCAGGCCGCTACGTGTTCCATTGGTGCTGTCTTCAAGGTAGGTCTGGGCGTTTTTCCCGGTGCTAGAAACTTTTTAAATGACGGCCTACAAATAGTGCTAGCATTGACAGTCCTAGTTATGGGCGCTGTTGGTTGCGCTTGGAGCTGAGGGCGCTGCCACCGCTTGCGTGACGGGTAGTGCCAGTTTCTATAATGTTCTTACTGCGTTTGGGTTTATGCGTGGCGTGGCATAGTTAGTGCTTCTAGATTTAAATTCAAAATATGGTGATGGATTTTATCACTATACTGGGCCCGCAAAGAAATATACTGGTATTGGCGTTTGTGTTTTCAACTCAAAATTTGTGCATTAAATAAACACAATCGTGGAAAACATTGTTAGCGGCAGTTCAGAATCTCCTCAAATTAATTTTCTAACACAAACGGTACACAACTTGCCTAGTAAAGGGTTAAATTGATGAAACTAATAGGTCAATCAATCTCAATAATTCTTATAATTCTTGGTAGCTCTGGTTGTGCTGAAAAAAAAATGATCGGTGGAGATCGAGATCAATATGGCTGCATTCGATCTGCGGGCTACGTGTGGAGCCAAGAAAAACAAAAATGTGTTAGACCATGGGAGCAAAAACAGGAGGGGTGAAGAATGTTTTTCAATATCACCAAGTTTCACTGGCTGGAATCATCGCGGACTTTTTAGTTTTCACCTTAGATTATGTGCGAAGTGAACCCTATACTTTCCAGTCACGTTTAGCTGTGTGGCCGCACTATCCAAACCAGATTTGTGGTGAATATCCGGTCAGGGAGTTGTTACACACTTTTTAACACACCTGATTTATATGCTTATAAAATATTGTTACAAAACAGAAAAAGTAGAAGCAGTTTTATCATAATCCGCGTGTCGGGGGTTCGAGTCCCTCCTCCGCTACCATTGATCTGGTTAAAATTAGAAATTAAATCAGTGCATTATGGCCAGTCATCACCTCAATTTGATTTCCATTGATACTACCTATTCATGTCGTTTTGTCAAAATCTGTGTGACTGAGGTGTGACTGGCGGGTGACCCAAGTCGATTGCGTGGCCCCCATATTTAAGGGAGTGATACCACCTCTTCATTCGCTCAGACATGAGCGGGGACACCGTAGATACCAGCACTGCTCGAGTATGGGTGACACCAAAGTATCTGGCGGTTTGTGTGAAAATTGTCTGGGTGGGGTCATTTCATTGTTTTTAAAATCGGGACATGGAACATGAAGCACTAGGACAAGGGATTATCACAGCTGCAACAGTTGCTATGTTTGTGCTTCCGTTCTTCATCCTCCGTTGGATATGGAAAGCCATGTTCGGCAGCACCAAACGCTGTGTTTCGTGCGCTGAGAGAGTCCAAGCTAAAGCTACAAAGTGCAAACAATGTGGTGATCTCCAGCCCCTGAAGTAACCAGCCGGCCTATGAATAGACCAAGAAACCCAGACAAAGCGTGTGACCAGTTCACACAAAGCTGCCGACAAGATCACCGCGTTCCTGTGATGGACCTTCTCTACTCACAAGTGGACCAATGGTATCGAGGACACGGTGAGCAAGACGAAGAGGCAAAAAATGATTAGTATGATGGAAATAGCGTTAGCCGTTGTTAGAGAGATCAAGCTTCCGGTCTTTCCTTGTGTTGAAATGCTGAGTAAAAAAGGTGGAGTATCAAAAAGGCCCTATACAAAAACAGGTTTTAAAGAAGCTACTTTAGATGACGCACAAGTACGGATGTGGTGGACGCAGCACCCAAATGCATTGATTGGCGTTCCAACTGGCAAAGTTATTGGTCTATTTGTGGTTGATATGGACCAGTTAAATGATCCCAACTTGCGGGGTAGATATGATGAGGGTAGTTTAGCGCAAGGAGATACTTGTTACTTAGTGTTGTCTCTTGCGCAGGTCTTGCTTTCGCCTTTGATGAAGTGTAGCCTGTGAAGCGTGAATTTGAATTCTAATGCAAAAATCTAAAGGGGTTAAACGACCTCAACACAATACGATAACAAAGCCAATTTAGACTAATTTGTATATCAAGCTCCTCTCTGTTTGTGGTGATTTCAAAGTCAAAAACTTAGGGCAGTTCATCAGTAAAAACGAATGATATAAACTTGTTTAGTTACACTAAGCCGTGTTGGCAATGGGTGATGTAGAAAAGAGTTCTCTTTATGGTCAACTGTGAAATATGTGGCAGCGTTGCCAGCCTTTTGATGAGTCGCGCAGACGTTTCGCTCAGTCGTTACGGGCTTCAAGAAAAGCCACTTACAAAGCATGTTTCAGACACACCTCTTTGTATTGACATTTATCATTGTATAGCTTGCAAACATTCTTGGAACGAAGCTTTTGATATACGCTTGGTGAATTATCAGACGGGGCACATTATTGAGTCTGGTGTGTTTTCCAAGAAATATTTGGCTTATCAGAAAGCTCAGGCTGAAAAGCTTAATCAAATTATTGATTCCGAAAAAGATGGAGTTTGCGAGCTTGGAGCGGGCTCGGGGATTTTTTTAAATAACCTAAATGCAAAATTTAAAATAGCGTTTGAGCCATCAACAGAACGATATTCTATCAACAAAAGCGTTGACGTCATTGCGGATTATTTTGACGAAAGCGCGCGAGAGTTTGATTGTAATATTATTGTATGCCGTCAAGTCCTTGAGCATGTGCCTGATCCAGACCAATTCATTAAACTGATTTCAAGCAAAAACAATTCAAAAAAATTCAAAGCCTATTTTGAAGTGCCTAATGGTTACAGGTCTTTGTCTGACCGAAGGTATTTTGACTTTTATTATGAGCATCGAAGCTATTTCAGCGTTAATTCCCTATCGAGATTGTTTATTAACAACAATTATGTAATATGCAGCATTGGACTCGATCAGAGTGGTGAAGTGATCGAAGCATTGGTAGAACTGGATCTCACTAAAACTGTTCAAAAATTTGCTCGGGAAGAGGAAAAATATGCTGATTTAATTGAGTTGGCAAACTCATATGAACGGCCCATGATATGGGGGGTGGCTGGAAATGGATCAGCGTTTGCCGAATTTGCCGGCAACAACTGCAAAATCAATAGTGTTATTGACAGTGACGTGAGCAAGCAGCATCGTTTTCTAACCAATTCGAACATAAAAGTAATTTCGCCAGAACACGCAGCATCGATTGGCCCGGACTTAATAATCATTGCATCACAGTTTCACAAATCCGAGATTGAGACCAATGCGAAACTAATGTTTCCCGATTGCAAAACCGTCTTTCTGTAAAAGCGCTGTTTTCTGGTTAGAGTTGTCTCTTGTTGCGGGCTTTTCATTCTGCCTTAAGCACTGAATAGAGTGCTGATATCAAGCCCACAATCTGGCGCAATCATGAATGGTTAGGAGTGAATGCCCTTGCGTACACTCGAAACTCCCCGTTATTTTCGCAGTAACAAAAATGACTAGAGTTTTGATTTTTCAATTGTAAAATAATCATTAATTTGTTTTCTGGTGAATGTTTCCATGTCGTCTTGCCGTGACTCTGCCTTATACCATTCCAAGGTTCTTGACACTGTGGATTGTAGGTTGAGTCTTGGGTACCAGTCTAGAGAAGAAAGCGCCTTGGATATGTCAAGTTTCAGCAGCTTTGCTTCATGCATAGTCGGTTCTGAAGTTTCTGTTTTTGGAACAATTCCCCCTCCCCAAATATGGCAAGCCATTCTTGCCAGTGCGTCAACTGTAGCTTGATTGTGTTTGTTTGGACCTATGTTGAATTGCTCAAACCATGGTGTCTCTGTCCTTGAGGTGTACTCGATTGTGGAGAGGTATCCAGCCAAAACATCAAGGATGTGCTGCCACGGCCTTATCGCCAAAGGGCTTCGAATCACAGGTCGTTGGCTGTTCACAAGTGCGGATACTATATCAGTCATGATCCTGTCTGGTGACCAATCTCCACCTCCGATAACATTCCCCCCCCTCAGCGAGACAATAGGTTGATTAGTTTTCTTATAAAAAGATTTGGCAAACGACGCGATTACCAACTCGCTCGCTCCTTTTGAAGCTGAGTAGGGGTCATGCCCTCCGAGTCTATCCGTTTCATTGTAGGGTTCATCTCTTTCGAGGTTTTCGTAACATTTGTCAGATGTTATGCAGGCAACTAATGGTTTCTTCTGTAAATTTAGCGCACTTGCTAACACATTTGTTGTGCCCATGACATTAGTTCGAAAGGTTTCTATTGGATTATCGTACGAGTATCGAACTAGTGGCTGTGCCGCCATGTGGATAACTATATCTGGTGCCGCGGATCTCATTGCAGCATCTAATTGATGGTAGTCAGTGATATCACCGATATTATGTGTCAAGAGTTGTTCTGTTTGCGAAACTGTGAAATGTGATTTTTTTTGTGGTGGAAGAGAAAAACCATATATTTTACTGTCAAAGTGATTGAGGACATGGCACAGCCAACTTCCCTTAAAGCCGGTGTGACCTGTAATAAAGATTTTTTTGCCCTTAATAAAATTTTGGAAAAGCATTTTTGTTACGCCCAAACTTTCCACGGTGCTTTGTCAGTATCCCATAAATCTTGTAAAATATTTTTTTCACGCAACGTGTCCATGGGTTGCCAAAAGCCATCATGTCGATAAGCACGCATTTGGTCTGAGGAAGCTAGCATTGAAAGGGTTTCGGTTTCAAAAGAAGTCGAATCCCCGGTGATCAGTTTCAAAACCTCGGGGCTCAGTACGAAAAAGCCCCCACTGATCAAACCG